>Ga0209782_1001378_pt1 | contig 12570 bp, 7 predicted proteins | sample WorMetmaBAHAMAS1_FD_187390 | JGI IMG/M metagenome (GOLD analysis project Ga0209782, IMG submission 187390) | Marine gutless worms symbiont microbial communities from Max Planck institute for Marine Microbiology, Germany - Inanidrilus... | ecosystem: Host-associated > Annelida > Digestive system >... | reverse complement strand
TATCTCCACTTGATTAGCAGTTAAGTGGCGATGGTGCAACGCGTGTTTATACTAATCTCCACTTAAGTCAGAGTTAATTGGAGATTTAAGGACTACTTAAGTTAAGTATGGATGGTGCAACCCGACCTTAATGATGATGTAGATATTACATGCAGTCGGTAGCATAACGGAAGAAATTATTTCGTCAATTCCTACCACATTTTGGTAGTTGATAAAGACCAAGTGCTCCTTGTGGGTTGCACACTTGCCACCGACAAGCTGCTACACAATATAACTGTCATGTACTGAATCAGTTGCTTCCTGCTGAGTCAAACTCCCATTATGATCTTGGACAGTGTCGTCATAACTTGACTTTATCCGTCAAAAGACTGATGATAGAAATTTTGTTAATAGACTTATGTTCAAAGGCGTTTATTAACTCCGTTCAGCCTATTAGCTAATTTTAACTTATTTATTCCACGAACAATCGACACAACTATACAACTACACGGCTTCTTAACTTACACGCGATGTTTCATGTTGTTCGTCTTCCCATACTTGTTACCATAATATTGCACCAACCATGTCTGAAATGTATTGTGTTTAGATTTATTATGCTGTGATATGGGTTGCAGTTTGTCAGCCTTTCATAAAGTCTTATTTGATTTGATTTGGGACAAAGTAAAGTAAAGAGAGTATAGTAATGACCTGCCCTCGTGGCTCAGTGGGCTAACACGCTGGCTAAGCTGCAGTGCGGGCCTGGCTGGTTAGCTCGGCGGCATGGATTCGACTCACACTGCTGGCATGTCGAGTCAGGTTTCTGCATGCTATGAGATTAAATTCTCGGGCAGATACAAGAGGGCTCGCCTGTGTCCTCTTCTTAAACTGTGACAGGCCTTCGTGCCCGGATTGGGGCGTCTGGGTGTGGTGAGAGCCGCCGGCGTGGATAACAGATGGCAGGTGCCAGTGTCTCAACATGTAGGACAGGGCTGCACCATTGGCACCTTGCCAGAGAAACCCGCAGGCTAAGCTGGGCTCTTAAAATATACAGTACAAGCCCCAGAGAATGGTTGCACATTGGGCCAGTTCTAGTCCTCAGCTGGCAGTGGCTGGAAAGCATGGCACATAGACTGCCAACGGCCTAGCCACCCCCGATGAAACGAACGAGTATAGCAGTTCGTGAACATGCCTCGCCGCTACAGGAACTCACATGCCATATGAGTGTACACAGTGTTAACTGCCATCCAGCAGAGGTGACATTCCCGCCTTTACCGCAGCCAGTTGAGTCTGCTGTCTTGTGTGCACGGTGTAGGTGAAGAGAGTTGCTGGAGCGAGTGGTCGGATGAGAAAGAACGAGGAAGGTGAATGGGAATGGTCTGACGACGGCGAATGTGCCGACGATACTCAGCCGAAATCTGCCGCGGCAGCGGTGAGCGTATTTGTTGTACAGAAAGTTCTCAAGAGAGTGCAGACCTACAGCTGTCTGTACCTTGCACCTGTGATGGACAGCTCGTAGAGAATTGTGTGTTTATGTGATCTTATTCATTATGAGCCCCGTCGCTTACTACTGCAAAAAGCTCTTTAGATAACTCACAACTTTTTGTTGGGGATTGCCGTTTTGCTGACTAAGTAAGTAAGTAAGTAAGTTCTTTAATTAAAACATATGGCATACGCACATGCATACAATGGAATAATAAAAAAAACCACAAAGTATATGACAATGAACAACAGCTTATTATAATATAACTCGACAATGTTCAGGTCAACTTGCCGAAAGTGATGTCATTTTACCAAGAGTCCAGGGGCACACCTGTCGTCAGATCGCAATACCTTTTAACTATGTCAGCAGTACATGTTTGATGTACACGATGCATGAAAGTTTGCATCTGTCATTGGAATGTGCGAGTTGTTACATTGGCGAGTTGATCACAAACCAGACGTAAGGTAAGGTAACTAAAGAACACTAATAGGAAGTGTTACTTTGCCAGTCAAATGCAACATCTGGCATGCTGCTATGTTGACTGGAAGTGCCCAAAATTGCATATGGCACCTACTGACTTCAGCCATTAGCGATACTGCTGTTATGTGCATCCTCATCTCGTTCTGTTTTAGTTGACTTTGTGTCAGAAAAAGCATCTTACTACTGAAAAATCTTTCCAACATAGATCATTGGAGATGGTAGTGGGACAAGATATGCAAATTATACACAGATAACACAGCAGTCATAATGGTTGTTCTTGCTTGTTTTTTTAAATCAATTGTGACAGATTTATTACTTCTTTTGGCAACTTTTATTTTTTTAATTGTTTATTAGTGTATTTGCTGTTTTTTGTTATGGTTTATTGTTATTTATGTTTCACTGTTATTTTGTATGTCAGTATATAATTGATGCTTCTTGCATGCATGTATAGCTTTGTTATCATTGTTTATTTTTGCTGATAATACGCAACACATCCGTTTATCATCAGCATATTACGTTGTTGTAGCAGCAGTGTCCAGTAGACAGTTCACAAGCTGTCGTCAATAACAAATCCAAGGTAGGTTGGAGTCTGCGTCTCATGCATTTGTGGCCTGTATGAATGTACGCTGTGTAGATACGCATTGCCTCGTTTCATGTTGCGTGCTTTTCTGTTACTTTTTTGTCAGAGTTAAGTTTTTCTGCATTTTTTCAGTTTTGTTGCATTGCACGAGAAAACATGATAGAATTAACTTACATTATCAGTGAAGCATGCGTATGACAGAGCATAATTTTATAAGGCGTTTTAGGATATATTGACTGTTGTGGGAACTTATACGTTTTGTCAAAGTTGCTTGTTGATAAGATGTTTAGCATAACATTAAGCATTAGAACGTTTATTGACCATTGTATACGATGTATATGTGGTGTGTTGTTGCAGCCGACTAATCCCGCTCCATGTATTTACCTGGTTTTACGACTCCGCAATGAGAACAAAGAGTTGAATGATATAAAGTTTGAATTTACACCTGGTGAAGGTATGCGTGCTTTAGTTTGTCTTAACCCATTAGATTTAAGGATGGTTTATAGGGTGTCTAAAACTCTTGGAAATACTGTAAATACTAACAATTTCCTTGAATTTGAAATTCCTCCTGGAAATACTGGAAATCTTCTGAAATTTTGTTGATGCTCCTAGAAAAATTTATATCTAGCAGTGTAAGTGTAATTTTTGTACACTCAGGCACCCAGTAATTGTCATCTGAACCTGAAAACGTGGGAAGTGCTTGGGTAAACAGGATTACTGTGATCTCAGGGGTTAGTAATTGTCAACTCATCATCACATGCTGATATAAAACATATCAAAATTCATACTTGTATATGCATTGATAGTGCGGCTTGGCATTTCACTGTACATATAATTGTAATACTAAGGAGGCTCAGTCAATGTAAAAAAATATACTGGAAATTTATTTATTGTGTCCTAGAAATTTGGTTTAACAGCGGACTGTTTTGAGAAGCCACAACATTGCTAATCATTAATGTGTGAGAAATTAATATTGAGATGTTGAAGTCAGTGTTTACTCAGCAGCTACATTTTTGTCACAGCCACATTTTCAAATTATTTCAGTTACTCTATGAAGCGATAGTCTTTTGTTAATTTTTTTTTTACAAAATCTACCACTTAATTATCCAAAAAGGCAGTCGTAGATAGCAGTTTGCCCCCAGTGTGTAACCCATGATAACAACTGTTTGTCTTTAATATTTAGCACAATTTGGTTGGAATTGAGGCAGGAGTTTCGACTGTTATGCTATCCTCTCACCTCTTTGGAGTACATGCCCATTATGTAGGGCCAATTATGTGAAAACATGATGTCATTCACAAAACTGGAAGTACTTAACATATAGTAACATTGCCAGAGCAAGACCGAGCCCCAGCCATTGGCAGCACGCACAGAAAATTTGGTGAAGTTCAGCTGTGTGGTTTCTGAGCTATGTGAGCGGACAGACAGGGATGTTCATTACAATACTTTGAATAGTTACTGGAAATTGCCAACTTCTGGCAGCAACCATGCATAATACTGGTGAGGAAGTCATGTGATCGATTGATTGTGCAGTTTGTTTGCCTGTCAGTTCACTGGCTTATTGCATTTTTGTTGTTCTTCTGTGAAATTCTAGTTTATCGCAATTAGTCAGTGTACACTGTGTCTCAAAAAGAGTATACCACCAATGATAATGTTAACAATAATTGTTCGATTCTAATAATTTTTAGTATAAATATTAGTGAGTGAATATGTGATAAAATGGTGGTTTAATTTTGTACCTTTCCTGTTTAGTGTACTTACCTTACCTTGTGAAACTTTAAGACCCCAAAAATCATGAATTAGCCTCAAATTGCACATACCCCAATGCTAGGAAGTGAAATGTGGAACTGTATTTAACAGCAAAATTTTATTATGCTTATCATTTTATTTTTCTTATTTATCCTGCAATTTTTGGCTTAGGAAGAACAGGAATAAGTTTTATTGCATCAGTGAGCTGAAGCAGTGACTTGTTAACGTCTGTCAGTCTGCAGCAGAACACTATTAATGCAGCCATCAACAAGTGGAGAAAGAGATTGACAGTGTGCATGCATGCAGATGGACAGCATTTTGAACACTGATTGTGAGCTTTACGTGAGACCAAAAAAATTGTGGACAATAAAAATGTGATTAATTTGGTTTATTCTCAAAAAAGATGTTCTTTTACCACTGACTTGTGATTTCCAGGTTTTTAAAGTTTCCCAAGGTAAGGTATGTGCATTAAACAGTGGAGTTGAGAAAATAACCCACTTTTTGATGGCATATTCCCTCAGTAAATATTTATGCAAAAAAATTACTGGAATCGGACAACTATTGTTAAAATTATTGTTGGTGGTTGGGTGGTATACTTTTTTTGAAACCCAGTGCCAATTAACATATCCAATTTGGCCACCTAGTGACTGCCTGTGCCTTCAGTTCAAGCTTGCTTGATTTTGAGCGCATTACAAATTTGCATATTATTATTATTATGTACAATTGAGTATGTTCAGCTTGAATGTATCGTGTCATGGTTTTGTTTCTATAGCAGTGTTTATTATTACTGCTGCTATCATTCATGCTACTAGATTAACTTGGTTGCTAAATCGAGTACCAGCTTTAATTGGCTGGGGTAGAGGCGGGAATGCCACCTCTGTTTGTGAACTGCTATACTCTGTTTATGTTTAATTTACTGTAATGGTGTGATGTGTGTTGTGCAGATACAGCAGACAGTGTCGCGAGGGAATTAGTTGAGGCTGGCTTAGTCGACGGCCGAGACATGATCGTTGGTGAGTTGCACGCTTCTGTGTAATCTGCCACTTTTAGTTTATATTTTTGTTATTAGTTGTGTCGTTTCCTAGAGTGGCTCTGTGAGTAAAGTAAAGTAAACTAAACAGTATGGCAGTTTGCAAACATGCCACACCGCTACGGCAATTCACGTGCTGCATGAGATCACACAGTGGCAGAGGTCACACTCCAATACCTCGTGGTGTTCTTTTAACATTTTTTGTGATCATGCCTCTGCTGATTTTAACAGCTTATAACTCAAACAGTTGTAAACAATTCTACCTAGACTTAGTGTCACTATAGAACACTAATAGGAAGTCATACCTTGCCAGTCAGATTCAGCAATCAGCAGACTGCTCCACTCAGCAGAAGTGTCAGAAATCACCCTCGATACGTACGGACTTCAGCATGGCAATGCAGCTACTGACATTCCAATTGTGTTGTTGTTGTTGTTGTTGTTGTTGTGAATATCTGATCTGCTGGACGTTAAGTACGTTACTTCATGTGTGACTGACACCTTCTCATGCACAGATGGTATTTTGTTGTAACTTTGTACTCAATATTATCAGACGACGCTGCTGCAGCCTTTTAACGGCCGAGTTTTGTGTCCATTCTGTCAGTCTACTCGTTGGTCAATTGGCATTTTGGAAGAATGTCTGAGGTGACTGAAATTCCATTTGTGATGGTAGGTTGGGTGGATCCCAAAACGATATAGTATATTAGTACCGGATCCCCCCCACAGGAATGGACAAATTTGGGGGTAATTGTGCAGTGCATTGCCTTAGCCACTAGACTGTCGAGTCACCTGATAGTGACCATACTCATCCTAAAACCTAGCATGACACATCCTGTCACTAACCTTATCTCTGAGAAATTTTATCCTACTAACCCTAATTGATACAGTGCACCCACTGATTGGCATACAAGCCGATATTGGCTTACCACCACTTCAGTGTTTATTGGTGTCTAGTGCAGTGTCATTTATCGCCTCTTTAGATTTCTTCTTTATAAACGCCGATGATCTTTGTCTCCTTGCAACTTCTTCTTCTTCTGTTCAAGGATTATACATCTGTTGACTTTAACGGCTTAAAACTCAACAATAGTTCCACATAAATCTTAGGTCAGTAATAGGAAGTCATAACTTGCTAGACAAATGCAGCATGTATCCATTTAATGACCCAGAAGTGCCTGAAATTGCAGTTGACATGTAATGAATTTGCCAGTTGGTGACCTGACTGTTGCTGGAGTCTCGTTACCGGTAGCAGTGTTGTTGTAGTTTGTATGTGTGTTATTTTAGTTGCCGCTAATCTGCGGAAGGTGCTGGATAGTTCCGATTGTAGAAGTATAGTCTTCGCTTTGGTGAGTCTTCCATGATTGGAAGCAATTAATGTTACTAGAATGACGGTTATGAGTTACAACCATCACACACACAGTATTTTATTATTTTCCGTTTGTTGATAGAGTTGGTTACATAAGCCTCCAGTAATCTGATGCTGTTGTTTGGGTGTTGGGAAGAGCATCTGGTCCGTCTATACAGATTGAGTGGTGAGGTGCTGGCGTGGTCATCTGTCTAAAGCATGGTCCAGCTGATAACATTGCCATTCTATCATCTCTTGCTTCATTACATTCCACAACAGTTTTACATTTCTCATGTTGACTTACCCAGGTTGCCATGAAAAGGAGGCTGTTAAACGTTTGAATGAATAAAGGTAAACGCATATAGCAGTTTGCAAGTAGCTTCACACTATGAAAACTCACGTGCCATATGGAATCACACAGTGTGAACTGCAACCCAGCAGAGGTGACATTCCAACCTTAACCCCAGCCAATTAAAGCTGGTACTCGATTCAGCGAGCCCGGATGGATGCAAGGCAGAGTTGACCTAGTTGGCTTGGTTACATGCCACCCAAAGATGGTCACTCATCCCAGTAGTAACCAGACCCAACGTAGAGTAACTTTGTTCATGTGACAAACAAACAATGCTACCGCAACACCAGGCCACCAAACTTAGCTTAGAGATAATCAGAATATCGGATAAAAGCCTGTGTAGAAAACGCCGGCTGTATGACAACACTGTCGGTTTCAGTTCTGTCTGGTGTGACATGTGTTGTAGAATTCCGGCTGCACACAACACGAAGTGCCCGACGACAAGGCATTAGTCGGCTTTGCACAACTGTCGTTACTGGATCCTTCCGATCCCGAGGCACAACTTGACCCACATTAGCAGCCACTGTTCTTCACATTATGTGGTTCAGTCTTGTTGCGGTTGTTATTGCAATGACTCCAGTTGTTGCAACTGTTGTCATCCACACACGGTGGTGGCTTGAAAAATTAGGTCAGAGCACATTAGATGGATCATGGATGTCCGTGGAAGAACTGATTACAGAATCTGATTGTTCACGTGTTTGCTCTCTAAGAGGCATGTGTGGTCACTTTACATTTGAGGAAAGCATTTACATTTATGCTAACAGTTCTTATTGAGTTGAGTAATTTGTAGTTCAGTTCAGTATTAGACCAGTTCTTTGCTCTATGATTGGATTGTCATTAGCTAGGCATGATCATAGTGCAAGCTCGGTTTCAATTGAAAATTTTGTGTACAGGTTAGCAGACCTACGTCCGGTTTTTCCACAGCAATTAATCTCCCGTTAATTTAATCCGGCAGATAATGATCAATACGGACGATTTAATTGACGAACTGCCGGTGGAAAAACGACATCTGAGTAAATTGATCATTATCTGCCGGATTTAATGCCAGATTAAATTAACAGGAGATTAATTTGCTGTGGAAAAACCGGACCCTAATCCACAGTATTCTGTAAGAAACAGTTCTGATCTAATGTTTCAAGCTGCTTCGGTAAGCAGAGCTGAAACTACAGAAGTATTGAAATGACGTTAGCGAGTGTTGTTACATACAGCTAGCTGTGCTGGAATATGACAACAAACAAACTCTGGCAGTGCCACGTCATACCTGGTCTGAGGTCCAGACAGCCACAGCAAGAGTGATCTATGAGTTTTTTTCACAAATTTGATGAGAAAGTGATGAAGTGGTAGTACCCCTCTCCCTCTCCCCCTCCCCCCGACTGTGATGAAAAGTGTGTGGTATATTTTGGACTTCAGATACATCCATGTAGCAGCACGAGTGGTTTACATTTATGCACTCAAATTTGTTGAGTTGGATAGTAGGCAACATGCGTATGCAAGAGCCAGTTGTGAAGCTTGTTCACGAGTGGAGAGTATTGAATTTCATCTCGAGGCAGCATTGAAGTAGATGCAGTTGATGAACGCTTGATCAGTGTTGCGTCATGATTAGCTGCGATTCTAAACCCCAGGATCCTTGCCACATTTGGAATCCTGAAATCCCAGTATTGAGTGTTCCCCAATCTCAAGATTTTGGAATAGAAAAACAGTGGTCACTAGCACATATATAGTTACTAATTGGCTCGAAAAGTCATCATAAATCATCATAATTCAACCATAATTGATACTTTGTTAATGTGATATTGTTTACTTATTTTTCCAAAGCCCTGTGTGGGCCCGGGGCAATCCCCCCTTATCCCGTCACTTCCCCCACCTTCTTCTCTACCTTTAGTATCTTTTCCTTCTGTGACGTTTGTGCATTGTGGTCACAGGGTGCAATGGATCCCGGATATCTTTGCATGCTTGGATAGATGGATGTCTTTGCTACTTACTGACAACGCCTACCCGGATCGTCGGATGGGATGATGCCGGGATTTCTGGTGTAAGAGGGGAGGGGTATGGAAAAATTGGTAATTGTAGCGATATCACTTAATTTATGTACTGAAAGTCTGGACCGGAAACAGTTGACGGTTCCGTTTTGTTTACATATCAACGATGTTGATATTTATCTGATTTTATAATCTAATGCATTATATTTGAAGAAAAACGGTTTGTGCTAGAGCTTCCCACATCTCATGCTATGCTAGCCACTGCTAGGCCCTCTTGTTTTTCTTTCTTATTTATGCTTCATCTATATTCTTGCTTTTCATCCCTTCCCATTCTACCAGAATAGTCCCACTCCATTTCCACGCCCGGATGTCGTAGGAGGCGACAAAACGTGGCTTTAATATTTTATTTGTGTTGACTTTGTTTTTTGGTATTTTTAGTTAAGGATGCATACTTATTTGTTTTATATTTCATTTATTTTTGTCTGGTGTGAAGTTGTCTCCCTGTTATCGGCACTGGTGTAATAATTTAAATGAGCCTTTCAATCCATTTCCCTTTTTGGGTGGCTGCTGAATAAAAAGGCGGCCAGGGTTTAGGTTAGTATATCGCTGGCCTTCCTATACTGGGTAGGGATAGCTCTCCACCCCTGACCTTTCGTCCCTGATATAGCCATATATTTGTGCTGAAAAGGGACGTTAAACGCAAACTAACTAACTATTTGTCCAAAGCATATGTTTAATAACATCACGCACACTGTAAATCTTCAAGTGAAAAATGATAGGCCCTGCATGTAGGCCATAACCATTGATGCTCATTATATAGCCTACTATAGCCTCCAATGCTCTGTACATCAAGTAACGTCTGGAATGACTGAATTGACGAGCTTAGTACTAGTGCTGAGTCGTCTGCGGATGAAGTCGAGCCAATAGAGATGAATTTTTTGGTTGATGTGCAATGTTGCTGTGGACATAATATAAAAGTAGTCGTCTGAGTATTTCAACCAGCAGATATCAACAGGTATAGCTGTTATAGCAGTAGATTAAAATGTAGCGAATGAATTACGATATAACAACTGTTGAAAATTGTATGTACATGGTGTTGATTGATGCAGTAGCAGGCTTGTTGTTTCGATTGACTGTTGCAGTAGTGATGTATGCGGGAGTTTAAAATGTAAAATATGTGCCAGTCGTTATGTAATTGCTAATGCTGGCCGGCCGGTAGTCGTCAAGCAGTGGATGAGGTGGTCAGTGGCGTCTGTGCCTGTGTGTGTGTGTCTGTGCACTAAAAGAAAACAGCTAGAGCTATCAACATCAAACCTGGTAGCCATACACATGGCAGTCATTTAGCATGCATTTCCCTGAGGTGAAAAGGTCAAGGTCATGTGTGGTTATCTACCCTGTGCGGGCACCAGGGCCTAATGTGCCATAGAAACATTGTTGATTTTATTACTACATAAAATTGTTTGCTTGTTTATCTAATCCCTTCACCCTTTTTCTTACAACTTGCTTCATTTTTCTCTTCCTTATTTTTTCCTTTCTTGTATACTTTTCCTTTGTCTTTTTCTTTGAGAATAGGCCAGCTCCATGTCGAGGTCGGCTGTCACAAAGAAGAACTAAACTTGGCTCTTTAGTTGTTTGTATTTATTTTGTGCTAATGTTAGGCTTTATGATAATGAGGGCTGATTGTTTATGTTTTTGTAGTTTTTATATTTGCATTAGCCTAAGTTTATTGTATATTTTTGGTAGTTGTTTCTCCTGGCTTTGAGTTATTTTCTCAGTACTGGCCAAAAAATTGTCTGGGAGGAACACCCCCAAATTGACCTATTTAGTGTTGAGTGGAATGTTAAACTTCAACTCAGTCAATCAGTAATGTAGTTAACAAATGTGGTGCCAGCGTGGGCTTGCATGTTGCTTGAATTTTCTAGTTGTATTCAGAGCCATTAGTGAAATATTGTAACTGATTGTTTTTTTTTCTTTGCATAATTCAGTTATATCCCGCATGTCTTTAGCACAAGACAGAGCATAATGCTGAGTTTGGTCTCTTTTAATAAGTGATATTATTGTCTAGCAAAATTATTTCAAATAATTTAGCTACAATGCTGGACACTTGATTGGGTAACATGAAGGGCATTCAGCTAGCAGATAGTCTGCTCCATTTTATCCTCAGATGTTCCATTACCGACTAAACTGACTGCACAGATAGGAGTAGTAATTTCAAGTACAGTAAATGACTGATAGTTGAAGATGTGACTCCGAGAAAATAATGTATCTTTGTCCATTATAAATGTGTTTTTAATTTTTAGCGGGTTTTGTGTAACCAATTTCAGTGAAATTTGATACACATTATCATGTGATATCGTCATCAGTAGTGTCACCGCTCCTGCAACTTTGTGATAATAATCATGATATAATAGAATATTGTATGAGCATGTTTATGTGTTTTTAGCTGATGCAAATAAGCACTTGTGATTAGCACTGTATTTGTGAGTGTTTATGCCAAAGAATATCTCACTTATTCTTTTTCTTTTTAGTGCATCATCATGCTTAGGCTATGAGCATGACGCCCATCTGCCTATCTTTAACGTTAGTGGATTGTGATTACATAGTGCAACAAAAAGTTGAAATCGGCACATGACAGGATAGTTCGGTGTCTAGGCTACTGGCGAGCCAAAGCTGATCCAGATCGTAATATCCCATGGTGTGGAAAATGTGGTATTTTGCACTTACACTTCCAGTGGCTTGCAATCACATTTTGCACTGTCTGAGCATCTGCTGAGGTTCTTGTTTTCTGTTGCTGTACTTCTTTGAACTTTTACATTTCAGGCCACATTGCACTACTGGCTAGATGCAGCCTATTGCTACAGATGGCGTAACACAGCATTGTATATCTGTGTGTGTCTTTCTGCTGGTAATTCATGACTGTGAGACCTGCAAAAACAGCAGAACCAATCGTGATGCCACTTAGGGTGTTGACTGTGGTCAGCCCAAGGAATCGTGTTGGATGGGGCTTTCAGATCCCCCAGTTGGGGAAGGACATCGGGATTTCCCTGCATCGTGTCAAGCAATGTTCAGATTTGCTGGACGCTTAGACAGTCGGGTGTCATATTAAATTTTTCCCTCGTGAAAATTCCATCATCCTCTGTTATGTAGCCATTTTTTTAATTCTTTACGAGTTGTTGTTTGTTGAGAGCAATTGACGAACAAGTTATGTTGAACCCAGAGTATGTTACATGTAGTGATTACAACCTGTTTTAGTGATGCACGTAAAGTAGCTAGTCACTTTCCTAGTATTTACTGCTATGATAGTTGATTGACCACAAAAACAAGTATATCTATACTTATTCATGAAATCGTCGGCTTAGTATACAACTAGTGTATCTGTGTTTTGCAAAACTTTTCAGTATCAACAAAAAAACGTGTTTTAATCAAATTTATAATGAATATAGCGGATATTTTTACACAGATATATTTAGAAGCTGCTGCTGAGTAAGCTGATATAAATTTCGTCAGAATTAAACTTTAGTAAATTAAGTTATTTAACAAATATTGTATTACAGTACTTGTATTCTAAGCAAAATGCAGTGTGGGAGCACAACGTGTAGTGTACAAG
>Ga0209782_1001377_pt1 | contig 12571 bp, 8 predicted proteins | sample WorMetmaBAHAMAS1_FD_187390 | JGI IMG/M metagenome (GOLD analysis project Ga0209782, IMG submission 187390) | Marine gutless worms symbiont microbial communities from Max Planck institute for Marine Microbiology, Germany - Inanidrilus... | ecosystem: Host-associated > Annelida > Digestive system >... | reverse complement strand
CACGTAACTACCGAAAGCAGATGGTTGCAAAGCGGTGGGAGAAAGGTACAGACCAGCAATATACTCACTATAACAATGGTAGCGACAGCCGGCATCGCTGAGAGCAGAAATCGTTAACTAATATTCGCCAGGTGGCGCCCATTATGAACCCCATCTAGCACGTTGTTCTTTGGGACCAGTGCGAGTCGGTATGTCACCAGAGGGCATGCATCTTAGGATCCGTTTAGCCGCTTTTGCACGGCTCATCAGTGCGACCAACAGACAGACAGACAGACAGACAAACAGACCACGCTGCGTACGACATGAGTAGCAATAGGCCGCGTTATTGAAGCTTAAGCTCTGTTCACACCGGACCTGGCGCAGCACGGTACGGCATGGTACCGTAGGCCCACGGTGCCGCACGGCGCTGAACCCAGTGTGAAAGCGGCGACGCGTGGCGCCGTACCGTACCGTGCGGTGCGGTGCGGTGCCGTGTCGCGCCGTGCCGGATCCGCTGTGAAAGAACCTCACTCATGCGCCATCAGCCGCAATGTTCGGTTTTGCGGCAATGCCTCGTTCTGGTGTGACCTAGTTCACTTAGTAGGTCGCGCGTGATTAAGTCCAATGACGTGGGTCGACTGACGATAATTGCGGAGATGGCGGCATTGATCGTACTCGCAAGCACGAGGTCACCTAGGTCAATCATGGTCATAATCCAAGAAGACTGTTAGACGGTAGCAATACGTTTCCATGCTACAGTAAGTAATATCACTGTAACTATCTCAAACTTGCGTTGCGTATCTCGTAGGCAGAGACTTTTACTGTATGTATCTACAAGTGGCAGGCTGTCCGAAAAGTCCAAAGTCAGAGAACATCCGTGTCCTCCACGTGGACTGTCGCAATCGCGTATCCGTTCACGTTATGCCATGTTACGAGGATGTCTACGAACCCGACACGCCACGCACGACTTGTTGCGGAAATATTAGCGACACGCCATACCATCTGGACATGTCGAGATGGTCTGGAAGTCGCTAACATCCTCGAAGCATTTTCGTACATGTCCGACACGCACGACACCCTCGTAACAAGGCATACCGTACGTACTCAGCCAATTAAGGCTAAATTATACGGGAGCAGTTTCCTGGTAACTTCCTCGTACGGTAGCATCCTCGAAATATCGTCGTAACTTGCTACGAGGATGTTAGCGACTTCTCGTTCAGCTTGCCACCATTGGTCGGCCGGAGGTCTGCTGCGGTAGTGCTGCCCGTTTTTCCGTTTGTCGTGTCGTTCTCCGAATTCCACGAACCCGACACGCACGACTTGTTGAAATGCTGAAATGTTAGCGACACGCTATACCATCTTGACATGTCGAGATGGTCTGAAAGTCGCTAACATCCTAGTAGCATCTTCGTACCCGTCCGACACGCACGACATCCTCGTAACATGTTGGAGACTCCATCGTAACATTTGCTTCGAGGAAGTTACGAAGAAACTGATCCTGTGGAATTTAGGCTATAAGTCTAGGAGTTAATCCTCTTAGCCAGCAACGGTCAGTCGTCGACGGATACAGAATCACCGAGGTCAATCATGGTCATAATCCAAGAAGACTGTAGACGGTAGAAATACGTTTCCATACAGTAAGTAATATCACTGTAACTACCTCACACTTGCGTTGCGTAACCCGTAGGCAGAGATTTTTTTTTACTGTATCCACAAGTAGCAGGCTCTCCGAAAAGTCCAAAGTCAGTCAAGCAGGCCACGTTCATAAAAGACGAAAACATTGCAGGAAAAAACAAGAAACATAAAATAAACAGAAAATACAAAAATAGAAAATAGCAGACATTAACGATTAGCCTATTGGCACACTTGCCTGCAGTGACTCGGTTTAGTCATTTCTTACATTCTGTACAGCAAGCCAACAGAAACTAGAAGTTCATTCACACCGGATGTGTTGCACCAACTCATCTAGTGTGAACGAACCTTGATGGCTCTTACTGCGTGCGTCTATAAGTCTAGACAGCGTAAGTACGGCTAATTAAACCTACCACAACGAAAATAGCTCACTATTGACAAACAACTAGCCAGACACATCCAATTAGCCATACCGCACGAATAAACCTACTACCGATATTAGAACAGAAGCTACCGAATAACAGAAGCTTAAATTAGATAAGTTAGTTACTTAATTAGTCTAAAATTGCACAAAAGTGAAATGTCAGTCGGGTACGTTCTGAAACGTCGTCGAAGCAGTCGAAGAGCATCTAGTTACTAGTTATTCTTGGTTGATACAAAACCGTCTGAGGGTTTGCTCTGTGGTGTTCAGACTTACAGATTATAACGATCTGGGTGAATCATGTGGTTTCTCATCACGCGCGATTTAGTTTGAAATGTTATTTTGTGTTCATGACTGACCGAAATCGTTTCGATCCGTAAATGATTACGACATCCTGTCCGATTGAAGCATCCTTACATGCAGTTTATCCCCAGGTTACAACAAATCGGTACTGGTGGTTTATTAACCATGCACTACAGAAATATCAGTGATGAGTGTTCTGTGTTAATGTTAATTTCACTGTGACATTTTATTATTTTATGTAGGTCAACATTACCTGCATCAGCTATACACAATGTTATGTACTTACTAGTCCAGTCTATATGCACATTTGTATTAGCAGTAGTATTATTATGTATTTTGTGTCTATAGTGTGTGTAACTAATCTAGCCCTATGGCCAAAGAGACCAATAAGGCTTGCTTACTTATTTAGTTACTTACTTACCAAGTAAATGGCGAGGACTGTTCTTCACCACTACTGCGACAGCGCACGAGTGCATCGTTCCAAGTGATTCCAATACGTTTGTACGATAAGTAAGTAAGTAAGTTTTATTTTAAGCTCTATGTCAGTCAAAAGCGCACGTTTGCCAACACTTAAGCCTAAAGTCCACGGCAGTAGTTTTCTCATAGCACCCTCGTGCCCGATGTTCTCTTAACGCTTGCTACGAGAATGCAATGAGGAAACTGCTTCCGTGGAATTTAGGCTTTACGCGGAACTCTAGTTTATCGTCGGCGCCAATAGGTCTTCAACTCACATTTCTGTGGATTCGCGAATAGCTAACGAAGTTGGACGAAAGTGCATATACAGGAAGCAGGGTGGATGAGAAAATGCGACTAGGAAGGAAGCAGGCGTGTAGGCCTATACGCCTGCCTAGCGGCGAATAATACACGTCACTTCGGTGTCACGCTCGACTATACGCTACGAGCACGCCGACATTCCTCACCATTAACGATAATCTAATATTGGCAACATTTCGAAAATGGATGCTTTCTTGGCGCTCATCTGGCGATGAAGATGGAGAAGCCTAGACAAGTGCGCCGCCGCAGCAGCAGCAGCAGCAGCAGTGGCGGCAGCAGCAGCGTGGCTCGTAATGAACATGAGCAACGGCCGCACTTCTGACATCGCGGCCACGACCACTGTCGTCGCGTTTGCGAAGGTCTATAAATTATTGATGGCCAAAATCGCGAAACGCCGTGACCTCCCAGCAGCTGACGTCGGCAACACGAGCGTGAAACGCAGAAGTCGAGGTATGTGGTCGAAGGTCGACGAAACGAGACGATATATCTCGACATGTACCGGAAAAAGTCTGCCACAAAATATATACAGGGTGGGCCAAAAAATTCTGCATCACCATATCCGACGGCTCATATCTTCTGCTTACATCTTCAAAACGTCTGAACCCAATTTCTATGACTTTGGCGCACTTTGACGTAGTTTTATTCTGAGCAAATCCGTTGATTCCATATTCATCTAAATCATTATACAAGGCGAAATTTATCAACTCGGATTTCGCTTTCACCGAATGCTTAACGGGCGTTCATCATAACATGATTAACAGAACAATTAGTCTAGACAAATTTCTGAATAACGGGCACATTCAAAATATCACAACGATCAACGGTGCCAAAAAAATTAGCAAATTAGGCCTAATGCGGATATTGTTAAAGATATGAGCATTTGAATGTAGTGGTCTCGCTTGATTATGCAAGTGAAAACCAGTGTTACTAAACTTTATCGCTAGGTGGCGCCACTTGTGTTATAACTTTTTCAGTATTGATTTAACAGGCGTATTCAGAACAATACTATGCTGAATTATACCAAAAATCACATGAATCGGTTCGGTGGTTTTCAAGATGTAAGCAGTCAAACGCAGTGGTGTAGTTTTTGGCCCACCCTGTATAGCTGATCGCTACTGTAGCAATCAACGCGTCCATTATTCTATTTCAGCCTAATTCGCATGATACGGTCCGCGCCTATCGCTGTTGCACGTCCCATCGGTGGAGCTACACTGTGAACATATCCGTATACTCACGGATATTTCGTGGAGAGTTTGGCATAGTTTAACAGAACCGGTTCCGTATATGTTTGTGTCCGTAAATCGACGGAATAATGAAGCGCTGGCTCACATTGTGATTTAAGGACACAAACGTACACGGAACCGGTTTTCGTTAAGTATGGAAAACTCGCCACGAAATATCCGTAGACATACGGATGTTTTTGCAGTGTAGACAAAAACGTGTAACGATTTTGACAAAAAATTACGAAAATCAGATCATGCTTGCACAAGATACAACTAAAAATGTCGGGGATGTTTTTTTTCGAGACAGAGAGTACATAATAAATGCATTTCCTATTGTCAACAAGATATTACTGATAGCTCTCATATCAGAACGCAGCTTTCAGAAGTAGCCTACAAAAACCAATAAATGAACGGCCGATTAAACACCGTTCGCGGTGGGATAGTTTTACCGTCAAGCGAATGAGGTTTTCATTATTTATCGCGGAGATCGTAAAAGCCACAACCGCGCAAAAACGACTGCAGGGGACGGACAGGCAGTTAACGGGCCAAGGACATGATAGCTTCGAGGACGAGGCGCCGCCGCCGCCGCCGCAGCCGCCGTTGACTGTCCACGGCAGTTACCGCGGTCGACATGGGCGACGTAGACATCTGAGATGGCCTGGCCCGCTCACTGGTCAGCACTGGTCAGTCTGGCAACTGACCGCTCGCTGACCCTTCCGACGTGAATCAATAGCAAGCCGGCGGCGGCGGCGGCGGCGGCGGCGGTGTATTGATCCCGCGGACAACGCGACGTGGACCGCGGCTGACCGGGCCTCGTCGCACGCACAGCCGCCGCGCCCCGCCCGCTGCCCGGTCCTCCCGTCCGTCGGTCGGTCCATCGGTCCGTCAGCCCGGGCGGGTCCGTTGTCCGCGCGGCGGGCGGCCAACTGTATCCATTCCATTGAGAACGTCGAGCGGCGCAGATGTCGCGCGGTTTCTTTCACGCCGACCGACGTCGATCACGGCTCCGTGTGCGACTCGGTCTCGTCGCCATACTGGCCTGGATCAACACATCTCGCCGCCCTTCAGACGACAAACACGCGTACGGTCGTACGGCCGGCCGCTCGTCTCGCGTGCCAGAACCGACGGTGGACAGTGTTGATTTCGTCCGTCACGCAACCACAAAAACGACGCCGCCACCGCCGCCGTCGCCGTCGCCGTCGACGCTTCCTGTCTGACACGAGCGTACGACTTATTGAACAAGAGGGCCCAGCAGTGGCTAGCACAGCGCGAGATGATCCCTCCACTCTTCCTGGCGATGATCCCTTCCCTCGCGCCCGCATGCACCGCGACCGCAATGCGCGGCAAATTGGGATCGGAATTTCAAACCTAAATTAGCTATAATGCCCAAATGCACTTCCGTCACAGACAGACAGACGGACAGACAGACGGACACTGACATCGTAGCATAAGCGTGAGATGTATATATTACATCTCGCGCTAAAAAGGACGCGACGCGACGCAACTTGTACCATCGTTCGACTTCGCTGTCGTCCCTAGTCGCTGATGTCTGCCGTCACAGGCGCTGCCAGCCCGGTGACAAGTTGGGGGCTACGCCGTACCTTTATTCTGCACAATTATATGCCTCCTATCCGTTCCCTTCCCTAGTCTCTTCACCCGACACTTCTCTGTCACTGACTCTGATTTTTCACTCTCCATTCATTCTACTCCAGTCTCTTTTTCCTTCCTGTAATATGTCCGTATAGTCCTCAAAATCCAGTCTGAAAGAATGCGTGCAATAAGCGTCCTTCCGCCAAATACCTTCCTTTGTGAGTGAAACCGCAAAAACTCGATTTTGCTAATGTGTGACACGTGTTTTAACTTATAGCTTAGTAATGGAACAGGTAACGATCTCTTGGAATGTCGAGGGCCAAGTTTGAAACATGGCCTCCGATCCCTTAAACCTTCCATATGATCTATCCATTTGGCGTATAAAATACAAGAAGCATTTGAAAAATGTTGGGCCCATTCGCCACTGCGAGCCGCCGCACGCCGCCTGTTTTACATTGCCATTCACCAGGTGTCGCTACTGTCGCACGCCGCCTGCGCATCGATGTCCACAACAACATCAGCGACAATGACGATGACAACGACAACGCGTGACAGAGGGGACCGCTATGGCCCCATGGAATGGGCCCAATAATGTGACAAAGGATAACTAATATCGCCAACATGTCACAACAATGAACACAAAATCACTGTCTATGCTGGCGCACACAAAAACAGACCAGACACAACAATAATTATAAATCACTATATACGTCACTTATGGGTCACTGTCTGGAGTGTCTTGTGCGAGCGTATCGAACATATAAACATTGCGGACCGTGTTATCATCAGCTGATTTCATGACCCACGTGCTCATGAGTCTCATGAGTTGCACGGACTGTGAGTGTAGTCAGCAGGACCAGTGGACTCAACGTGGCTGGCTATACGGTTCATTGAACATCGCCGACAACCTAGCTACATGCGTTGTCGGCCATGGTTGTATGGAGTGAGATTAGTGGCTTGGAGTATGGAATATGGGCTGAGATTACGAGATTATAACACTCCAGCTAGAAATAGAACCGAGAAAAAAGCTTCTTACAAGTCACATCAAGACACACGTATAAAACACTCGATATAAAATTACATAAAATTTACTGTGTATAGTCGAATATATATTATTAAATTTACGCAGACTCCTGAAATCTGTAGCACCAGCAGACTTCACTGTTCCTACACTGTATCAACTCTGGTTCTAGATGACGTTAATTTAATTTAATGTACTCTACCAGTCGTATCATAAACCTATGGCTTCAACGGTATACTGCTTTGAGTGTGAATTCTTTCAAACGAAGGCTTGAACCAGATGTGCATGGGCCAACAGTCGTATCACGTGACCTATGAGCTGTCGGCGGCCGAAGTCTAAACGGTACGAAAACACGATTTCGGGCACTTCCGGTCATCGGAGCAACACGCCGATGATTGCGTTCGACCGGCAATGAATGACTTCCTATTAGTGTTCTTCAGTGACCCTCGGTCTAGATTGAACTGTAGTCGAGTTATATAAGCTGTTAAAGTCAGCAGAATTCTATCTTAGGAAAAAGAACAGTTAAGAACAAGTGGAAGAACGCAGCTGGAGAACGGCTTTCTCGGTGGTATTTTTAACTATAATTAACTGCACTTTACATGTCTTACCGCAGTTTTTCGTGCGTTCAGTGGTTTGATTTTACGGGTCTTCTAGTTTTTAGACGCGATGCTCTGTAAGTGTAAGATAGAGCGTCAGCGCCCTGTTGGTAGGCCTACCTGTAGGTCGATTACCGTGTTCGTTCTGTCTGTCTGTCTGTCCGTTGGTAACGACCGTGTATTGCGCAAAAATGGCTGGCGCGATCGAGCTGTCGTTTGGGGTGGGTTAGCTCAAATGACGCTGTATTTAGGCTGGATTGGGTCCAGATCCCCCACAAGTAGCAAAATTTCTTTAGAGGGGAATGGGGCGGCACAATGTAGGTCAATGGAGAAGGTGGCACTGTGGTGTGGATGTAGCGTACCAGCGGCTGAGTGACTGGACTCGTCTGCAGTGGGCTGTGCACAGCTAGCTCACGCAGCGGACGAGTCCATTCTCTGCCGCTACGGGTGGCGACGCGGCCTGTTCTCAAATTACTCTGAGCGGCAATTTTTGCCTGGGCGACTGATAATGCAGCGTTTCTTTGGAGAGCCACGTGGAGTGGAGGCCGCTGTCCGTAACTAATGTGGATCGTGTGTGTGTGTGTGTGTGTGGCTGGTGAATGATGATGCAGGCTCGTGGCCAGCTGGGCGACGAGGACCTGGAGCACTTGAGTGCGGCAGTGAGGGTCGCCGAGCCCGAGGGTGACATACTTCTGATGCACCGTGACGCCGACTACGACGACCGCGCCCGTTACAGGCACCTACTCGCCCAGCATCGCATGAGACACGAGGTACAGTTGCGTCCCGGCCTGTTGAGTTTCTGTGTCTGTCTGACTGTCCGTGCTCTGACGGGAAAACGGCTTGAGCTATCAACTCCAGAGTCGGTAGAGATGGTCCCTGTGATAGGCTTTGTGCATGCGTCGACCGTTTGTTTAATCGTATTCACCAGATGGCGCCAACAACACGAACGAGCTACTTCACGTTGGGAGGCTTTCCTCATTCTAGTAAACAGATGGATTTCACTTCAAAAAAGATAAAAATTAGGAGTGGGGTACCGTTAGTATAGGTGAAACGCGTAGATCTTCGACACGACGGTAGATTTTCTAGTTAACGTAGGCCTAGTCATGAACATTGGTTTCGAATCTATTTGGCTTAACAGGACCCAGCGATCTTAGAAGCCCCACGTACCGAAAAAGCAATTTTACTACTCAACTCCGCTCGGGTAATCGTGCGGACGCGGCCGAGGCCAGCGGCGGAGTCCAGCGTACGTGGGCGTGTTAACGCGGTCTGACCTCGATCGAAGGCAGTTTTTCTAGTGTTAAGTACATCTAACGACGGCCGGCGGGTTGGCATTTTCGGCCAAGCGTTCGGCGTGCACCACCCGACCCGAGTCCAGCATGTAACACTATCCCTAGCCCCGACCCTACTACAGTAGCCCATTTGAGCGTACGGCCGAAAATTTCTGCATGCGTCGTGTGTGTCGTCACTGCAGGCGATACGGGCGAAGGTTGCGGAGGGCGGGCAGGTGGTGCCGTCGGACGCGATGGACCGAATGATCGACGCCGCCGTCGAGCGCGTCACCAAGACGTGCTACGACTCGGCCGAGGACGTCGACGAGACCATCAAGCAGCACATCGGCAGCGTCACGCAGGACTTCATCGACAAGGTCATCCAGCAGATCTTCGACGAGATGAACGCCGACGACCGACAATGAACACAGACAGACAGACAGACAGACACACGCACACCCGGCTGACTGCAACACTCAGGCCGTCGACTCGACACTCAGCGCCTTGTAATTTTGTTTCGTTCTTTTCTGTTTGTCTTTCGCGTTCACGTTGTTGTTTGTTATTGTTCTCGTTGCGCGATGTCGTCCACGCCGACCTGGAATTTTTGTCTCCCGCCGCGAGCGAGGGGGCAAAACACTAAATGCCATTTTTTCGCCACGACTGGAGCAGTGGGCCCTCTCTCCCACACAGCTATAACAGCGATCAGGGTGTGAGTGACTAACGGGGCGGGCGGTTGTTCCGCTAGCCGCATCAAAACCACCAAGGACCACAAGATGAACACCCCGACAATGAACACACACACCCGGCCGACTGCTACACTCTGCATGGTTGTCGACACATTGCGCGTTGTCTCTGTCGCGTTTAGGCCTATCTTTTCTTCAAGTTGACGTCGCGTTGTTCAATGTTCCGCTCCGCTGTATTTTCATCGGCGTTATAAATCGTCCCGTGGGCACCAGTAGTTTTTATCTAGGCCTAGAGGGGGGGGTCCAAAACTTGCAGTGCCATTTTTCACCAGGACTGACACACAGCCGTAGCTGCAATTGAGGGGATAGGCCTACCTGCTACCTAAGAACTTTCTCATTGTATTTGCAAAAAGTTTACAGATCACGTGGCCGTGGCTGACTGGCTGAGTGTCCTGACTCCGGACACCTTAGATACAAAATATTAATGGATGAGCCGAACGTCTTTTAAAATCGATTAATGCCAGTAGGCCTAATTCGAAATTTGCTAGTAGGCCAACAAGCGATTTTTGGGCATGTTGCTAATGAATGAGAGATGTTCTAATTAATATCGAATTAAAACGTGAAATTATGTAGGCTATCATGCAGCGAACAATCGTATAGAAGTAAGAATAATGATATATAAATTTCAGTCTTAACATTTCATTTAAACAGATCACAATTTCGGACGACTAATCGTTTAATTCATCGCTGAAAGCCGCAGTTCGATTGGAAATTCACGTTGTTGTTTATTTGTTTCAAATCCGAACCGTTTCAACCTCACAAACCGAGTATTAGTGACGCACGTGTCACTAAAAATACGGCGCTGCGGCAGTGTCGTCAAGGGGCACAATAACCCATCCCCGTGCACGCAATAAGACCCACAGCGCCTCACCCTCATACAATACTACTTGCAATAATGGCCATACTTACTGACTACATTAACTCACAACTTGTTTTCGCTGCACGGCAGAAACTAGCATCGTTTAGAGAGTTCTCACAGAACGACACAATCAGCGCGAATTTTCGACTCGATGTGAATCGTTGAACTTGACATGACCCACTCCCACACTGTGACTACTTGTTTCAAATTACAACGCATCGTCACACATAGCGAGTAGGTATAAGTCTGGAAATGTTCAAACTAAATTAAAACTTCGCAGTTTGTTGTATGTGCACCAGCAGTTATTTTTATTTCCCTTTAGAACAATAAACTGCATGCTGAGACCGGACATAATCAGTGTTTCTGTTGTGATCCTTCACAGTTATGGCAGTGATCTTCAACCAAATCTGACAAAGAACTAGTTTTACTAGACTTCATTACCGTATGCTTTAACGAGTTGTGACTTCTTTACTTCTGTTTCCGCAGAAGCACTAGTTAGGTGTAGTGGAGTATCTTAACTGCTTACTTTTATCCACTCAAAATTATCAAAATCCGTTCGTCAATGTTAAACAGATTAAACTTTCAGCAGGCCAAACGTGTGAACTTATTTCGAGACTCATCGTAAACGTTCCTTAGACAGGCAATTCCCACAGCAGACCAGACACATACGTTTCGTTTAAAAACAACAAAAGGTGTGTATGATTGTACACTGTCACAACCCAATCCACAAGAAATGAGTGCGAGTTTAACAACTGTTGTAAGACACATATAGCAAAACAGTATGAAAAAATACACAATTTGTTAAGCTGCTGATAGGCGCCAACTAAACAAAACAGAATGCAGCTGAAATAAGGAAACAAATCCAAGAATTATGTACACAACTGTTGCATTAAAATGCAATTGAAAACAAAGAAGGCATCACATGGCAAAACTGTATTACCCCATATATCCCAGACGGAAGTCTAAGAGAATATTGATAGTGCAGCCACCTGGCAATTGCTTCTGAAGCGGCATCAGCGACAGCTTCGTCATTGTTTAGGTCACTTGCTGACCAGTGGGTTCGACTTCCAGCACGAGGTCTCCTATTAACGTTCTGTAGTAAGTCGGTAACAATAGCCAAAAAATGCACGGTTCTTGAGGTATGTGGCATATGGGACAGACAGACAGGTGGATGGATAGATCAAAGCACTGCTTAATGCCCCCTACCACAGGGTGAGGGCGCACAATAAGTGAAGAAACATCTGTTGTACACAAACAGTTTGTCAGCGAGTGTCTTAACTATTTCTATGATCACAACCTTCAGAGTTCCATGAGCTGTGCCTGACATTGCATTAAATATGCGACACATTCTACGCAACTAAACCTCTGGAATGCTACCGAGTTACAGTAGTGGTGAAAACTAACAATAAACTTTTGCGGAATGACCAATAGTAAATATCAATATTGAATTCCGGGTGGTTTTTGATACTCTACATATCACTTTAAATATTACGACAGCAAAAACCTACGAACATCTTATCATGTATGCAGCATGCTTGTCTAAGAAGTCTTATACCATACAATATATATGTGGCAACATGTGGGAGTGTTCAGAATCTCTGGCTAAACCCCCCCCCCTGCCACAAATTTTGGGGCCTCCACATAGGTTTCTAGTTCTTATCGACATTTTTCATCAATATTTCTTGTTACATCGATAGAAGGTTATCACTAAACAGTGTAAAGTGAAAAAGAAAAAAGTGGGGGGCCACAGTTCCGACCCACATTTGTACCGAACACCCCCACTGTTACTACAAATGTAGACACAGCCCATTACGCACTACTTTACCAATCAGTATAAACTGTATTAATATCATTAATTTATTACTATTAATATAATCGCAACTCCTACAAAAACTATTTGGACAGTTTGACAGACAAGACGATGACGGCGATTAGAACGGCGACGACAATAAACAAAACAACAAACAGGCAACATTTCTTCTTCCGCGCCCGAACCTACAACACGCAAGTAAGTAAGTAAATACAATAGACAATCACTAACTCAACAACTTGCTAGAGTAATAATAGCAACAGCCCACACTAACATTTTTGTGGTTCAGTTGTATTTGCATCAATATGTTCCTCCATCTAATACATGGAATATTCGGTCCACACGAGTCAAC
>Ga0209782_1001376_pt1 | contig 12576 bp, 7 predicted proteins | sample WorMetmaBAHAMAS1_FD_187390 | JGI IMG/M metagenome (GOLD analysis project Ga0209782, IMG submission 187390) | Marine gutless worms symbiont microbial communities from Max Planck institute for Marine Microbiology, Germany - Inanidrilus... | ecosystem: Host-associated > Annelida > Digestive system >... | reverse complement strand
TGTCTGGAACAGTTTGCCAGACCATGTTGTGAACAGTGACAGTGTTGCCATTTTTAAACGCAGGCTTTCGAGCTTGAACCTGTCAAGTAGTTAATCTTAGTTTTTTCTAGGGCACTTATCAGTGTTATCTCAACCTTTGTGTCCTGCTTGTTGTATCTTTGTTTTTATTCTGGCAAATAAATGATTGATTGATTGATTGATATTCGTTCTCAGTGCCAATTCACAGTGAAAGCACTTAGCATATGCTACAAGCCTACAAAATGAATCCACACACACAGTTCGACATGTACCATAGAATTAACATACTGCTCATGTCGTAACGTTTAACTGATTTATTTTAATGTACTATACAGAAAATAGATACCCGTAACAATAGGCTGCGAAGTTGCGAACGTCGATTACAAAATACTCACAATCTACTAATTTTGGTGTAACCCATCACTGAACAGATTATAACAGAAAATCAGAAATCTCTTTTTACACCACTTGTGGTTTTCTTACCGTCGTTTCCGGTCTCATGTATGGTTGTTTATTCGTTTATATTATAGTAACAGTAACAGTAAGTTTATTAGAAATTGCGGTCAAATTATTATTATATTTTTTGCATTTATCTGATATACATCTTGAATGCACAATTGTGCATACAGACACTTTTCACTTTTTAACTTCTGTTTGTTGTTTATTAATGGGGCACGTGAAGAACGATGGACGGTGTGATGTAAACAATATCTAATACTTGAGCTATTTTTTCAGAATATTCTGTACTGGGTGCCCACCCCCATTTAATGTCACTACACCATCTTAATGCACGACGAACTTAACAGGAAAACACGGACGCAGTTGTCAGACACCTCTTTGTCCGTATCGTAGTGCAACTTAATAAAGTACAGGCTGTGGTCGTGACTCATCAACGCATACAAAGTTGCCGCGGCCGGTTGGCATGCTGATATAGCCTAGTACTTCATTGGCTGGCTACAGAGCAAATTTTTCACTCACAACCTCACTTTAATGTAATGTTTACGCATCCTTGATGTCTATGTTTATTTAACACAATTATAAAATACTTCCCACAACAACATAAAATGCTTATAATTATTGAATAAATGACATTATGTTATATTAACAATATAACTGACTTAAAAGTTATTTAGACAGTAAAACAAATTGAGTGCACTACTGACATGAGTTTTTATACTAAATGAAATGAATGGTGCCATCTGTACAATGAATATGAAATACTTTACTAAAATGTTTCTTTACTGAATAAGTGTAAATGGAGCAAAATGAAACATAATTAAATGTGGTTGTAAGTCAATTATTTAGGCATAAAAGTTATAAAATAGAAGAAAATACTTGATGCCACCAGGATTCGAACTCCAAAATGTTGCATTACAAGACAATGCACTCTCAATTTCAATCAATAGGAAGACAAACCATTGAACATTAACATTTCTCATCACCTGCTGGTCACTGCTGCTGTATTTTTGGATGTGACTGACAATTTTTCATAATGTGCTTGCTGTATATTATTGATTAGATTCATCTTACCCATTATGTTTGTACAGATTTGCTCAAAACACATCGAAAGGTTGCTGTCTAGACAATGCATAACTTCACCTGATTTTTCTGTACCCCTTAGATATGGACTCCTTCGAATGTGGTACTTACCTGACCAGACAGATGTGTGTCTGTTTCAGGTGATCTTTGGCCATATGGTGGTGTACTGAGAACACTGGTATGATATGGATCTAGGTCGAGGCAAGCTGAGACGAAATCGTATCAACACTCTTTACAATGGTAGCAGTTCTACTTGCTTTGTCATAAGACAGTACTTTTTAGACAAGGTAGAAGAATTAGTAATGCAAAATTTTAAGACGTTTTATGGCAGGTACAAGAGAAACAGAGTAACAATAGACACTAATCCACTTGAAAGGCATAATGTTTTTTTCATCCATGTGCATTGTACATGCTTGTATTATACAGATTATGACAATATGTTGTGTAGCTTTACACCCAGTTTATGGTCTTATTTGGACAAATGGTAAAGTAGTGTTTCTGGCTTCAATTGACATCACTGGAGACAAGCTGAAGAGTGTTTCTTCCACTCATCTTGCTGTCTTTGAGTGAGTTGCTGACTTGCTTACAATAACTCATAGCGAACATTGGTGTTGATGTGATCCAAGTCATTGTTTCTGCATGAATGCTGACACTTTTAATACAGCTGTACTTGCATAACTGTGCTAGCTAGATAGTACAGGTTAGTTTTTTGTATACTTTGCACTTGGCTGTGACAATCAAAGTGTTATATCTGTCAAGTGAAGTCTTGAGTGTGTAAAGACATTCTGCCTGATGATGATCGATGTGATGTTGATGTTGCTTGTTGTTGTTGTTGTTGTTGTGTACACCAAGCCATCATAGACTACTGGTATGTATTGCTAGAGCAATTGATTTCTCCGGAAATGTTGAGATAGCAGATAGAGGAAGCATCTTAGTTGTACCAAAAATTACCAACCGTGCTTATGGCCAGTGTTCTAAAGTTTGCAGTTCCTTGCCACATTTTTCTCAATACTAGCCAGCGGTTGACTAGGAAAAGCGTCTCTGATATGACCTGTTGAGTGTTGAGTGGGACATTAAATCTTAACTCAGTCGATCATTGTCACATGTGGCACAGTTTGGGTTGACTGCACATGAAATGCCAAATGTTGATCGTTGTAGGCGTGTGGAGAGTGTTAGCTGGTGTTTAGCTGCTACTCATCTCAGTGACGGCCTGCTGTGTGTCGATCATCGGTATTCTGTCACCGTCTGCTGCGTGTCATCAGCTGCTACAGGAGTTGTGCTAAAGCAGCTTTATAACATCAGTAGTATTGACACTGTCCCACAAGGTCACTGTTACGTCTGTTATACCATTTATTGCTGTTCTGCCCATGCTCCTACATTCACTGCTGCTTATTCCATGACCACTGTGGAAGATGTTTTCTTTATAATAAACCCACTAACTTTTGTTAAAGAAATTGTTTATTGGAGACGGTTACTGAGTGCAGTTTACTGTATTTGTTACAGCAGACAGAATCCTGTATGGGTCTGCCCATCAAGGACCAGTTTCCACGTTTGATTGTATAATTATCTATGCCGTCAGTAGCCGAGGCATGGATAGACTGATCACTTGCATGTGTGCTTATGTGTCTGTCCACTCTCTAAAAGGAAAACGTTTTGAGCTATCAACAACAATATCAGTACAAATATGGCACTTGGCAGTCGCTTGGCATGCATTGACCTAGAGGTCAAATGGTCAGAGGTCAAGGTCACATGGTTATGGAGTTATAGGACAAGTGTGCATGTAGATGTGGCTGCTTATGTTCTCTAGTTACTACTCTGATGAAACAATATTGTGCAACAGAAACCAAAAATGATGTCACCATCGTTATCCCTATGTTGTCAGTTTTTGTCGTTGCTGATACTGGCAGTCAGTTGCATCATCTGTTGGTTGTGCTATGCTGCACATGGCAGGCTGTGTGTGGAGCCATCTAACTGATATCATCTGTATACTGTCATCTCATGAGTGTCGACTATATACTGGCCACAAGTCTGACAGATGTGCTGCCTTCACTCTGCCACACGTTCACAGGTCTGCAGTTCTGCATTGTACATGTGTTTGCCCGTCTCTTATTGTTAACAGTATTCAGAATGGATGTGCTCTAGTGTAGCATATATTCACAGTGTGGTGAAAGTGTGAGTGCTGTTATTATGTATTTTAAAGATATGTGAAGGGCTGATAGGAGTCTGTTGTGTGAAATCATCACAGAAAAATGTAACGGGGTGTGTAGTAGAAAAACAAAAAGCAGACACAATTGTTGATACTATTAATATTGTTGGTGTTGTCCATCTGCAGTGGATCAATCAGCTGTGCTTGTTGGTCCGGCAACGCAACTCGACTTGTCGTTGCCATTGGCTCCATTCTGCATGTCAGTATTGTCTATTTTACTTAACTGTTTGTCATAATTGTTTTTTACTGAAATCATGTCCACAATGAGTGTTCATTGGCACACACATATAAAATCAGTGAATGAACAGGACAGTGATAAGCTGTATGTCACCAGTTGCCTAAATTTTGCCTTATTATACTACCAGACTCCAGCCATACAGGCCATTAGCCTCATCATCCTAGCAGCAAGGCATGATGACGACATGGTTCTGAAGTAATATTAAACACTGATGGATGCTGAACAGTATTGTTTGACATTTTTAAGTTTAACTTTGTCTTAAAATTAGAAAATCTGTACTTACCAGTGTGATTATTTCATGCTAAACATCTTGAAGGTATGTGCTGTGAACCGTGTACTATGTGGTTCCGTTCTGTGATTTATCCTACGATTGACACTGATTGTAGGTTTATGAGTGGAAAGACATCGACAAGTCTCTTGACAAATTCACAGTTAAAGAGTCCAAAATCATGGAGTAAGTTTAGTTCATTTATTTGTTGCTGTTAGATACTAGTGGCTCGGTGATAGAGGTAATGTAATCTTATATAGATGATCCATATTTAGTGTAGTTTCAGCGAGATATCTTTCCTACATGACCAAGGTTCAATGGTGGGCGACTTTCACCTGCAGTTCTCGGTTCAGGTCCCACATTGGCGGCTTCAGCTGAAATTTTGATGCAACAGATGAAGTTCCACATTACAGATATGGGTACATATGAGTTGCTGAAATATTGATGCATCTGATGATGCTGTGGGTAGGGATAGCTGTCCACCCCTGACCTTTCGTCCCTGATATAGCCATATAGTTGTGCTGAAAAGGGACGTTAAACACCAACTAACTAACTAACTGATGATGCTTGCTCTACTGTGTCTTGTTGATGTAGCACTGACAGTCGTATCTGTGCATTGGCTGCCGTTGACGGATCTTCACGAGTCCTTTGTACAACAGAACTGCCACTTGATCAACTCTGTCATAGTGACAAGACGGATTTCTTCCAGTCACCTGGTTTGACTTTCTCTCTCTTTCTGTCTCACTATATCTTACTGCCTTATTCATGTGGTAAATAAAACAGAACTTGCCATATGATAGTTGTTGATGATCTTCGGTTGTAGTTGTACAGTTTTTATTTGTAATACACAACACTGCATTTTGGCAGCTGGATGGAGAGGACATGTTCACAGTGATTCTGTTGTGCTATAAAATGTTGGTCATTTACACCGAATTGTGAAACTGTAAGCTGAAGTTTATGTCGATGTAAGGTGATAGGCAATGGCTGATCTCAACTATAGATTATACTTTTTATGCCACGTCCATTGAATATTTAACTCCATAAATGTTGCTCTCTCTTTTCACTAATGCAAAAAGTTTGTACCAGTAAAGCCATGTCAGGTTCAGATAGTGTTTAACATTTTTGCACTGCAGATACGAGGGAGCATTATGAATGCTACAATGATGCTGAGGTTAACAGTTGCAGTGGCGTGGTTGTGTTGCCTAGCAACTCATCATCTCACATACACCAGCTGCTGAATCTACAGCGTAATCCACAGGTCATCTTATGTTGTTTTCATCGGTTAATTTCATGTTAAAGTGAAGTTAGATTAGTCTCTTCATTTCTTAGATTATTTGTTAGTTTGTTATTTAGGATTGACCTCATGGTCTGTCAGATTGCACCTTTTCTTCTGAGCGATATCAGTTTTGCTTTTAGTTTTTTTCTCATTATTTTTTTGCATTTCTGGTTCATTGTGGTAGATAAAGCTGACTTTTCCATCAGCTGTTGATGAGCTTTAGATATTCCGTGTCGTATTAAGTTATCTTTATGCAGTTACTTATTGGTGATGTCGGAATATGTTGAATGTTGCAACTGTCTAACATTCCGTGGCACAGCCAACATGTCTTAATCAAAGGTGAATACTCAGTGTGATAAACGTGGCAATCGAACTAAGATAATAACATTGCACAGGTCAATGTGTGATGGCAAAAAGCAGAAAAGTCAGCTAAGTTAACAGTTTGCTACAAAGTTGCAAATGGAAGTAATTTTATTCCTGGAAATACTCAAATTTCCACATTCTACAATGTGCCAAGGGTAGCCTCTATGATGAAAATCAGTTTTTACAGTCATCTATCTCCAGAGAACACTGGTTTATCACAGACAGTCACGAGTCATCAACTGCCAGTCACAGTTTGTATTTTTACCATACGATGCATATGCAAATCATTACATGCCACACTGTGTGTGTGAGTCTTGCTTATATGTTGCATGGTTATAAAACACAACCTGTGATGCTGCGGCAGTTGAAGAACAGTTGAATGTAATGTTAATAAATCGTAAATACAGTGTGTGCACATTGCAGTTCTATTTTGCATCATGACACAGTCACAATTTCCATATTATTAATAATTGTTTATAATTGATACGTTGTTGGAAATATTATAGGCTGTGGTTCGTACTGACTGTTCTCAATTAGTGATGTTTGACACTGCTGAAATGGACAGTGGTGCTTGTGTCAGTAAAATCTGCCACACTAACCTCACTGGTCTTCTCTGTCCCGATCTACTTTCTCTCTGTGTAAGTAATCTACATGTACACAAAATTGTCTACACATTTAATAAGGTTTGTGTGATCTGCTTTTGCTGTGCAGATTCGCTTTGATTGACTGACTGACTCACTAACTTACTGGTTGATTTGATAGTGCATAATTATCTTGTCTTCCGATATTATGGCTATAATCAAAATGAAGGTGCATATTTTACATGTGTGCGTAATATAATGGTAGGTGATATCTACAAACTATTCCCTAATTTAGCATTTGATGGAAAGTTTGTCTTATGACATTACTACATGTACAGCATGTGCCAATAAAAAGTCCCTTTGGAAAAATTTCATATCTCTGCAATTGTAGTAGATTATTGCTAAATAAATTTATGGTTATACATAGGAGGATTTGCGCGATGTATGCAGCGAATTTTGTTACAATATTTCGTCTATTTGAACGGCATTTTTAAAGTGAACAAGCAATTAAACAGCAGTTCTGATGTAAATAATAACAGCAAATTCACCAGATTGAAACTTAGTGGATTATTGTGTATGGAACGCAATACAGGAATGTTGATAACATCAGAAATACACGTTAAAGCTGACCAACATTGCCAAGCAAAAGACTGCTTTGTCGAAGATATGAAATAATTTGCCACAGAAGTTCATTGATAAGGTTATTGTACCATTTCACAACAAACGTTGATCATCTGTTGCTGCAGTTGGCTGACAACACAGTTAAAATATTTAGTAAAATGATGATAAAATAATAAAAATGAAATGAACGGACTGGAGTTTGATGTCGTATATAGTAATAAGTATAATTTGACGTGATGATATTGACTGTAAACAGAAAGATGGCAAGCATGTTGCTGTTGGATCCAACACCAGTTCTGTCATATCTATCTTTCACATTTCTGATCAACACATCTTTAAAATTCATGAACTAGTAAGTTACAGCCATTGTGTCCGTAGATGAATCACCATGAAAGGATATGATATACATTATGTGAATTATTGAACATTAGTGAACTTTTGTCACATTTTGCAGATTTTAATCTATCATACTAGAGATGCAGAATATTTCCATGGGCACATTTCAGCTATTGGATTTTAGAAATGAGGATGAAGGCATGAATTATTAAATGAAACTGATCTTAGTTTTCACAGCATACATGTGTGCAATGGAAATCAGACTTATGTGCACCGTGGTTTAATGACTGAAGCCGGTTACACCATTTAACATCTCTCTGTTAGTTCCAGTCTTGTATGTCCTGTCATGACAGAACAGAACTTTTCATATTGTCTTTATTTCTGTCCAACTTGTGCAAATTTTTTTGATATATTCAAATTATTTCTCATATCATGCAACTTTTACTGCACCTAAATTTCTGCATACTTTAGAACTGTGTGCCTAAAGTTAAGCTGTTTTGTATGATAAACTTTTAGATGTAATCGTATTACATTTATCGATGATTTGCCATATGTTAATTTGTAGAGACTGTCAGATAGTAACCGACCGAAAGGTTTGAGTTGTTGGCACGACAATGAAATGAGAAGTTTAATGACCCTGGTGATGATGGGACAAGTTACCGACGATGACAGTGCTGCGGCTGCAGTCTTTGTGCCTTCATCACTAACTGCCGACTATCAACTCCAGTTACAGCATCATTCAAGTGGGTGTTAGTTTAAGTTTCAATTTATCAACCACAGCCAAGACTTTTAACTGCACGAAAATGTATCTGTTAAATGTTGTCCAATGCAGAGGAGTTAACTATAAGCAAGTGACAGAGAGTGGATAAAACTGGGTCATTGAGCACATTGTTAGTCAGAAAGGTACCACGTATTTCATGCGATCTCAGCACATTTAAGATGTGCCATCTTTAATGATGGCACATTTGTTGCTCAGCATAACATTGAAAGAATTGCACTTGTCAGAGTTGTGGACACAAATATAGTAGCAAATTTTTAATGCACAGAGACCACTCTGTGTAAACATGTGGAGACTAGTGTAATAACGGCTAATTTGGAAGTTGATTTTGTACGTCAGCTAGAACATAACCACTTCCAGATGTATATTTGTTTACATGGTTTTTCAGTTTCAGGAAGTGTTTTAATTTCAATACATACTCGTAGCCAAATTTTAAAGGTTTTTGTTTAGATTGAATAGTGTGCTTTGTTTCTGACATTCATCTTGTATTTATAATTCTGTCAGAGCTAAACAAAACTGAATGTACTGGAAGTATGAGTAGTAGTACTTTAAGTATTGACAGCTATATGTTGTAGAGAAAGTCTGATGACCATCATTTTAATGTGTATGCTTTGATGTTGTATTTGTGAAGGTGACATCAGCTCACACAAGTCATCAACAGTCGTCTGTGAACAATCACAGACACTTAATACTAAGCATGTGGCAGAGCATCACTGTAAATACAGTCCAGCGACTGGCATAGGTAACTGTGCAAAGCTCCGACAGACAATTTCAGAGGGGAGATGTGAAAACAGTGATGAAAGACCCGTCTCTGAATCTGCATCGGCGAAGCGGCTGCCGGAGTTTGAGCATTTCCTGACGGGCCAGCAAGTTCCATCAGTTCGACCAATCACTGAGCTCGGTGACTCGTCAGATGCCGTCGATTCTGACCAATTAGAAACTGAGAGAGCTGAATTCCAAGACACTGTACCTCGATTCCAGCAAAATGTTGCATGGTCTTCAGCATCAAACACACAGTCATCCTCGGCGGCATTTGATGGTAAAAATAATCGTTATAATCAGTCAGCCAATAACAGTTGTTCAAACAGTTCTGAACAGTACAAGTTTACAGAATTAGCAGCCATACGTGTGAATGAGACAAAAGACAATGTTGTCGATAGTAACAGTCATGCTTCTGTCAGTCAGTCTGCCTGTTCAGCAGTTTCGGCAACAGATGATGTGAATTTGTCACGTGTATTACAACAACTCAGCCATCTGTCTCAGCAGCTTGATGCACAGGTAACAGCTGACCCCCCGCACCCCCATTTAGCCTCAGTTTGTAATATTGCTTGTAGATGAATAGCTAATGTGAGCACTTCTTCTGCTACTGGACAGATTTTGGCCTCATTTTCCAGTGTTACTCTAGGTTAAACTGAGTCTTCTAAATTATCACGAGAACTTTTGCAGATTTATGGAACTTAATTTCACAGGTCAGTTGCAGTTTTTGTTATCCAACGTAGAGTGTCAGTTCACGGAAGGGAAAGTTGATATATAATCATAACCACTGATGTTTGTTATCATGCTTACAGCCACTGAGACATCCAGCCTATTTGTAATGGCAAAGTTTCGTGTTCTGCTTTTAGGCAGAAAAAATGTCACATCTTCAGTACAGCATTGATCAGCTTTCCACGTGAGTACCACATAATGTTTACTCTCATCGTAGTTGTCTATATAATGGCCATTCAAAACCTTGTATAATATTTCTTTCTCTTGCCGTTTCGATACTGAATAAATCCGTATCTATATAACATTATGCATGAAATCTGCAACTGTTTACCTGTATTTGATGGTTCAGTGTAGTCTCCAGTAGTACAACTGAAGGAATACAGAGTTAATGTGTTGTGTTTAGTCTGGTTGCTCCGTCTGATCACCATACCTGTGTCCCTGCATCAGACCCAGACCTCGTGTTCATTAAGTGGAGTGTCGAGAGCTCAGGAAAGGCTTTCCTACTGGACAGCAGAGGGCGCTTGCAGCTCGACATCGTCAAAGAGGCATTTGGCATCGCATCTCCACTCGAAATCCTGATTAGTAAGCCATTTTATCTTTAGCAGTTGGAATAAAACAATACTGAAACATCAAAGAAAATTTTGCTCACAAAATTGCTAATCTTTACCAGGAGTCGCATTGCGTATGTTTGATGTGCATGTAGATGGACAACGCTGTGTTGTTGGTGCTGACAGTGAAGGCTATATACCACTGACGTTCACTCGCGGTCAAACAGTTGACATTGTGCAATCCTTCCCACGGTAGACTATTCCTCCAACACGACTGACTCCGTGGGCTTCTGTCGTTTTTATAAGCATATCAGTTTTTGTTTCTAGTTCTTTTTCTTTCGTTTTCTATTCTTTGCTTCCATGCAGTGGTGGATCCAGATGGAAAGAAAGAGGGAGATGCATTCCCCGATGGCATACAACAATTTTTTGCCCATAAAAATACTGCCAGTCACTAGCTTAATAAACTAAAGTAGGCCTAAAGCAGCAATTGTAAATCGGGTACTTTTTGGCAAATATTGCACTGCATTATGTTTGTCAAGTTGTTATAACCAGAAGTGATGGTTTTTTTACTCAAACTGCAAAAAGAAGCATTTGGAGACGTTCTACCTGGGTTCACAGGGGACCTTACAGCACTCCCAGACCCTCTAGCTGAATTTAAAGGGTCCGCTTCACTGCAGGGAAGGGACGAAAGGTGGGAAGAGAGGGCCCTGCCTCCAGTTTCTGGATCCGCCACTAGTTTCATGTGCTTGATTAAGCAGGATAACAGTTACTTGTTAGCACGCATAAGTATACCATGTCATATCATATCGTAAGTTAGTAACACGATCTTTTTTGTCTGCTCTGTTTGGCCTGTCTTCTTTACACTTAACAGTTGCTGATATTGTGCAGAAACTGCCTATTGTAATTAATGCTATGCAACTGTATCATACTTAGCAAAACACTGCTCAACGTCAGCAAAATTTGTATCATGAGAGGCAGTTGTTTGCCATCAGTCGTTTGGTGGCTCAGCTGTAAAGAAATATACAGTTGCTTCGTGCGACACAGACAGAAAATCAAACTGTGCGATCTTTATAATATAGGTAGTGCGTTCTTAAATCATACTGCAATTTGCAATTATGTGTTTTCTGTATTTCCCTAGAAAGTGATGTATTAAAATTATGGTCATGAACCAATATTTGATGTAGCGCAAGATTATTGTGACTTTGCAAGTAATTATTAATTACTCATAACAAGATGCATTTGAAAATGTGGGCCCATTCGCCACTGCGAGCCGCCGTATTGCCATTCACCGGGTGTCGCTACTGTTGCACGCCGCCTGCGCATCGATGTCCACAACAACAACGACAACGCGTGACAGAGGGGACCGCTATGGCCCTATAGAATGGGCCCAATTAATCAACATCTAGGCCTAATGTACAACTGCACCACGGTGGAGGCGTTTGTCATCTCACTGTCCTGTCCTTGTCCCACCAATCGAAACACCGTAGGCTATCTTTAGCGACTGGCGGTCGCCTGCAGCCAATGTAGACTGCTGTAAGCAGCGATACGGATGAACGGCAACCGTTGCTGCTAAACGCACACACATCGCCGACAGACCGTGGACTTCTGTATACTAGCACAGGCTCCATTGACAGGCAGGCAGACGAGACGTCTCATGGGACTGATAAGCACACCCAAGACGCGTCGATTCAGCGATAAACTGACGCCTGTTGAGTGCAATCGGCGGCCATTAGAGCTACGTTTACTGACCTACTGCGGCGTACGCTCCGTTCGGCCGGCATGGCAATTACAGCAGCTGTTAGACGTACGTACGGCGTCACTGTTAATGAGTAGACTAGCCCCATTACTCTACGAATAGACCAGCCCTAGCATCAACAACGGACGGGTCGGGTCGCGGGTTCGAGTCGACCATGCAGTCCACTCACTGATCGTATCGTTCGGAAGGTAGCCGTAAGTCTGGCATGGCACCGCACTGGCCATATGAGCGCTACAGACTTCAGCGCTTACCACGTAGGCCTACTTGTTGATAGCAACACAGGTACAAGTTGGGAATAAAACAAAAGAAGAAGCTAAAATATGAAACACATAACGAAAACAATTGTATAGCTGCAACATATGCCCGTGACCTTCACTGCAACTTCTGCTGACCCCCATAGACTTCTGGAGATTAATTCTCATAGGCCTAATGTACGGGACTGGGCGCTGATCTTCACCAAATTTCAGCTGTAGGCCTACACTTGGTATCCGTGCACGCGTCTATAGATCGCTTCAGACTATAAGCCTAACCGTGGACAACCAAGTACAGTATATATATATATA
>Ga0209782_1001375_pt1 | contig 12582 bp, 6 predicted proteins | sample WorMetmaBAHAMAS1_FD_187390 | JGI IMG/M metagenome (GOLD analysis project Ga0209782, IMG submission 187390) | Marine gutless worms symbiont microbial communities from Max Planck institute for Marine Microbiology, Germany - Inanidrilus... | ecosystem: Host-associated > Annelida > Digestive system >... | reverse complement strand
GTACTGTCGCGCGCCGCCTGCGCATCGATGTCCACGACAACGACGACAACGACAACGCGTGACAGAGGGGACCGCTATGGCCCCATGGAATGGGCCCAATCACAGGCCACGCTACGGCATTGTTCGTCGTTTCATATGACATGAACGGTTCGTTACTTAGAACAAGCCTCATTCTTGCGGCCGTAGATGTAGATAATGCACGTCGCATATCGCGAATTAAGTACAGCGCTAATTCAACGCAGCATACAGTAGGCGCAGCGTGGGCTGTCGGCGTGACAGGCCGACGTGAAGGCAATAATAGCAAACTGATGACTTCGGCGTGACGACGACAGAGACGCCACACCTACCAGTATGACGTTGGCACGACGTTTCGCCTACACTTCTGTATCGTCTGCAGGAATAATTCACCCCTCGACATACGGAGCGTCGCTAAACTTATAAATCGGGCAGCATGACCATAACCGGGCTGATGGTTTACCAAATTTTTAATTGGGCCCATTCTATGGGGCCATAGCGGTCCCCTCTGTCACGCGTTGTCGTTGTCGTCGTCGTCGTCGTCGTTGTTGTGGACATCGGCGTGCGGCGGCTCGCAGTGGCGAATGGGCCCAACATTTTTCAAATGCTTCTTGTTTAAAAAATACTTCCTCCATTACCGTACTTTTTATCGAATATTCGGTTATATACTAACCAGATGTGTAATCATTTGTTACGTACCGTAAAAAGCAGAGCTGCAGCCACTGCAAAGATACGATAGAAGTCCATCCAGGGTTTTACAGTGTAGCCATCACGTTACCGAGATCACGCTACCTTGTGCAATACTTGCCATTGTTAGTATGCATAGTGTGTAACTTGTCTAATGTAACGAGTGTATCGGTCCTCAGACAAAAGGGGCGAAACGTACGCTGTTGCTTCGATACACCCGGCAATACGAAAGACTCATCTACTTTCGGCACGCGCCGTGGTCTATAGGATAGAACGCAGTCAGAATATCGCACGGTAGGGGTATTAGCCCGTGCACGATTCTGTAGCGGGAGTGGAGTAGTAACTGCGTTAACGTCAGAAAAAGATGGTACGGACAGACAGACAAACAAACAGACAGACACCGGACCATCGCTTTACCTTTACCACTACTGACGCGCGGCCAACGAGCGTAATAGCGAGTGCTTCTGTGACGAACTGAAACAAGATAACTCATCTGTTGATGAGGTAGCGCGACATGCGCCGCTGAGTAAATACAGCTCCATTGGACCATGCACGGTAAATTGATTCTGTTGTAAACAATTCAAGATCACTCTGTTTATAAACACTACTTGTGAGTTACGTGCTCTTTTTGTCGGATATCAGGCAGTCAAACAGTGGCACGGCAACAGAGCCTAGTAAACGCATGGAAACATTGGTTAAACATGAAAACAAGGCAATCGTAGCTAGCACACTTCGCTCACTCCAGTGTGCCCCGTATACTTGTTGATCTTTTTTGAGCAAAATTTGGTTGAAATCGATGCGTTAGTTTCGGCCGTTACGTTCTGGCCGGTAAAAAGTACACACGACGCACCACATAGGCCTAAAGCTGATTGTGTTTAAACATATCGTCATCCACAAAACCGGAAGTACACAACACGTAGCAATGCCGTCAGAGGCTGACTGATCCACGGCCGCCGCAGACAACGTGCACAAAAATTCGGTAAAGTTCGCCGCCTTGTGGTTTCTGAGATACGCGGGCGGGTGAGCGGACAGACGGACAAAGACATACTCGGCGAAGTACTAACTGTTAGTTGAGCGTGTCGTACCTGCATGTTGATGTGCGGGATAGATACTCGGACGAAGATGTACTGCACTGGAGCGTTCTTCTCGACCGGTGACGAAATTACGTCATAATAGTTCTCCGTGTCTCCCATCGTGTCCTGCTCTGTAGTCCTGTGTACGCAAAGTACCCGTGTCAGCACCGCAAACGATCCGATTCTAGCGAACTAACGCATCCTTGAAACTACTGAATTTATCATCCAACGCCTGGCCTAACGATGTAGCCTAGGGGGATACGGCGGCGAAAAAAACTACGCCGCCGAACCACAGAATAATTATATTAAAGTGCAGCTTGGCAGAGAACAACAGTGTCTGTATAGATGGCATACGGTCTGAGGTCGGCTAAGGTCAGCTCACACGTGGCGTGTATATACCGTACGTCAGTGTGACTCTGGCATGCATGCAACACGCCAGCGACCGGCTGCTTTGCTATACTGTAATGACAATAATACTCAACGCAGTCGTGCGGTGCCCACTGTCGTAATAGGGATGCGCCGATCGCGTAATTTGGTAAACGTTTACTAAACATTTAAACGGCCGATAAAAACCCACGTTTTTCAGTCAAGATGACAGCATTTTAATAAGTAAATGTAGTTTCACAACGGATCCGGCGCCGTGCGGGGCCGTGCTGTGCCGTGCCCGGTGTGAAAGAACCTTAGCGGCCGGCAGCCGCATGTTGCGCCAGCTCTCTGGGCTTCAATTGCGAAGTTTATTCGTGTAACTGCAGCTTAATTTCGCTTGTCCACGAAACTCTCGCGTTCTGCCACGTCGAGTTGACCGAATTTCGTCCTACAGCCGACCGACATATTCGTGCAATTTTATGAATGTGGGTGTGTGCCCGGCACACCAACCTTAACCAGGCTAATCCTCACACTAACCCTAACCCAATCCCTCTTTTTGTAGAGAAACTATATGCCGCTTGCAACGGACTATAACCGTATAGCAAATAACGTCAATTGTTAAAGAAGTAATTTTGTATGTTTAGAACGCCGATAAATCGATAGTGGCTGTCATATTTCTGTCATGTATACGTTTAATCAAGTGGCCTGTGTGGCGTACCACTCGCGAGTCGCGACCCAAAAGGTCGCGGGGTTCGAATCTCGGCCGGTCCGCTTCCAGGTAACAGTTTTGGACAAGCTGCTCACACGTAGCCTATCTGCCTCTGTCACTAAGCAGTATAATATGGCACCGACTGGTGCGTGGTGACGATGTTCGGCTGGGAAGGTAACCGCAGGCCTGGCGGAAAATGTCAGCCTATATGCGGGTGGATGGCTCAGTCACCTGCGGACTGACTGCCTGTACACCGGGATCAGCTCTGGGCTCAACGCTCGGTAACGAGTACGGGAGAACTTTATCTTTTCACTTTACACGTTTAATGGCGCGCATCCCTACGGGCGGCGTACGAACGTCGCATGCGTGGTGATGACGCATAGCACACTTCACCTCACCGCACCTCTGCTAAGCGAAGCATTCATGATAGTCAGCCGACCGCAACGGGTGACTGTCATTAGCCATACACTATACGCGTCTGTTATTATACAGTCACGCACGCGTGCATGCATATGATGAAACCACTGCACTACTATATACGCTCAAAAAAAACACTCCCAAACCTTAGCCTCCTCCCTCGGGCGTGCACTTCATTAAACCCAACAAAAATTAGCAATACAAACCTCAAATCAAATACGGAGAGAAAGAATTTATTGCCATTTTTAATGCACCGTCTATCTCATTCTGTCGGACAGGGCACTAGAACTTTTACAGTATACGTATACGTAGGCCTATGTATGTAGGCCTACGCAATTAAATCGGCAGCGGATTCATACATGTGATGGGGCAAAACTGGGTGGTTAGGAAATATGTCATGTTCCCATTACACTTTCCCGATCTAACTTCATAATGAGCCACTATCAAACCTTTGGCTTTGCTCCCTGCCTACACAATCCATCACTGCTATTTGCTAATGGCTAACCTTATTTGTTGCTGCGTCCATGAGCATGATGATGCACAACAGCTACAACTTTATCGCGAAAAAATTGGACACAAACGCCCCCAGCACATTGCGCGGCGTGCCCCCAGCATTGCAGGGTCTGCAGGGGCGATTGTTGCGCCACTGGTACATGCAAAACATAAAGAACTGCATGTTATACCAATCCCCCCTAGGGGGTGTAGTCCCCCTGACTTCAGATAAACCCCCTCATCTGACCCCAATCCAGACCCCCTCTAGCAGGCAGGATGCATCATCCCCAAAGTAGCCATCGCTGCAATTTCAGTGCATGTATGATGTTTTAGCAATAAAATACAAACAAAGATGCACAGAAACAAGTTTTTATAGGCACAGTATTAGGCTACATGGTAACCTATAGGCTAGCTTTTGGGGACTCTGCCCCTGGACCCCCTAGCGGGGGAAGTCCCCCTGATCCCTGACCACCGAAGTCCCTCTGACCCACTGCTCTCCCGTTACACCCCCACTGACACTAAATTCTAAGTTAGATTAAGGCCTGACGAAGAAAACATTAACGGTAAAAGAACAAGAAACTTACGATCGAGTGTCTGTTCGTTGCAAGTCGACGGTTTACATTCAGTCACGTGGTCGACGTCGACGATCGCGCGGTATCGGGCAAATAAGGTAAACTTTATTCACTCAGATAACGACGATTACACTGAGAGTGACCACCTGCGTCTGTCGGTTCGGTACAGTTTTTCTCCAGTAAAATCCGCAACAAACTGTGCTCGTTAAGAGCTCTCTATTGAATGATCGTTAGCTACCGACGATTATATAGAACCTATAGGCCTACGACTTTTCACTGTTTACTGTTGACACTGCAGCCAGTTGCGACATATGCGGCCACTATATTGGACTGTACGGTCACAGAGGTTCAACGGTGACTCATTTAGAGAAGCGTGATTGAATCCCACGACCCGTGACGCCATTGTATCAATATGAGAGGCGTCGGAGACAGTCAGCGAGCGTGGCCCACACGGGCGCATGCGCGTTGAGGCGCGGCGGAAGTGACGTCACTCATCTGTCAGCGAGTGAGGTCGCCGTCGGCCGTGGAAGTACTGTAATTACGCACGGCATTCTCATTAACCCGCTCTCGAGAGCCGCGCGCGACACTCAACCGCAGGCACAACATGCAACGAGACAGCCGATCACGGCCTAAAGCTGGCATTCCACGACGCCGACACCGACACAGACAAAACTCCGACTCGCCCGACACGTCATGCATTCATCGTGTCGGTGTCGTGGAATGCGACATGACATCCTCGCCCACTTTCTCGCGAGGAAATAGCGTGTGTCGGACGTAAAACTGCAGCCGTGTTTGGAGAGTCGGTGCCCGTGTCGGCGCCGTGGAATGCCGGCTTAATTGCATATGAGCGGTGGCACGAGGTCAAGCTCGTCGACACGCCGGCCAACTCGCCGAAAGTTAAGTCACATGCACACATCTCGCCGACCAGTCAAGGCGCTCGCACACTTGTCGTTAGCACAATCAGATCTGCTCAGAGGCGGTTCTTAGGGGGAGGGCGGGGTGCAGAGGGACCACGGCCTCCCAGTCAGAATTCTAGGGAGCGAGACCTGAGGTATGGCTCCTCTAATACCCCCAAATAAAATTTTGCTGAGTGTAACTGGACAATTTACCGATTAACTGTTGGTATCAGGTCAAAAACTGTACCTCTTAACGTACCCAAAGTGGAGGTGCTATAGAACGTCGCTGGTCTTCTGACGTGACCGCCTGCGTCCCATTTCTAACTAACCCTATGTCAACACCAGACAGCAGGTGCTTGACGCACACGATCGATGTGGGAACCCCAGTAAACTATGACAACAGCGAAAATGGACGTATATCGTCAGAGTGTGCGAGTAGTCTCATTGGCGAGTTGACCACGCGAACTGCTGCTGTACTAAACAATGGCGAAAGTAACGGGAAAACTGACAAAACAAGTTTCGACCCCCCACGTCTCGGTAACCGCCCAGCCGATTTTTGGCGAAACTTGAAACTTCAGAACTCACCGCCCTTACCAGGCCAAATAGTACATTGATACGATGACGGTGGATATGTGCGAATAGCCAGTTTGCACTGTAAGATAGGCCTATCTTTTTGTCATTTTTTCTTTCGTATTTTGATCTCTTCGTCACGCTCACAGGTCGCACCGGTAACTCGTTTCACGATCAATATGTCATATTGTGTAATTTCAGGCAAGGAAGTGCCTTGTTTTGTTGATACTTCTCCCAATGAGCAGTCAAATACCCCCAAAACTGGGCGTAAATAATGAAGACATTTTTCAAGTAAAACTTGAAAAAAATGCATATAGTATCATCTGTGTCGATGTGACAAAATTTATAAAAACGATGATTACCAAATACAATGGGTGGTCCAAATAAGCGTTCAGCAAATCCAAAATGGCCGTCAAACATATTTAAAAATCGAAAAAATCAAAATATCAGTGCAATGGCTTGACAGATTTCGGTGATGTTTAGCAGTCCTACAGTAATGTCTAACCCTTTGAACTCTATCCCACCAATCACAAGGAAATTTTCATGGTACATAAGGTAGCAATGTAGACAATAACACAGTGGCAAAACATCAGATCTTGACAGCAATAGACTACATATCAGCTAAAAATAATGTCAGTGGTAATGAAGTGCACATTTTCCTGGCATTTTTTACACCGACCAATATATATTAACGGCTACAAACGTATCGAGTTACTCAATCTGTATTACGCAAACTGGAAAACAGACATTGAAAACATATAGCCATGTACATACTACATGGGACAAACAACTCGAAAAATGTGATAGTTAATTCTTATTTTTCAGTTGGCCACAAGCCATCGTACCACCGCTTAAGTTAAATTAGTAGATTTTCTTCCAAGATGCGTGCCAGTTAATTGGTCCAGACGATCTACTGCTTGAAGCTAGAAAGTGTCATGAAAATGCAAAGTATTGTACAATGTTCACGGAATCTACAGTCAGGCTGCAGCGACAGCCGATAACACCAATACTGCAGTGTCGGTCGCGTTGATACGAGACAGTTTGTTGACTAATTAGTGCGAATGCCAAGCGCCTGTTCAAGCTCCACTCGCCTCTGTTGCACCTGCAACAATCAGTTGTTGCATGCTGCACGATCAATCCGTCACCGTACAATGAATATTAACACTTCTCCACCATCATCATCTAATCTATTCAGCAACATATGCATTCTGCACATGTTCTAACCAGGAATGCCGTAAGTTCCCCACCCCCCAAAAAAGTATAAATAAAATACTTCACCCTTCTACCCACAAGAGTCCCCCCTCTTCCCCCTCCCGTGGACAGATTTGCACCAAATTTGGTATAGTTGTAGAGGTCGATGAGGTAATCACCTGTGACAATATTGTTTGGTGATTGGTTAAGGGATGTCAATTCTGTTGGGGGAGGGTAAAAATCACCAAATGCCAGTGACACATAGCACCTACAATAACCATTTGCTGCATTACGCAGTCACTCTGTAATATCAACAGTTCTCCACCATCATCATCTCATCTATTCAGCACCGTACGAATCCTTCACTGTCTAGCCAGCAACGCAGTGGTTTGTTGAGGGGTCCAGCATAGCTCCCATTCTTTGGCAATGATGAAATTCACCAACTTTTCCATTCATGACCAATAAATGCGGCAGTCCCTGACCATTAACAACAAAATGTATCACAAACAGTCATCCTCTCCAGACTGTCAGTGACTCCAATCCGTCACCATGTAGGATTAGCAAAGAATTTTTGACATGATATCCGAGCTTGTTACAGTCGATTTCAACTTTCAAAATACGGCTACAGATTGGTAACATGAATAAGTTCTGCAAAAATGGCTAAAATGATTAAGACACGCTACAAAAGAGCGCCACTTTATGATTCTGACTGAATAATCCATGTTGCTAGCATCACTGTACCAACTTGTTTAAATAAACATTGTGACTAAGTTTTAGCCTCTGCCAAAAATCAGCTCAATTCATTCACCCATTGTGAAACAATTACCAGCGAGACTCTCGGCTACAGCATACGACACGCTAACCATAATCATCGTGCAGAAAAAATACAGACAGACAGACAAAAAATGTCATCAATAATGCAGCCTCAATGGACACGTAGCAGCTGCAGTATTACAACGACCGCACCTTTCCATAGAAGTATCGACAGACTGCCTCCTGAGCCCACGGCTGATAGTAGAAGTTGGCACTTCTTTCTTCCTCTGGGTTACCGGCGACATCAGTCATAGTCTACGCGTAAGTGACACAACGGCAAACTTACAGAGCTATCATTGTCACTGTCACCACCTCAAATTGATGGCCCCTTAGTTGCTGCACACCAGCAGATGCTAAAATTTCAAAATTTTATCAACGATTCCAGATGGCCCTGCCATTTTAGATTGGTAAAGTAGGCTAATCCTCTGAACTGTAGTCAGGAAATGTTAACGATGCAGACAATAAAACAAAACACAAAAACAAAACATAGATCTTGTCAGCCCCATCTACAGCAAGGGGGAATTATGTGATGCTTTGATTATCTGTCTGTCCCATACATCAACACTCACCAGCATCCAGTTGCAAACCACTTCCTGGTTGCTGCTAACAAATATACCATTGTGCGTGTCCGTAGCGTGTGAGCTGCAGACTTGCGTTAATTTTATACCATGACCCCGTCAAACTTCCAGTGGCAGAGGGCGTTTCATTTTGCCGCCATCTGGGCAATACTCTCTTTATACAGAGATGGAGAATACAGTACAACTTTGTCTGAGAGGCTGCTGAGACTGACTGTAATCAGCCACGTGAGCCATCTCACTCCAAATAATTTCATCCGTTCAACTGTCTACGATGTACCGCTTAACGATTTCAACTGCTTTGCTGTTTGTGTTTTGTTTTATAATATTTTACAAGCATTACTAAGCTCACAGGCAGCCAGCTTGGTCCACACAATATCACCACAATAAAAAAAATAGAAAATAACTGAAAATTAAAAGAACAATAACTGTCATCTTAAAAAAGTCAAGATACGACGACTTGCCTTGAGATCTCGTGTCTGTGAGACGAGCCAGCTGTTGATGAACTCCTGTGGGTTTCTTGCAAATCCCAAGAAAAAATCGCGGTTCGTCTTCAGCTGATTGATGGTCTCGACTGTCTCGTGAATCTACAGCAACAAAGCAAATCGCTTGCTTCTGCGATTCACAAATAATCCTGTGCCATTCAGTTAATATTTTGAGTTCTATTTTGTTAATTTTGATCATGGGTGATTTTGTCTTCTGCTTAGGCTGAAGATTTAAGTCACAGCTTTAAAAAAAAGTTTTAAACTCAGTTTTTAACCAAGACTTTGTTCTAAAAGTGGAGTAAAAGTGACACAAGTATAATAAATAAAGTTTTTAAAATTATAAATTACACGCCCTACGACATGTTCACTTAAGATGTTTCGACACGACACTTTAGTTCCGAAGCGTGATGGAAAAGAAATATGTCTCAGCATGTAACGCATCTATGCAGAAAGCTGCAATCAGTTAATAATAATTACAAGTTTTTCACTGTGAAATTAACTGTGACATATTTGACTATGTATAGCACACACACACTAAGTACCTTGTTGTCAAGAGCTTGGATTTCATGTTGACTTTGTGTGGACAACAGAAAACTGTTCATCTGTTGCTTCAATGTGTCGTCCTGGCAACAGCATCAGCAACCAACAACATTAGCTACATCACACTAACACTACAATCCCCAGCAGTAATCAGGGAAAGGGCCACGGTTTTACAGTGGGGATATTTGGGTTGGTCTGGGAGTCCATAAACCCTCCCCTGTATGGGGGTCTAAAGGATTTTCTGACAGAAATTTTTTTCAAAATATTACATTCGTTGATATCTCAGATTTTGCTGTCGATAGCTGCCAAAATGCAGCAAAATCTGCGGATATGAATGACTGTAAGTCTATTCAGGGAGTGGGTTACCCAAAATTTCTCATCAGTTTTGTCCAAGGTTGAGGTTGGAGGCTATTGGGTTGGGGGAGGGAGGTTCAAACCCTCAATCCCCCACTGGTCTGATCATTGGTTGTAATGCACATGATGCCACTTAGAAAGATTAATCTAGAAAGTTTAACACAGAACTGCGGCAGCTGTTCCTAGCGTTCCTCAAATCTGCACCAACAGACCAGAAATAAAGTCTGACTTTGGCACAACTTGCTAATTATGATATATGACTGTTATATAATAGATTGCAGCTGTACGAACACGACCAATGTCAACAGTTGTAATTTGTAGTAGCCGACGGTAGTTATGAAACCTATCTGATGCCTCTAAACAATTTTACTGTAAAACAAATAACCCATTACAACTTACAACTTCGACATCGATGTCGTAGCACGCGGTTTTCTTGGCATCAGGTCCCTCAACCCTGAGACAACATCATACAACAACACATCTTAAGACTCATGTTTCCCACAGAAATATCACTCTCAGTTATTATTATTATTATTATTATTATTACGCAGTTTTTAACGCGCCATATGTCTGTCAAAGTATGACGAAAATCGCAGGCGCAGTTGTTGTTATACCACGCCGGGCAGCACACAGCCGAGGTGTGGGATAAGGCGATCAGCGGCATCTGTTGCTCTGTCTGTGTCTGTCTGACTGTGTGTGCATCTATTCTCAGTAAATAAAACGACTTGAGTTATTATCAGCAAACTTGATAGACATACCGAGTACGGCAGGCACTCAGCTTGCATTGATACACAGAGGTTAAAGTCACGCAGTTATCGAACACGCTGCCAGCCGGCGGAGGACTGCTGGTCAATATGACAGCTTAGGTTTCCTGGTTTAACTAACATTCATCTCTGAAATAACTTGATCACATTCTCCGAAACAGAATCTTGAGAGTGACAGAAGCAGATCTTCGCTGTGCCACATGCTCAGTAGATAACCAATGAAGTTCTTCTTCTTGTTGTTTGCTGTCTTTAACGGGTAATAACTCAACAATGGTGCAGTTTCTACTATAAAGATAGTCACTACAGAACAAGATGACACTGGATTGCTGCTCCAATGACCGGAAATGCCTAAAATGGCCGTTGGCACCGACTGACTTCGGCACAGCAATGATATTATAAACCCGCATTCTGGTCTCGTTACAAGCTACATGCCCTTCACGTTACTTAACCGATATCATCAATACTCTACGGAGAGTGGACCACTCTTGTCAATGTGAAAGTGTCATAAGCACTCAAATGTGTGGCTGGTCTATCTGGGCACGGTGATGGTCTAACGTGCACAAAGCTAGCTCAAGTGGTTCAGTGGTTCACACATTTTCCGATTTTACTTTCTTGTTTATCGGATGCAGGACAGCTAATTTCATCAGTTTAGTAATGAGATAATGGCAAGTAGTATCCCAATGAGCCTATTCACCCCAATGGGTCGGTGGTCACATAATATTACTCCTCGCCTCTCCTCTCCCATCGTGGCAAGTACAGACCCCACACAAAGACGTGGAATTACTCACATAATGACGTGGTTAATAACGATCGGATCTGGTGGCATCAGCAGAGGACCGAGTCGCGTCGGGATTTCAGAAAACTTCATCCGCGAACATTCGAGAATCTGTCGGCAAATACACACACTGGACTGATGCAGTCAGTTTGTTAGTTGGTGTTTAACGTCCCTTTTTGGCACAAATATGGCTATATCAGAGACGAAAGGTCAGGGGTGGAGAGCTATCCCTATCCAGTATAGGAAGGCCAGCGATATATTAACCTCAACCCCGGCCGCCTTTTTATTCAGCAGCCACCCAAAAGGAAAAAGGATTGAGAAGCTAATAACAGCAGCATTGACAGCACAATTCACACACGCCGCCAACGTGCAACTCATTATGAGTAGTTCCAGTCTTTAGTGTTGAGCTTAATTTGGTTTAAATCTCAGCTGCTAGGCTCGTAGTGTTCCACGACCACTTGAGAATATACATAGAAGTAAGTAAAACGTAAACTAGGAGTACAGCAGTTCACAAACATGCCTCACCGCTACGGAAACTCACATGCCATATGGGATCACACAGTGTTACCTGCCACCCGACAGAGGTGACATTCCCGCCTTGACGAGCCATAAAATTGTCGTGAGAAAACACGATGTCAACCACAAAAGCAGATATCTATAACTTGTCACAATGCCGTCGGAGGAGGACCAACCCAGAGTCACAGGATCACAGCGGCATGCACAAAAAATTTGATAAAGTTCGACCATGTACTTTTCAAGTTATGCAAGCAGACAAGAGATATTTTGCACCCCTCCCACAGGAGAAAAAAATAACCCATTGGACTCAAACATATTTTTCAGCCACCATCAGATTCCGGAGAGAAAACTTCGAAAAAGGCGCTGCTTCCTTTATCTCCGGTTCTCGAACACCAGAAAATGCAGTCATGTATGGCAAGTGCTGAAGGGCAGCTAGCCTAGTCCACTGTATGCAGTCATCACAGAAAACTAATGCAAAACTAGAAAACTGTCCTTGATGGAGGATCGAGGTCCTACCAACCACGTTTCAAACTGAGACCCTAACCCTAACCTTGACCTTCAATCCTCCGCCAGTCATTGTCATGACTCACACACATGCAAATGGTCAAGGTCAACGGTCATTCAGTTCGAAAGTGGAAACAAACGGACGGACGGACGGACGGACGGACAGACAGAGGCAATTCTGTTACCTCCTGCACGAACGCATTTGGTAACAAGAACTAGGAAGCCGGCTAGCGATGAGAAGGCACCTGTTCCAGGTATTTGTCGCAGT
>Ga0209782_1001374_pt1 | contig 12585 bp, 10 predicted proteins | sample WorMetmaBAHAMAS1_FD_187390 | JGI IMG/M metagenome (GOLD analysis project Ga0209782, IMG submission 187390) | Marine gutless worms symbiont microbial communities from Max Planck institute for Marine Microbiology, Germany - Inanidrilus... | ecosystem: Host-associated > Annelida > Digestive system... | reverse complement strand
CTTCTCATAGTGCCTCCTACCCGGTGACACTACACCGTTGGTATTGTGGAAACAGCTCTGCGTATATACCTCTGCAAAAGGTGCAACTGTAGCAGGAGCCCTTGTATACTGTACCTCCGAAACCAGAGTCATGAACTTCACCTCCAGGACCATCCGATGGAGAGCTGGGCAACCTGTGGCATATATCGACCCCATCTTAAAGGATAACGTGGGCGTGAACCTGATCAATGTAGACGATTGTTTTAACTTTGCCAAAGAAATGGCAACGGCGAAAATGGATGTAAAACGGACCAACCGCACTTGCGATGATGTGACCAGCGGGTCCGGTGACCACAAACTGCCTCGTCACGGCGAGAGGCTGCAGAGCGAGCTCAGGGATTAACATAAGACAGACGGATATGCCCCTAGACAGAGCGAACGCTTATCCACGATCTTATACTTGGCTCGCGACATAATGGCCGAAAATGTAACCCAAGTGCCCGAAGCACTGGTACCGCGCCACAGTATAAGTTACCGTTAAAAGATACAAAACCCGTCACGCAGAAGTGCTTCCGCTACGACCTTGCCGTGGAGCAGAAATTAGAGACGCTCTGCGACAAGTTACTAGATGCGGCGATCATAAAAGAAAGTAGATCCTTGTGGAACTCCCCGGTTTTCCTCACAACGAAAAGCGACGGCGTTACGGCAGCAGCCTGTTCTTATTGGATTTTCGAGCTCCAAAACAGAACCCCTGTTTTGTTCCCTGCCAAGTCTTGATAAGATTTATGACCAAGTCGCCAAAGAAAAACCCACGCTTAAACATGGGTACGTAAACTCAGGATCGTTCTTTACACAGTTTTTGTACAAAATTTTCGTGGCCGAAGTAAAAAAACCATGATTGTATATGTCGCCGACGTATAACTCGTAAACGTTACAGGAAAGACGCATAGTGTCTATTAAAGTCGAATAGTAACTTCGTATGCACTCTTTCAAATTGCTATGTTGCCGATGACCTTGGGGGACCCTAACTCCAAAACCATTTCATTTTCTACATTTTTCGTCGCCTTTTGCATCTCTTTATAGTGGGTGAACGCAGAAGCTTCAAACTTGGTACACAGGTTAATCATAGCAAGTCCCTGCAGCCTATGGACGACAAAGCGTCATGTGACCCGTTTCAAATTTTGGAGGCCCTCATCCGTAGCGCAGGAATGGCTGAAGCTAGAGCTGTCAAATTTTGTACACTGATTCTCCATGTAACGGTTTATATATAGCTTTTGGATTGCTAATCTTAAGCAGAGGTGGTCACAATCACGTGACGTCTTTAAATTTTTGGAAATAAGCGATACTGTCTCGGAAACGGTAAAAGATAGAGACATAGTTACAATGAAAGAGTGAAAGACTAACAGAAATTATATATATGGCCTATCGAATGGCACGATTGTCAACGACCTTGAGTGAGTTTGAAGGCCAGTTTTGTCGTTTGAAACCTTTGTAATACATATGCCTATAACTCATAAAGTGTGATTCAACTACAATATGTTTACACATAGATTAGAAAATGCACATGGCTTGTAATTTAAGCTTTATTGTCAAAAGAGAAGGAGTTCTCAAGGTCACAGGCAGTCACGTTCACTTCAAAAGTGCTAGTATCTCGAAAACGCTGCTAGATAATATTGTAACAACACGCCACTAACAGGAAGTGATATACGCGTATCTAATGTAGGATTGGCCAGCCTGCATCCACCTGCCTACGTAGCAAAATTTTATAAACTTTTAATTATTTGAAATTTTCGTAACATAAAATTATCCAACCATCTGCTACCCCATAAAACCAAAATTCTTACCTTGGCAGAACAAAATTTTAACTAAAACTTTAAGACTTAAAAATATTAGGAAAATAATCCAACCTACCCTTCCCTAAAAATCCTATAAAAATTCCTCTTACAAAAATTTTGAAGGATGACTTTAAAATTTCACTTTTCGAATGGATCAAATTTGGTGAATAAAACTACTATTTGGCGATGTCCGCCAGGACACAATCAAATTTGGATCGGAAATTGGCTATAGCAGACACGTAGTCGGTGCAGAATAGACTGATCATGCGAACTGGAAGACGGCAGCATATCACACCAGTTCTGCGGGAGCTGCAGTGGTTACCAGTTCGACAGCGTATTGATTTCAAGATGGCTGTTCTTGTGTACAAGGCGTTACACGGCCAGCTTCCACAGTACCTGGCTGAAGATTGTCAGCTCTTGACCGACATCGGCCGCCGATCACTACGATCCACTGATGTCTTGACTTGTTCCACAAAGAGAACACGTACGCGTCTCGGAGACAGGAGTTTTTTCCGTCGCTGGTCTCTCTGGAACTCTCTGCCTGTCACATTACGTGACCGAGCCATCTCACTTGAACAGTTTAAGAGACTTTTGAAGACACTTTGGTTTGTGTAGGGCTGTGGCGCATAGTGATGGTGCTTTTTTTGCGCCGTATAAATATTCTTACTTACTAGCAGCATTTCCTGGAAACTGCACAGCGGCTGTACATATCAGCCCGTTTGGGGGATCTAGTGCAGCGATGTCAGCATGGCAAACCCCATGATCTTTTTGTGCGTTTTCTAGCTGTGCATTGATGCAAAATTATTTAATGTTGAAAATGTCAAGAAATGTAAGCAGAAATATTTTAAGGGCAGAAGTCTGGTCCCTTAGAATAGTGTAAGTGATAAAAGTCAAGTAGATACTTGCTGTCACCGTTGGAAGAAGGATATCCCAGACAGAATAAGACAGATGCTGTGTCACATGGAAGACAGTGATCCAGAGTGTACATAGGCGGCGACAATAATATTTATTTGCTATAGATTTCTTCTTTGTATCAATGTAGTACACAAAAGAACAATTTTTATTTTTCATTTTATATACTACCTGATGCAACAAAATGTGTCCATTCATCCATAACACCAGTGATTGTGACAAATCCACTGAATCTATTATCAAGCAATCAGAACTTGATTTTATCTCAGGGAATATAGTTGTGTCACACTAAATATTTAGCTCTCAGATAGCTATTTTATTTTCTTATCATCAACATATTTTTAAAATTCACAGTTGTGTTGTCGGGCCATGTGAAAGTGCAGACATTGAGATTAGCACCACACCAGCTGATAGGATTAGAGTTAGAATGACATAAAGGACTGGACCAATTCAGCATTTTATGTTACCCGCCTTGGCTGAGTCAGTACCCAGTTCAGTAGCAATGTATGGTGATGAAACCAACATCAATGCATTTAGGTTGTGATTGAATTCAGTGTCTAGAGCAATCACACCATGACAGTGTTTGACACGTACCATGGACCACTCCACCCTGCTGATGCTTGTTCAGGATAGATTTTCAGTTTCTGATCAGTCATTGGCTTGGTTTTAGTCTTGTCTTACTATTACACGCAACGGGTCCAGAATGTGGCAGCTTGACTTATGCTTGGCCTCAATCGACAGTCCCACATCACTGCTTCTGTACAGCAACTACATTGGATCATCTTTAAAGTTGCTATGCTCACGCATAACATTTTCCATCACTGCACCTCCTCCTACTTCAATGATCTCGTCGCTTCCAATGATCCTCATCGTCGCCAACTGCAGTCGTCAGCAGTCAGATCTGCCATGGTCTGCCACATAAAATCTCAGTTTAGCAGACATGCATTTTCGGTCTGTGGACTAGACATCAGGAACGATTTACCTACTAACCTCAGATTGATTAACTTCTATGCAGCTTTTAATGTGTGCTAAGACGCATCTTTTTAACATTTTTTAAAATTCTTAGTTTTATTGATTATGTTATCAATATGTTATCAATAAATTTCTCGTGACAGTGAAGAAGCACAATATTGTTCATATTAAAGTGCACTGAGACTTACTTATTCCAGAGATTGACATCTCTGCTGTAGATCTAGATGTCAGTGAATGGGTTAGTCAGCTTAGGCAGGAGATATCACACTGGTATGAGAGAAATGAACAATTGGTGAAACAATAGATAGTAATTTGTGGTATTAGACTTAATTTAACAAGATTTAATCTAACAAACTGCACTGTTACAATGGCTAAAAGTTACCAGGGCAAACCCTAATATTTGCCCTGGTTCTTTGAAGAGGCAAAGTGCCCAGTTGCCCCTGTAGAGTTGACTGCAGTATACATATCCATTGCATTTATGTCATGCTATAAAAATGTTACATTAAAAATTTGAAGTGAAATTTGTTGAGTTCCGTGAGTTATGTATCAGAATTAAGAAATTATTAGTATTTTGATTGATTGTAAATTGTCTGTGTCCACACTGATAAATGCTTAACATAGGCCATAGTAACTGGTTTAAGTTGTTTTATGCAACATGTTAACCAGGGAATTTTGGAGATGGTATGTACAGAAAGAGTTTATTATGTTTGCTTTTGTTCACATTATGTTGTGCTGCTCACATTGGTGATATTTACCTCTGCCATGGAGGTTAAGCTTTCTGTCATCAGGATACCTCAACAATTAAGGGATGAACTTTTACCAAATGGGACAGGGTAGGATTTCAGACAAAAAAGACAGCAAAATTTTGAAGTGATGTGCTTCAACATAACTAAAGTGAAAAAATAAACGAAGAAACACAGCATGTCAAGATTTGTGGGAAACTGTATGAGCTTAACATGAAACCTCAGCAGAGTGTGCAAAGTTCTATCAGAATCATTCAGAAGTGTAATTTCCTTTCTCAGTGATGTTGTCCTTGTCGGAGGTTTGTTTGTTCCATGCTTTCTAGTTAGTGGCATGCACTAATTTCTAGTGCTTTTGAACATACAAGCATGTAGTACATACGATGTAGTAGTATGCTTTTTATGTGTGCTTCTTAGAGAATTGTGTGTATCTTTGATGTCACTTTGTGATGTCTGGTAGTAAATGACATTTTGAAATATTTTCTGTTATTATAATTTTCTACATTCAGAAGTGTATATAAAAATATATGCTCTATGGAATGGATTATATTCTTTACTTTGGTTAGATAAATTCTTAAAATGACTGTAATGTTCATGTTTTTATAAATTACATTTGTGAATATCAAATTATAGCAACATACATTTTTATGTTTTAAATTTTCTAATGACAAATTATTGCAAGATGCAACAATGAAATTTTTACCTCAGTTAAACTGTTGTAATAATGACTAATATTGTTGTATCATGTTGTTTTCCCGAATGATTAATTGAATTTTTGTAATGTCAGCACAGGAGTTGATACAGCATTTAGAATTAGAAAGGGGGTATTGAAGGGTCTGGGGACAGAAGTTTACCAGCAGAGTCCAGGGCATTGCCCCAATATAAATCTGGAGAAGCTGGCAATCTTATGCAAATTATACTATTACAATGATATGCTCTAAAATAAAGCAAAATAACATTTTGTTCAGTGTCCAATCAGCATTATAGACGTTCCTTCATTTCCATGATGCCTTCAGTCATAATCTCCACAACATCCTTGTGTCGATTTCGAGTAAAATCCAACAGCCTATTAAATCTGCAACAACATTCAATACAGATGCCATTTACTACAGTATAATAATTACAAAACTAAAAATCTTAACAACAACACTGCAATAATGCCAGTGTTTTGTGATGCTATCATCGGGCCCATATGGCAGATGGCAAAGACCAAACCAACCAACCTGGGCCATACGTCCACCCATAAGCCATCATCAACATCCACTGCTGCCATTTATTTCACTTAGCCATAAAGTTAATACTGCATTCATTCTACCGACTCACAAAATATGTAAATTTGATTCAATCCAGAAACTGCAGTAAGAGTGTGTGCAGTCCACATTGGTTTTATATAGTGACTGGAGGCACAAGGAGGATTGTCTAAACTCAACTAAATGCATGTGTCCACCACTGCTTTGTGGTTTTAGCTGTGACTTGTATATGCAGTATATAATGTATAATTGCATCCATTATATATCCTATGTAGTATTCTCTTTAAGCAGAGGCAATAAACAAAAATGAAAAATCTTTAAATCATTGTGCAATTTACAAAAAGCATAGCTGTTTTAGTCATATTTCCCTACATTACTTTATTTTGAAAATATGGAGCTACCAACACACCGTATCAATCTGTAATGCTGTCCGTACGGGTGTTCAACACATGTCATAAGTCGGCTGCAGTGTGTACAGAACTACGCCGCACGGGTTATCACACAATCGGACAGATCTGCACCATCACAACCCCTGCTACTGTCATTACACTGGTTGCTTGTACAGCTTCGACTGGACTGGTTTACAAAGTGGCACTTATCATGTACAGAGTTATCACCATGTCGACTCCTGCATATCTCGATAATCTGCTGACCATCCGCACCTCTGCCGGACCGGCTCGCCATTCATCAATACGTCCACCACTCACTGTTACTTACACTTCATCAGCCTTTGCCTGATGATGCTTCTCCTTTCTCTTACCAACTGTGCGGAACTCTCTACCAAGTGATGTTCAGCAACTTTCAAGAGAAGACAAAAGAGACATCTGTATGACATTACTTTTAATGAACAACCTGGACCATGATGTTGCTTAATGACTTCGGGCCTCAGAATCCATGGAATCTGGCACATTATAAATTAGAATATTATTATTATTAGTAGCAGTAGTAGAAGTAGTAGTAGTAGTACATGTTTTAAAAATACTTATATGTGCAGTGCACTGTAGTTTTGAGTTACTGCATGTGAAATAATAGCTGTAGTTGCCATTCCAGCAGCACATCTGTTCGTGACATGAATATGAACTGTATTGTTTATTATTAACATGAGTACCAAAAAACTTATATTTTTGGGATGAGGATGAGTAATAAAGTGATCATGGGAATTTCGGTGTAAAACAGCAATTCATTATTGAATTATTGTTGTTGTAGGCTGGTAACTTGTAGATGTTTTTTTTTAATTTAAAGCTATTTATGTAATAAAATGTCTTAATAGTTGACGTAAAATGTGTACTGCTCAATTTATCATATTATTATTGCATCATTATATTTGGTCACCATATACTATGTGTTTATATTAGCCTTAAGTACCACAAAGCTGTAGTTTGCATACTGCTTGCTAACTTTTGTGACTTTGATGTATTTTTTTCTGTGTACAGTCTAACCAATTCTAGTAATGTACAATCTCTTCTGCTACTTTTATTACTATATTGAGATATCGTGTGTAGAAAATAGATACGTGGAAGTAATGTGTAGTCAAAAGAAGCAAAACACAAATATTATGTCATTCATTAACATAGATGTGCATAAAACACATACACTATGCTTTTTGTAGGCATTTCTGTGTATAAACGATGATTCTTTTGCTTGTGTTGACTGTTAATACCTCATAGCAGTTGTATCAGCCACACAGCTCAGTGATGTTATAGTTACCACACTTAGCAAGGCATTAGAAGCATCATTAACTTTGAACAGTAAATTGCTCAGTTAGCTGCTGTCTCCGCTTTCGTTGTAGTATGTTACTGGTAATTGCATTGCATACATTTTTGTTTGCTCTAAAATAATTCCAAACAATTTCTACTTGCATTTTTCTTGGGACATTTTGTTTCATACTCGTGACAATTTTATGAATTTTGTTGCATTGTTTAGGTACAAAAAATGCGTCAGCAAAGCAGTCGTTCTTATTCCTGCGGACGGAACTGCCAGTGCGGTGGGCCAATATTCTGAAAGAAATGCGGTTGTTACCTGAACAGCTTCTGTTTCAGCCTTCAGTTCAGCAGGTTTTAACATTGTGAGTAAACTTTAAAAAAATGATATCGTGTGGTATCTTCTAACTAAAAGTGCTGTTGATCTTATGTGTACTGCTGACTGCATCTGATATGCATTTGTCAATGCAGGTTGGAAAACAGCTTTCGGGATATTTTGGAATATGAGAACTTGGATCCTGATGAGCCACAGGTATTAAACAAGTAAGTCACTTACGGTATGTTGTGTTAATAAGAAATACAGGACTAGCAGATGATAATGTCTGTTTCTGTGGTTTCAATTCATTGTGTAATATTTGGCATCCATATTACCAAATAATTTGACAGTTTAGTTATCGTATAGTGGTAGCTAGAGTTTGAACCAATCCTGAGTTCTGAATGAATCGTACCCATAGGGAATCTTGATGGCTCGAAATAGGACCGAACTGGAATGTGGATCAGTTCCAAATTTTGATCAGAGTGTAACCCGTGCTTGCTGGTTTTGTAAAGCCTTATTCACGTCACATTTACTGAACTGGACATGAATCCTGTCTCATTCAGTGCAGTTTGTATGATGTAAATGCTTCTCAAGTCTGCATCACTGGTTTCCTAACAAGAGGGCCTAGCAGTGGCTAGCATAGCGCGAGATGACCCCTCCCTGTTCTTGGCATGCACCGTGACCACACAGCACTTCCGTCACAGACAGACAGACGGACACTGACATCGTAGCATAAGCGCGAGATGTATATATTACATCTCGCGCTAAAAAACAGAATGGCTGAGACCACTGCTCCATGCCAAACATGGATCGCTGTGTTAGATGACTATTTTGATACATACATTTACCGGTATTAACTAGTTCGGTAAAAAAATATTCAGGACATGTTTATTATAATGCAAATCTTTGGTAAACAATTTGTCATTATCACAAGTTCAGTACTGATTGTGATTATAGAATCGAAATAAAAAAAAATGAATTTCTGCATCTAATTGCAAACTGTTTGTAGAGCCAAATTTCTTAACTTTTCGTGAAAATGTCAGTAAAAACTGGATGGATGGAACGAGGAATTAGTTTCCTCTCATGTGGAGATGATGTAAAGTCCTATGGCATTAAGGAAGTACTGTGGATCTGAAAAATGACAACAAAGTAAAATGTTTCTGAGATGGAACAAAATTGAAGTTGTTATAAGCTATAAAATGTTTTATATATTTTTCATCATTCTTCAACATGCATATAGCAAGCCTAGTGATTATAAAGGCCCATTCAGTATTCATAACTGAACTTTTTATATATTATTAGTTAATCATGATATCATAAAACCATCCGGTCAGTGTATAATGACCAGCCATACTCCAGTTAACAACAATAAACAACGTCAACATCCGGAACATTATTAAGCATAACTGTGGTAACTAACATTCAGCCACTTTCAAAAACACTTTCTACTGGCCTTGGACTCTGGTTAGGTAATCCCATTTGTGGTTGATTCAGTTGCCTAATAATCTACCAAATATGGCAGTGTAGGCACTAGGCAGAGCCTGGTTAATAGGTCAGCCAGAACCAAAACTCAGTTAATGACATAGAATGATTTTACGCCTCTCTTCAATGTGTGTTTTCTCAGGATCAAATCTCGCTGTAGAGTGATAACTATGTTTATCTTTTCACTCTTACTGCAGTTTCTGGATTGAATCAAATTTACACTTTTTGTGAGTTGGTAGAATGAATGCAGTATAATAATGAAATAAATGTGAAATAAATGGCAGCAGTCGGTGTTGATGATGGCTTATGGGTGGACGTATGGCCCAGGTTGATTGGTTTGGTCTTTGCCATCTGCCATATGGACCCGATGATAGCATCACAAAACACTGACATTATTGGTGTGGTCGTTGTTTTGTTGTTGTTAAGATTTTTAGTTTTGTAATTATTTTTTTGTAGTAAATGGCAGCTGTATTGAATGTTGATGCAGATTTAATAAGCTGTTGGATTTTACTCGAAATCGGCACAAGGATGTTGTGGAGACGATGGCTGAAGGCATCATGGAAATGAAGGAACGTCTGTCACAAGAGGACTATGTTTCAGTGGACGCTCGAATACAGTACTTCCTGGATCGTTTCTACATGAGTCGTATTGGTCTCCGCATGATAATTCACCAACACTGTTAGTAGACTAGTTATAAGAATGTGGCAGATTAACTGTTGTCGTCTGTCATGTACTATAGAATTAACAAGATTTTTAATTGACATAGCAGTACAGTCCTTTTACAACAGCTGAGATTTTTATTAGATGTGTATGCATCTGTATTTCACAATGCACATGTGTATCATTCCGATAAGTTGGATGAAAAAAGGACCCTGCTTCCGTTGGACAACTTCTGAGCAGTGATAATTGTCTCGAGGATAAGAGCTAATCGATGCTGTGTTGTGTACAGCAGTTGTTCTTAGTGATGGTGATTTGAGCAGTTCTTACAGGTGATTATTCGTTAAGGTTTTGTCACCCTTCTTGCATCTTTATTCTTAACTTGACCACTGTGCTTATGTTAGGAAGATGCAGTAAAACTTACACAGCCTAAATCGACAGTACAATGAGAGACAAAAACAAACATTAACTTTGGTTAGTATTCTTATATTGAGGTTCTGTGTGTTTCTTTGTGTTTTTATAAGTTCCTTTTTACCTTCGTTGCATGACACTGTTGGCTGGGTGACACAGTGCATGTGTTCTGTCGTTTATGAGTTTTGATCTTAGTTGATTTTGTTGAGTTGTTGCGTGAGTATCTGTTGGAGATTGGTAGTTGATGTGGTTGCAGTGCTGTTGTTCTCGGACGACGAGAATCATCCTCGTCACATTGGCTGCATTGATCCAGCCTGCGATGTTCTCCTTGTCACTGAAGGCAAGTACCATTTTCGTAATTGGTACTTTTTTTAAACCATAGCCATATGTATCGTGTCTGCACTTTAAAGATGATATATGATTGTGAATGCAGCTGCTAACTTCCTGTATGGAAATTAAATTTAATGTTTATTAATCGTTGGATTTAATATTGTTTTTCGCTCTGTTTGTGACTTCTATGCCACAGTGGTGAATGTGGCTCTGCTTGTGATTCAGATGATTACTGTGAAAGAATTGTGATTTTAAACAAAAAAAAACTTGCAGCATTACAGTGAGCTGATCTTAACCTTCGTCCGCTACATGTTATTTGATGGTGAATGTCACTTGACCACACTTCAAATCGTCATCGGATAATATGACAAACTTTAATAGTGCAGTTGTGATGGTTTTTGTTAATGACGATGGTTTGGTGTTGTATTTTATTTACCTCTGCATCTAAGCTTTATATACAGCTAAACCATTGAACTATACAATTAATTTTTTTTAACTTTACTTGCCAGTGACATAACTTCAGGTAACAGTATAGTACATTTGCTTCTGTAGATTTGGTGTTAAAACCTATGCTTTAAGAACTGTTGATTCTGGGGTGTTTGTTGTTATGCTTCAGATGCATACGACAGTGCCCGATTTCTGTGTGAAAATTATTACAACGCAGCTCCGGAATGTGATATCACATGTCACATTGGTTAGTTAGTACAGACTCTCAGCGTGGCTGTTCAGCTTTGCTATTCGTTATGTAGTGCATACAGCATACTCAGTTTGTGACAGACTGGCTCGACCTCACCTGTAAACTGGAGCCACTGAACTTTGGGAAATTTGCAGTTGTAATTGTTCACATAACCAGAGTGGTAATAATTTGAAACCCGGAAATCCTGAGAAAATTTCACAATGGAGGATTATAAATTTGTCAGTCTTTCATTTCACTTTAATCTGAAGAAAGCACAGTTGGCAAGACACAAAATGTAGTCAGTAGGCGTTGTGCCTTGAGAAACTCAAAAGTCATTTTTCAACAGTAACTCATCGTGAGCATTTGCCACTGCACCTTGGCAAATTTAGAGAGCATGAAATTGGATTTTTTTTCTGCTGAATTGTGCTAGAATAACTTATCAAATTAGCAAAAATTATAACAGTTTTTGATGATAAAAACAAAGAAACTTCGAATCTTACCCAGCTAAATATGCCAACCATATTCTGCTTACTTTATCGTGTTTGCATGAATGTATACATGCATGTGACAGTATTGTTCATTTTTATTTAAAGGGTTTAAAGTGAAGTGAACAGTTTGCTGCACATAGCATAAGTGATTGTATTATGAATGCATTTTACTTGGTAATGCATGTCTGACTTTGATGAGAGATGAAAGAGGTCTGCTTTTCACAAAATACAATGGCTGCATTTTACAGTTGAGGTGGACAATTTTATAATCAACAGATGTAAAATTCTTAGTGATTACGTGCACCCAGAATTATTTTAGAAGCAGTTCATTTTTGAGTGAGCTATTTAAAAAATAAGTGCTATCTGTTATGTAAATCACAGTATACATTGTACTGCAGGTTATGGCAAGACTCCGGATGCTGATGAACGTATATTAATGACATATGTTCCTTCACATCTGTACCATATTCTGTTTGAACTGCTGAAGGTATACTTACTTTACCGTGTCAGCTGCTGTTAAAACTAGTGTTGTACATATTACATGTGAATCACACTGGGTGTCTAATTTTGTGCATTATGTGTTATATTTGATGCTTTTTGATTAAACACCACTGTGTCTTACAGCATGCTATGTACATATGGTAATGTAGTGCTTTTGTCGTATTTATGATACACATTATCACAGTGCTGTCTATAGTAACTTACCGTAGTTACTTGTGTTGTTATTACAGCCCGCGTAGCGAGGATGTATAGGTTTTGCCTTGTGTGTGTGTGTGTCTGTCCGTTTGTCCGTCCGGGCCCAGGTGTATGTCCGGGGCTTTTTGCCCTCCCCCCCCC
>Ga0209782_1001373_pt1 | contig 12602 bp, 9 predicted proteins | sample WorMetmaBAHAMAS1_FD_187390 | JGI IMG/M metagenome (GOLD analysis project Ga0209782, IMG submission 187390) | Marine gutless worms symbiont microbial communities from Max Planck institute for Marine Microbiology, Germany - Inanidrilus... | ecosystem: Host-associated > Annelida > Digestive system >... | reverse complement strand
CCAAGAAGCATCATCCTGCTAAATTTCGTCAAAATCGGCCAATCTGTTGCAGAGATTTGCAATTTTTCAAGATGGATATTCGAAATTGTGAAATTTTATTGGCTGATGGGGTCCAGAGGGCCAAGGGCATCACCGTGCCAGATTCAGTCAAAATCGGTAAATCCATTGCAGAGATAGATAGTGCAGTTTTTCAAATTTTCAAGATGGCCACTGCCACTATCATGAAATTTTATTACCTGACTAGGTTAGTAGGTCCGAGACGCATCAACGTGCCAAATTACGTCAAAATCAGTCGATCCACTGCAGAGATATTGTTATAGCTAACTGACCCCATAAATGGGCTGCAATGTCAACAACAGCCAAAAAAGGTACACCTATGCGACAGTCTGCATAATTTGAGCCATCAAGCATGAAAATCCCTTGAGCAGTCTGACCTGTAGGTGAGTTTCTTAAAACAGATATAAATAAAAATTTTGGGTTATATTTCACCTATATGCCCAGAAGCCCCCCATGGACTAATTTCCACCAATTTTGCACAGCTATAGCAGTCGTGGACATAATCACCTGTGACAAATTTTTTGGCGATCGGTTAAGGGACGTCGATTCTGTGGGTGTTGAAATAGGAGGTTTGCTATTGACTCAGCCATTGGCTGTTAATACTCTGCTGATGCAACTGCACACTGTGCAGTGAGTGATTATATCTTGCATCCAGTTGTTGCTGCATCTGATCCAGTAAAGAATTACGTGATCTCTCTATATCTGTTGACTACTGAGATATGAGTTCCGGCCTTTCCCAAGACAATGCAAAGACATGGTAAAAACAAGTGGACATAGCATAACATGGCCTGGCCTTCTACTACTACAACCACATAATAAACCACGCAGGTCCATTTGTCCATGACAATTAACCTCATGCTGATTAAGCCATAGTTTTGAATGTACTAAATTTTTTTTGCATGTTTCAATATACAAGCCATAATGCCACAGTCTATGACTCTGATGGAGAGATCCCGGATAAATTGATGAAATACACCAGAGTACACATGATCTTATGCATAGAAACATAGAGTACAATTGTTGATGTTAGCATTAAAAGACAACATAGAGTTCATAGCTAACCTTCGACAATGCCCCACGGATACGCTCTTCCTCGAACCTTCTTACCCTGAGACTCGACAACTGCATTACTTCCAACGACAGCGAATGGCACACGGTCCTAAAACACGACAATTCATGCATCCGAAACCACTGCAGAGGACACAATGTCGACTCAAACTACCACAACAGTCAACAAACATCCAGTAGCTTCAGCTGCTACACTCTCACCACACATCATACGGCTCATATGTGAAAACATGATGTCATCCACACAACTAGAAGTAGATAACATATCACAATACCACCAGTCAACATGCACAAAAATTTGGTGGTTTGGTCATGTGGTTTCAAGCAGACAGACAGACAGACAGACAGACAGACAGACAGACAGACAGACAGACAGACAGACAAACAAACAGACTCACTACAATACTGTGTATTGCTACAAAGTGATGTAACAAACAAACCTTCAGCTTTCTCATCATCTTGTTTTCTTCCTCATCAGCACAATTTGGAAACTCATATATGTTAATTTTCTGCTGAGTAATTTCATTCATGATCTGAAATCAAAGAAGCCAATTGATTATTCAAAACCTTTATTACGTAAATGGCATATGTAAGTTACCTAGTTCCAGTACGAATACCAACAGTTTCACCTCTTAGTTATGTTGTAAATCTGTGCCACAAATAAACAGTAATGAGAACATTGCTGCATATTACATTACACAATCATAATGCTGCTGTTACTTTACATTCAACACTGTAATCATCATGTTCCGATACATCCTTCAGTGTTCTAATAATCTCATATCTGACACAAGCAGTAACCCATTCATCTCACACAAAACATGTTCTAACAAGCCACGCATTGTTCCAGAGGAGGTAAGAAGTGCCCAGTGAAAAACTCACTGTTTTCTTGAAGTCGCGACATTCATCAGCCGTCATGGTATCTGCTTTGGCTATCAATGGAATGATGTTCACTTTGTTGTGAAGTTGCTGCATCACTTCCACATCTAATGGCTTCAGCCTGACCATCAGCAACAAGCATTCACTCTTCATATCTGTTCTCATCCCACTATCACTAGTACTGCTGTCAGTTTTTTGTTAGCCAGTAATCTTTCCAGAGTTTCACAGCTGGGCCAGATATCCCTCCCCAAAACCTCTGAAAATTAACAAGTTATTTCTAGAGCCTGGAAGCGCTCCATGCCACCTAACAAAAAGTGTCAAAACACTGATGGAAACATATACATAAATATGCATGCACAATTCTAAGTCTCAAATATTAACACATATAAATAATGCATTCTTCAGCAAAATAAAGTTTGTCAGATGAGATGCTTCATAAATATTCAAAATCATAAACACTGATTACTGACAGCACTAGTTTATTTATATATGTATCAATACCGGTACAGATATTAACGCAACAATTCCTATGTGCTGGATGTAATGTCTGACTCACAACAGTCAGACATACAGCCAGCCTCATGACAGGCATGGCTTCAGCTATTCTGCACCCTTAGTAAGGCATAACTTGCCATTACCAATCTGTTCTGTGCACAGTTAGGTCCTCCACAAATCCTGCTTAAAACCTATCTATTTACTGGGTGTGAATATGTCCCTCTGACCACATTGCGACAAGCCTTCCTGCTTGACCAATGTGCACACATTATAGATGCATGCATGTATGTATGTATGGCTTGCAAGACTCATGCACCCTCTAACAAAACACTGTCTTTTATACTATGCACCCCGTGCGGGTGCCAGGGCCTAATGTGCTCTAGAAAAAAATTGTAGGTTTCGGCACTATATAGATTGTTTGTGTGTTTGTTTACCTTATGACTTGCTTCCTTTTGCTTCTTGTAACTTGCTTCCTTTTTCTCCTGCTTATATTTTCCTTTATTTAGTTCTCCTTTATCTTTTCCTTTGAGAATAGCCCCGCTCTGTTTACCTTCAGCTTTCTCATCATCACTGAATGCAACTAAACCTGGGTTATAATTTGTCTCAGTTCATTTTATGTTGTTGTACTTTTGTGTTTGATGATTGTATTTTGGTTTAGTTTTGGGTTAGCAGTAATTGGTTTATTGTATTATGTTTTTTATTCTCTTGGCTTTAATTCTGATTTTCTCAGTACTAGCCGATGTAACCTATTAATGTCGAGTGGGACATTGAACCTTAACTCAGTCAATAAATTTCATGCTATGATGTTTCTCTATCGTACCACTGTTCAGGAATGCAAATGAGTAACAAATGCCATGAGAACGGAAAGGAGAAGTGAAGAAGGATGGTAGGAGAGCACGCAGCATGACACTAGTTGGGAAGGTGCCTTTAACCTAGTTTCGATAAAAGAAGAACTGGGAATTACAGCAAAGATCCTCCTACAACTGCACAGGAACTCAAAACCTACTCAATACTATCGACTTAAATATAGTAAGCACAAAGTTTAGAAAAAAAATTCTCAATAAAATTTCAGAATATTCACGACACCCATGGCCATTTGGAGAGAGGAAGTAGAGGCAGCAATGGACGCGAGTATCGGGAACGATGCGACGATTGACGCGTGACTCGGCGTTCATGTACTCTTCATAGCGTAAGTCAATGTAGTCGACAAGTGACTTCCAGCTACAACAGCAGCAGTGCCAAACTGCATTGACGCTTCATTGCCGCATCACATAGATATCAAAGATTAGCGACATTAACCAGTTTGCAGAGATCAGAATACTGGGATGGTGGCACGCACGCATCCCCTGCATCTATACACAACAGACTATACACGCTATACACTACACTGTTTTCAACAAATACCAACAGTTTCCAGCCGTACAGACATGGCAGTTACCACAAGACTGGTATTGGTATCAGAATGGCTGGTACTGTACATGTATCCCACATAGTATACTGGCTCATCAACGAAAGCTCCACATCAGTTGCTCATAACTGAACATCCACACTAATAGATCAAGTCATAAAAATGTAAACGACGGAGATTCAATTGTAATCAGTGACTCACAATGTCAATATCACTTACCAGTCACTGTTATTAACTGCATCTCCAAAGCCTGGTGTGTCGACTACAGTCAGTCGCAGCTGAACACCGCCTTCTTTCAACAACACCTGATTTGTCTCCACCTGGCGGACACAACGACCAACCAATATACACATCGATGTCTCAGCACTCAACACAGCACCTACATAAAGAGAAAACTGCGGAGTAACATAACTCTAACCTCCACAGTCTTCTTTCCACGAACAGAAGGCCCCGGATAGTCATTGTTGTATATGTCCGTTAAGAACATTGAGTTGATAAGTGTTGATTTGCCAAGCCCTGACTCGCCTAACAACGACAATGCAAACTGCTGTCAATCAAACAAATTACTCAATGTGTGCATTACTTCAGTTCTTCAATTAGTATTGTGCCGCATCCTCTACAAGTATATCTGATAATGCTGACGAACCGAGCGATGATGCCTCATGCAAAATCCACATATTGCGCTGCACACTTAATGAAATCACCACGTAGAAAGTGTTGCGATCGATATTGAAAGCACATTGCTACACAGACCATCACCTGTCGGTTATTAGCACATATGTGCATGCTACGGCTCGAAATCCACTTGGTCGATTTGTTGTCAACATATTATACAAGCACTTTTCAACAAATACAATGATTAATTGAACCGATGGAGCTTAAAGATGATATGATGATGGTTTTCAAAGTAAAAAGCTGGCCGTCTTCCTTTTATATAATCAAACATAACTGAATATTTAGGAACGTCTAAAAAACGGTAAAATTACGGAAAAAGCGTCTAAAAAGGGCGCAACCGAAGATTTGTTTACTTTTGCAAGTGATGACATCATACCAGGAAAAGTGGAAAACACTGGCTGCATTTTTTTTATTCCAGACTAGATTAATCCAGTCCAAGACGGGACAACTTAGGCTGGATTAGTCTGTCCCAGCATAAAAGAACGACACAGCATTGCAAATGTATAATTAAAATGCCCGTTTACTGCAAACATCTACCTTTAACTAAATATGGAAAACTATTATCCAAAACAGTTATATAAAAGCATCAGTTAACGTGACAAAACACACTACAAATACGTACTTTTCACTAAAATTATGCATCTATCGTTTTAGTGCCAAAAATTTTAATACAGCAGCACAGCAACTCTCATGCTGTCCAGCAGAAAACAACGAAAATCCGAGTGCTCCAACGACTTCAGTCCGTCATTTAGAAAACGAGGTTCTGAAACATTCGGACGTATAAAAGAACGGCACAGTATGCGCGCTAGATCGGTCTAGAGCGGTCTGACGCAATAAAAAACTCAGCCATTCATCTGTTGACTGACGATAGTAGTGAAAATGCCGAATGTAGGTTATTTAGGTTTCTTGTTGATGAGAAATAGCAAAAGAAACTAGAAACAATATTCGTTCTTGGAAAAAAATGGGTAAAAAGACTTCTTTACCCAGAGAATCTCAACGTAAACAAAACAAGCTACTGGTATAACGTCAAAAATGACGGAAATTGCCCAAGAATAACTAAACTAGTGAAAGAGACCATTAATCTTCACTTTTCAGCATTTTACGGTGTTATTTATCAAAATCTATTACGCAAATTCGTTTATATTGCAGTAAGCTATTAGAAACTACTGTTCATCAATTTTGTGAAAAACCGTTGCATATCACATTTAAGCCTTAGTGTACAGCATCCTTTGCAACAAGTCTATTATACTTAACATAAGTGATTAGTACTGCATAGATGCAGATCTGGTTTTAATCAGATGAAAGTTCTGTTTTTCACAAGGCAGTCTACAGTAGCTATACATTTTACAGACGAGGTGTACAAATTTATAACCATTTGATGTGATCTTTCTTCAGGATTCGGTGTACCAAAAATTACTGAAATCCATTTATTTTTGACTAAGATGTTTAAAAAAAATCAAGGTGTCATTGCTTTTTTTTGAAACACAGTACATGTACATAAATTGTAAATGATAACACAGGAACCAGTACTGTGGTCCTGATCACAAGACTGTTGAGACACCAATTCTGGTTTTAGTCCTGACATTTTGTTGTTGTCAACAGTGCTCACCTACATGGACACTGTATGGCTCAGTGTACAATGTACTGCACATGCAGCTGACTGTGCTGACCAGACAAAAAGACAACAGACACAGACAAAAGGTCTGTCTCTAATATGCAAGTGTGTAGTTATAATGTTCACCTACTCTGCAGATTATACTAAGTGAGTCAAACGTTGTGCCTACAAAAATGACTCAAATGTCAAGCAGTAACAATAATAACAACTTACCGACCACCATCAGTGTGAACTCAAAACCCCGCTTGACAGATTTACGGTAAACTTGGTTTGGCAAGCTTGCAAACCCAATGTAATTTTCACCATCTCTCGATGCAGGCTTTAGCACTACTCCAGAAGACAGTGTTGGTTTCTCCGATTCTTTTTCTATGTCTCGTTCCCGCAGATTCGAGTCAGTCTTCAGAGGCACTGCACCTGTTCCATCGGACTTGAAAAAAGCATCTCTTGCTCCACGTCGTACAGCAGACTAAACATTGCAACACAGCAATAATCCTGCGTTTACAACAGTCACAAAATATCAGCTGCCTGTACAACATAAAATAGCAATTATCATATAAACATTTCAACAGCATCATCTAATAACTTCATCAGCATGTGCACATGTGTACGCGCCTCTGATTCATGCTTAGTGCTCGACTATGTGCACATTATAAATTTTCATATTAGTATTACACAATGTCTCAAGTAATACTAGAAAAGTATTTGGCAAATCATAGTGTGTAGCCTGCATGGCACAGCAGTAAACAATAATATCTCTGGCAAAGCTGAAGCTGAAACTGGCATTCAATCTTGGTATATAATGCAGTTCGATCCATATACAGTATACATGTACATCAATACCACTGCTGCTCTCTGGTCAATGTGGTGGGATTACTAGGATATGTAAGCATTATTACAGATTCATCTCAAAAATTACACAATCTCGCCTCACATAACTCCGGAGTTACCGGACCAAAACTCATCAGGGGACATTGTCATTTAATCTTTTCACACTGGCATTGCGATCTCCAATCTGTTTTGGAATGCTAATGTGATGAATGTAGGTGGGATAAGGCCAATCTGGCCCAAAAAGTGGTTACCAAGACGATATTCCTTGGGCAATATGAAAAAGATCAGATCATTCATCTCTACCCACAGGTCTATCCATTCTAAAAATTTGATGAGATTAGTCTGGTACATCCCGAGATAACTGGTCTCCAAAGGGAACAATAAAAAAAACAGAAAAAAGCAGAATATACATGTATAGCCAAAGCAGCAGGCATGCCGGGCGAGCAAAATGACATTCAAATACACTCATTGTTAACTAGAACATATCTATAAGTGCTAGCAACCATATCTTTTAACATGTCCAGAGGTAATGTCTGTCCATGCTACACTCATGTTAAGTGCAGCATATGATATCGCCCTGTGTCCATTTGTGTGTCTGTTAATTAGGATTCTGTTGAATTTGTTCAAAATGTTGGACTGATGCCTTAAGCAGTCCATTTATGATATATGAGCCTCTTATTGGACCCATTCCATGGGGCCATAGCGGTCCCCTCTGTCAAGCGTTGTCGTTGACGTCGTTGTGGACATCGCACGCCGCCTGCGCTATAGCTAGTGCCTAGTGACTCCTTTGAATAATAGGCGCTATATAAATAATTTTATCTATCTATCTATCTATCTATCTATAGCTGGCATGTGACTACTGACACCTGGTGACTGGCAATGTAACGGCGGCTCGCAGTAGCGAATGGGCCCAACATTTTTCAAATGCTTCTTGATGAATTACTTGTAAAAATCTACCAGATAGGTAAAGCTGAAAAATGACATGCGAAGCGCGGTATATGCCATCGTCGTGTGTCTGTCTGTCTGTGCGTGTGTCTGTGTCTGTCACACTCCGGTATTGTATCAAAACGGCTAAACGTAGAATCACGCAAATAACGCCGCATGATAGCCCCATGACTCTAGTTTTCGAAGATCCTAGCGAAATTCGAACGGGATCACTCCCTACGGCGGCGACAAATGCAGGTGGAGTGAGTTAAAATTGGTGACTTTTGACGAAAAACGTGCTATAACTCGAAACGGTACAAGATAGATGCATAGTTTCTATTAAAGTCGAATAGGAAGTCATATGCGCTCTATCAAATGGCGATGTTTCCGATGACCTTAGGTGACCCCTAACCCCCCAAACCACCCCATTTTTTGCAGTTTTCGTCGCCTTTCATATCTTCGTTCTGAGTTAATGTAGAGACTTCATATTTGGTGTACAGGTTGATCGTAGCTAGTCCCAGCCCACGGACTACAAACCGTCCCTGAAATGGGCGTGGTTACGTCACGTGATACGTTTTAAATTTTGGGTGCTCTATCTATATCTCAGGAATAGCTGAAGCTAGAGCTCTCAAATTTTTTTACAAAGAGAGACTATATTCAGTCTTGCCAAAAGGATGACAAACCACCCATAAAAGGGGCGGGGTTTTGCTCACGTGACCCATTTTTTTCTGCGCAACTGTGGACTTAGAAAAAATTTCACCACCGCACGCTGCTAGCTGGGTTCAATAAAACCGACAACAGAACACGGGGTGATTGTCGACGCTCTAGCTGCGATAAACTAAGGCATAAGCTCCATCGGTTCGATATGTCACTGTATTTGCTGCGAAGTTCGTTGTATAACATATAAACAACAAATCGACCAAGTGTAGTTTGAGCATTATCGTTCAAATGTGTGGTAATATCCGACATTTCTCGGTGTCTATAGTAGGCCTAATTTGCTATCAATCGACACTCGTTGCCTGGTATAGGCCCTAATTAAACTCGGTGGGCAGTGCAATATGGTCAATTTTGCGTTAAACAGTGTAGCGCAGTCCATCGGCGTTAGCAGATTTACTTGTTTAACAATTTAGTCAATCACTACAAAAATCAGCACCCTGACAATGGCTTCAAACATTATTCACATATAAGCCAAGAATATGTGATGCTTGTACTTACAGATGTAGCTGTTGTCCAGTGCAGTTCCAGTTGGCACAATTTCATAAATATGCAACACAACAATACATGACACAGAATACGAAGAACTGCACACATGCTGAGAATAAACCTAACTGTTTAATTTTATAATTTATTTGAATGACAACTTTAGAAGACAATATAGCTGAAGAACAGCTCACTCAAGACATCTGATAATAGACAGTACATTTCAGAAATATTATTTGTTAGCATCAACATATTAAAAACACTGGTGATGACTCAACTGCTGCCATAAGTTGCTGAGATTGTATCCTGTTTATATAGTTAATTTCATCGGATTCACTGACGATAAACTGTTTACTGTCACACTCCAAAGCAATATGCAAAGTGACTAGTGAGTGACTACATCTGTAAATGTGTGCTATATTTCTACACTGTGTCCAAAAAGCTCAAACCTTTGGCTCGCTAGGAGTGCACTGTCTTGATAAACAGTCATAAACAGCATAACATCTAGAGTTGTTAAGACCGCCCATTAATTGGGACCGGTTAACCGTGCCTAAAAGGACCGGTTAACCGGTTAACCATTAACAATCCTAATAACATCTAACATTCGTTGAGATAGTTATATGTCTTAGTAATACAGTCCACTGACTTTCACTGGAGGCTTCATAAAAAAAACAACTTCCATTTTTTGACAGCGATCAACACAGTAACAGACTTGGTAAATTCCAGTATAATAGTTAACATACTGCAGATGCTATATTCCCTTATCAGGTCCTGTCCAGTGCATGAAGTTGACTGTGCTAGCAGTGAAAGGTAGTTTAGCTATGAAAAATCGATGATCAGATGATATGTACTTATCTATTCGTACATTACTACATAGTAGAACAGTTGAGTACTGTTTTACCAATGCTTTTTTTAAATTTCACATTTCAAAGCCTGGTCTTGAATTGTTACAGATATATGTGATAATGTAGGTATAAAGGTAAGTAGGCAGGTCTTAGTTTTCGGGATCCCTCCCCCATTTTCTTTGGGGGCAAATACTGCAAGTTTACAATGGTGCCTATGGGTTTTTTTCCAAGACAAATCTCTGAGATGCAATAAGGAAGATCAGGATAAATGTTACAAATATATCTGGCATAGGCAGGTGTTCATTTCTGACTATTTTTTTCTGGGGCTTAAAGACAAAAATTTACAATGACACCAATCGGCACTTTTAGCTTTGTGATGCTAAATCTCAGAGACCAGCCAATCTGCAAAATTGTTACGCATATATTTCACATAGGTGGTTCTCACTAATGTACATGCTGCTTTTGGAGACATGAGTAAAATTGGCCACTTTCGACGAATAACTAGCTATAACTTGAAAATGGTACAAGACAGTGAAAGTGGAATAGAAAGTCATATGCACTCTATCGAATGGTTATGTTTCCGATGACCTTGGGTGACTCCTAACCCCCAAATCACCCCATTTTTCACCGATTTTCATATCTTCTTAGTGAGTGAATGTAGAGACTTCAAATTTGGCACACAGGTTCATATAGCTAGTCCCAGCCCACTGATGACAAACCGTCCCTGAAAGGGGCATAGTTACGTCATGTGACCAGTTTTAAATTTAGGATGCCCCATCATTATATCTAAGAAATGGCTGATTCTGGGCATTTCTAGTTCATCAGAACTGAGTTTATTTTCCATTCTCTATATAATATTTCCAAAATTTTGTTAATCAGTGACCGTGGGTTGGTTGAAATGTTCAACTGTGATCTGCAGATGACAGATAAAAAATTTCAATTAGCCTGATGTTGAATACTGTATTAGTGCCTGGAATCCCCATTGTATAAAAGATAAGGAGCTACTTGAGAAAGTCCAGAGAAGGTATACTAAAATGATTAATAATATGAAAGGAAAGTCTTATGAAGAAAGATTACATGTTTAAAGTGATGGACGCTTGAAGAGAGAAGGAACAGACAAGATTTAATTGAAGTGTATAAGATGTGTAATGGGTTGTCAAGGCTTAAATTGAACGAGCTTTTTACTTTAGATGAAAATATTAGGGGAACTAGAGGTCATTCCTGGAAACTTGCAAAATTTCGATGTACATGGGACTGCTGCAAATATTTTTTTAATTAGAGTTATCAATAGGTGGAACCAGCTGGACCAGCGGACAGTTGGTGCTTCCAGCATTATTGTGTTTAAAGGACATCTAAACAAAATAAGGGAAACTAGGATGGGCTTCTTCATGGACTGATCCGCCGAGCCATAGGCCTTCCTGGTTGGTTTTCTAGCTGGTGAGGCAACACAAGGTGAGTAGCCGACCGGTCTCACTAAAAGCCGACTGCACGACCGTATGACTCTACAGCCTGGAGGACGACTACACTCGCGACTGCATTCATATTGTTCGTTGTCCTTAAAATTTAACATTACTTATTTTTTATGTTTAACAGACTTTTACGCGATATAGCCTACTTTTGCCAGTGCACATTTTACTTTTTACTTTTCATAAATTTCATCAAATTTTGGTCTGTTTTTTGGATGCCGTTTGTGCAGTCCGGTCGGCCTATTCGGTGTCCATAGTGCGCTCGGCTGTCGCAATTATCATGGTCCAGAGTGTTCCAGATTGTGCGGTCGTTGTGCGGTCGTGCAGTTGGCTTTTAGTGAGACTCTAGTCCACGGCCCGTACTAACGGCCCGTGAACACGGACATGATCACCCACAGTGTGTAACGACCTACTGGACGGTCAGTGAGTTACGAATAAGGCTCACGTAAAAAGTGTCCAGTAAATACCCATTGGGTATTTACCTTTTTACTTTTCACTGGAAATTTTGGGGATATTTACCGAGTATTTACCTTTCGGGTATTTACCACTGAACTAAAAAAAATAACAGAAACACAGAATATTTACTCATTATTTACTTTATTTACTTATTTATTTTGACCTAAATGACGTAATTGATGTAAAAATGGCTAGGGATTCGAACGTGTACACGATAAAACAATTAGAGGGCCTAGCAGTGGCTAGCATAGTGCGAGATGATCCCTCCACTCTTCTCCGCGATGATCCCTTCCCTCGCTCCCACGGAACTATAAATAGTTCAGTGCTCACGCCCGCATTCACCGCGACCGCAATGCGTGGTAAATTGGGATCGGAATTGAAAACCTAAATTAGCTATAATGCGCCAATGCAGTTCCGTCGCAGACAGACAGACAGACGGACACTGACATTGTAGTATAAGTGCGAGAGCGCGAGATGCATCTCGCGCGAAAAATCGTGTACGCGTTTACAAATATACACGTTTTTGTACATGAATGCGGCGGCAAGACGAAATTAAGTGCACAAATAATGAAAAGATTGAAGCAGTCAATTGCACGATGTGGTATTTTTAGCACGAGATGTAATATATACATCTTGTGCTTATGCTACGATGTCAGTGTCCGTCTGTCTGCCCGTCTGTCTGTGAT
>Ga0209782_1001372_pt1 | contig 12604 bp, 4 predicted proteins | sample WorMetmaBAHAMAS1_FD_187390 | JGI IMG/M metagenome (GOLD analysis project Ga0209782, IMG submission 187390) | Marine gutless worms symbiont microbial communities from Max Planck institute for Marine Microbiology, Germany - Inanidrilus... | ecosystem: Host-associated > Annelida > Digestive system >... | reverse complement strand
ACAGTGTATTACTATTTTTTTGCCAAGTTTTCAACGTTACGTTGACGTCATACTTGTTTCGTTCTACTCATGTTTTTGTGTGGATGTTCTTGTATTGTAATTTATTACACGTTTACGTGAATGGTCTTGACGTCCATTATTACACTTGCTGAACTGGTTGTAGCATACTGAAATTAACTTTTTCTGGGGAGGGGACCTCATCCCCTTATGCTTTAATCCAGATGCATTTGAAAACTAAATTGTCAGCGTCATTCCAGTTTGTAAATTACAATCCCACTGATGCGAATTTCACTGTTCTTTGCGGTCGGGCATCTTCATCTTAATTAACGTGATTCAACTACGTTAATAACGCCTTAGCGGCCTCTATTTATATATATTGATGCAATGACGTCATGACTCATGACGTAATTTCGTTTCGCAGCAGTCGATGTTCAAACAGGCGTTTCATTCAATTAAACAGATATTCCCAAAAAATTGTGAAGCGTATAATAAAATAATTGCATATAACATAGCAGTGCCCCTACCCAAAAAACAAGACTATACAAAAAAACAACGAACTACTTCCTCAGCGTCAGGACACAGTAATCAAGAGCTACAGTGCCGGCGAGTATGTCATCAACGAAACGTTGGAAACTTTGCAAAAATAGTCGATTTAATGATCGTAGAAGAAAAAATCACCGATAATACATAATTGTGGTAAGGGAACATTTATTAGTTGAACGACGAACGTTGGCTCAGCAACTTTAATGAAGTCGCCGTACACCTTCCACTGCATTCCCATAGCGGCTCCTGGTGTTCACCCGAGCCGCAATTTCTTTACTTTTCGCACTAGAAGAAGGATTCCATTGAAAAAATTTTGGTCGTGCTGCCACAATTTGCTGTCAACCCGAACTCCAGCCTCGTAACATTGGCCTCTATTTTTCTGCCTAGACTTCAAGGCCAAAACTTTGGCTTTAGCTCATCGTTAGCCATTTCTGGACTTGGCTGAGCCATGAGGCCAAAATCTTAAAACTGGCTTTGACACCAAAATTTGGCACATAAACTTGCTATCAGTCTCATAACTTTGTAAGGTTGGCCTCGCCCTCAAAGCGGATCGATCTCGTCTTAGGCCTTATTCAGGCAGCATTTTGGCTTCAAACTTAGACCAAGCATCAAACTAAGGATCAAAGGCCTGCAATCAAAATTTTGGCTAAATAAGCCCAGTGACCTTGAGGACTATATTTTGGCCGAGATGCTAGCTGAGGCTAAAAGTTTCTTTTTGAGCATGGGGCCAGAATTAGTTCCAGGCCAAAGCACATGCTGTGGCCAAAATTTTGTTTTTGTCTTTGAAGACCAAACCTCTGAGGTCAGAACTCAAGGCAAACAGCTGCACAGGCCAATGACTCAAACAAGCTAATGCAAACGTTTGGTTTTGAGGCAGTGTCCAAAAGGTTAACGACATATAGCAGTAGTCGACTGTTATGAGATTGAGGTTGAAGCCGAAATTTTGGCATTAAGGCCAAGCTAAAGCCACTGGCCAAATGGCCATCATTTTGGCCAGATCAGCAAAAGTCAAAAGTTTGGTCTCAAGGCCATAGGCAAGGCCAGAAGGTGAACACTGAAGCTGATGCTGAGGTTAGCGTCACAAAGCCATGGCTAAGCTGGGCCAACTTTTTGGCTTGAAGCAACCTTAAGGCAAGATCTTAACCTGAACACCAGGCCTGGCTGTAGTCTTCGTCCCAAGGCTGAGATTTGAAAAATGAAGGCTGAGGCAAAGGCAACTGTTTGTGAGAACAAAAATAAACCAAAATTTTTTGGCCAAAATATTCTGCCCTTGATGCCATATTGAGATCAAAATTTTGGCCTCGGCTTTGTCCAAAACTTTTGATTTTATAGTCAGTCGAAGTCAGAACATCAAAGTTAAGGCTCAGACTAGGCTGCCAGTATTACAAACATAGCTGGCCAATATTTGGCTTGAGGCCAAGCTGCGGCCAAACCTGTGGTCTTGAGGCCCCCACAAAGACCAAAACATTGAACTCAATGCCATACAAGGGCGAAATCTTGGGTCTCAATGCCAAGACCAAAAATTAAAATGAAAGATAAGGCTGAGGCCAATGGCCAGTGTTACGAGTGATAAATGTCAACAAAACTTTGGCCAATGTTAAACTATCAAAATTTTGGCCTAAAGGCCAAGGAAACAACCTTGGCTGTTAGGCCAGGAAGAGCCAAAACTTTGGCTTCCAGGAACGTGTAGATTGAGATGCCAGAAGGTCAAAGTCAACCTTTGGCCAAGGCCATTGTTATTAGGCCAAGGTCAAGGCCAAAACTTTGTTTTTTGAGGTCAGCATGTTATCGAGACATTAACATTATGACGCTTACGACGTTTTTCTTGTCTAAAATTACTGAAAAAATGTTATAATATCACATTAAAATAAATTGGGATCATTAGTGACACCAGGTAGGCCTATGCTGGTATTATATCAGCATTAATGTGCAACATTTAACAGTGAGAAGATATAATATTTGATTATTTAACATAGAATCAACATGTTAATAACAGAATTAAATAGCATCACTATGAATTTAGAAATATAGGCAAAATTGATCGGGTTTACTGCCTTTAGCCTACTGCCCATTTTGTTTGTTTACAACGAGAAGCGATAATTAACTAACTAGGTCACCAGAAGTGACGTTGCATGGGTTTGATGAATAGCTAGGACTGCTAGGTGCAGGGCTCATGAACATTTCTGGCTAGTGTTTGATTGCATTGGTAGGTGTTCGGCAACTATGAATTATTGAAGTTACTGAGTGAATAACGTTATTTGCAGCTTTCAACTATTAAATGTTCACTTACCGCAATTATATATCATCCGTATTGTCATCCGAGTCCGTGTTCTCTTCTGTGGTCGTTAAATCGACATTTTATGGTTATGGGTAAAATGCAAGCCTGCGGGGATGCGGGATTCTGCGGGCTGCTAGTGTGAGAAAAAGTAAGATTTGCTACTACTACACCAACCCTATCCCTAACACTAACCCTAACCTTATCCTTAACCCTACTAACCTTAAACTGCAGACCCGCATCCCCTCAGTCCCGCATTTTACCTTTTGCCACATTTTGCTCTTAATTTTGCAAAGTTTTCAAAGTTGTGTACCCTTTGTAGTCCACAGCTCTGTAGTTCTGATTACTGCAGTATCCTGACACTGACGTTTACGTTTATGGTCTTGATGTCTGTTGTTGCTGTGCTGTACTGGAGTGTAGCAGTCGTTGGTGATGTTTGTGGTTTTTTATATTTTTTTTCTGGGAGTACTATTTTGTATACTCAAACTCTATTTAACAGCACTATTACCAACCATGCGGTCACCTGTAGTATTGACTGAATAATGTTGATATTCATCATTTCAGTGCAGTATACAATCTACACCCACACACAGCATGTGGTAGCTGCAGCTTGTGCAGCTATGAATTGATACTATAGCTGTTGGCCATGTGATAAGATCTGTTTGTGCATTGTGCATAACATTATGGTGTATCAGATGAAACGTGTGCATTGTGCATTGAGTATTAGAAGTATCAATTTTTTGCTCATTATGCTGAACATTTTTACGGCTTTTTACCGCACCATGCTATACTAATGCAGTGTATGTCGTCATGTGTCTGTCTGTTACACTCCGGTATTGTATCAAAACACTAAACACAGGATCACACAAACCAAGCCACATGATAGCCCAGGGACTGTCGTTTTCTGATGCCAAAGATCTTGGCGACATTCGAACGGGTCATCCCTACGGGGGCGCCAGATGCAGGTGGGGTAGGTTATAATCAGCCATCTGTCAATGAATAATTCGCTATAACTTGAAACAGTACAAGATATATGCATAGTTTCTATTAAAGTCGAATAGAAAGTCATATGCACTCTATCGAATGGCTATGTTGCCAGTGACCTTGAGTGACCCCTAACCCCTACATTTTCATTGCCTTTCATATCTTCGCAGTTGGTTAATGTAGATATTTTAAATTTGGTACACAGCTCGATTGTAGCTAGTCCCATCCACCGATGACAAACCGTCCCTGAAATGGGCGTGGTTATGGTCACTAGACCCATTAAAATTCTTAGTATCCTCTAAAATATCTCCAGAATGGCGAAAGCTAGAGACTTAAAATTTTGTACACTGGTTTGCCATGTGATGGTTTAGCACTGGGATTACAAACTGTCCCTTGAGTGGGCGTAGTCACGGTCACGTGACTTCTTTAAATTTTGGGAAATAAGCGATATCTCAGAAACAGTGCAAAGTAGAGACAGTTATATTTGAAGAAATCATACATGGCCTATTGAATGGCATGACTGCCGATGACCTTGAGTGAGTTTGAAGGTCACTTTTGTTGTTTGAAACTTTTTGTATTACCTGTAGCTCATGAATAAAGCACAATTCAACTAGAGTGTGTTTACACATAAATTAGAAGTGTAATTAAGCTCTATAGTCAAAAGTGAAAGAGTTCTCAAGGTCACAGGCAGCCATATCAGTCATGTTCATTTCAGACATGGTAGTATCTCAAAAACGGTGCTAGATAGAGAGACATTGTAACAACAAACCAGTAACAGGAAGTAATATACGGCCTATCTAAAAGCTGCAATTGCAGTGACATTGGGAGTATATACTTCAAGGTCATTTGTTGTTTGCAATCTTTTTCAAATGGGATGTTTCTTAGTTGCAAGCTTTCTACTGACATGCTCGTCGCTGAGCTTGTTGTTCCTCGTAGTTGTTGAAGTGGTTTTTGTGATAAGTAGTTTTTAGTGATACATACTGGAAATATCATGGTTATAATTTGCTTGTAGCATGTATTTTCCAACAGAATTTTAATAGTTAATTAAGCTTTTGGGACTATGTTTTGTTTAGTAGTGTTATTAATTAACACCTTTTAATGCTAATACCTTAATTTTGATACCACTGCAGTTTGCCATGCAGGCTCAGTTAAACTAAAGTTGCGTGTACTTTGCAGATTGTTAGAAGGTAACAAATTTATTTTTTTTCCGTTGTCAGGTCTTTGCTGCCATAGTTATAAGTGTAACCAATTGTGATGTGCAGAGTGCAAGACTAGACAAAGCAGTGAAACAAGGAAGTAATGCTGCGAGCTAAGGCACTCTTCAGCAATGTGGCTGACACGCCAGAAGAACTCAGTTTTGAAGCTGGCAGTGTGCTGACCGTTGTCGAGGTGGACGTTGCAGGAGCTGCTGGTTGGTGGTTATGTACTCTAGATGGGAGAACTGGCATTGCTCCCGGCAACAGGTTACGGCCACTGCCCGCAGCAGGCGCACTGATTGGTCGGCGTCTGCCACCGCCACCTTCCCGCAACCAGCGACCTGCTGATCAGGTTTAGAGCAGTCTTCACAGTATAAGTATAATCTTAATTCTCAAATATGCTATGCTGTACTATATATGTAAAGTAAGCAAATTTATGTACTGTAAGTTAATGAGGCTGCAAATGGACTCATAATGATCCAGTTTTCTGTAACTGTAAGTTAGTAATTAAGAGTTAGGACAATGACAGAATTTATTGCTCTTCTTCGTTATGCCTTTGCGAAAAGCAAGCATCTCTGTTTAGAAACTTGTTTATTAGATATGCATTTCTGACATATTGTTATAGGCTGTCTCGTTGTTTTGCCTAGTATTAGTGATTAAAGACTATTCATTGGAGTTGTTTACAGAATACTTCCACCACCCACCAGTCATTCTTGATGTACTGCTAAATATGCTAAATAAATACTAATGTAAACTAATGTCAGTGAACTCCTCAGTAGCTTGACTTTCAAAATTAATCTTGAGTTTTTAACTATCAAGAATATCAGCTTATTTGATAATTTGTAATCTTAAGGTACGATGACCCAAATTGTATTGAAAGTGCCATTAAATCCTACCTAACCAACAAGGTTGTTTTTGTAATGTGCCATATAAATTGACATTTGCTTTATATTTACTTTTATCTAAATCTGTGTTTTATTTATCTGATTTGATACTAATTACTTTACATGAATTTGGTACCAGCAATAGAGAGCTAGCATAGAGAGAGCAACATCCCTTCCCTTAGGAACACTGGAAGATGAAGAAACGATGGGGCCAAGCCTCGTGTTGGGGTCAGTACTGTGTGCTTCTATCAAAGCGCTGACGCTCTGACCTCGTTACTGGCCGACGTGAATAACATCTGGTGTGTAAAAGCCTGTGCAACTTGTTCCTGTAGGTTTTATTCAAAAACTGGCAGAAGAAATCCATCTATAAAGAGCATCTGCAGAACTTATTTCTTACAATCTTCCTCCCCTTGTGTGTGCTTTTGTACTCATTTTGCATAGGTTGCCTCCTCTGCAGTGACTGGACATGAGCAACAGCTATCAAGTAAAAGTGTGAGATGATGTTGCTAGGATGCATTAGTACCGATATGGCGAGATGTCATACACTGGTTGCAAGCCCCACTATTAATTGTGGAAATTCCTTTGCAGCCATTGCATCCTCCCTTCCCTTGTCCATATTTGGCTGGGCTGACCCTCCTTCTTCTATGTAGCTGTCATTTTTGGATGACTCAAGGAGAAGCGGCTACCCCAGGTGCACCTGAATGGTGGTTGTTAAAACAACCTCTATTAAACCAGGGTTGTGTGCCAGACTTTATCTGGCTACTGACTGTGCTTTGTGTAGGTGAACGTGCCTCACAAAAGTGGTAATGTCTACGTGTATGACAGTCCTCGTAGTATGACACTCGACTATGATTCGCCTCCGGCGCTTTACAGCCATGGAAGAGATTCCCAGTCCACTGTATCCACAGGGTCATGGTCTGGACAGTTGGATATGCACACAGATTACGATGTGCCTCCTACAGCCGATGCCAGTAGCGGAAGATCTGGCATTCACAGCAGTATGTTTGGTGCAGTCTACGACAGTCCACCGTCGCTGTTACAGACGTACGATGTACCACCGTCTGTCGGCGTTGATTCCGATCAAGTATCACTCTCAAATCGGTCTAGTGTCCTGTCTGTTATTTCCAACGATTCGCGGTCATCCATTGCCAGTTTGCGCTCTGGAAGCAGTCCGTCAACCTCGGCAAGATCAAGTGCCGACGTCTCGTTTCGTGATGTTTACGATACTCCGCGTGCATCAGCAGATGTCACGCGAATAGCTGCTGCGAGAGGAAGCAGCAGTAAGCTGTTAAGTGGAGCAATGGCAGCCGACAGGGATTCATATCTGGAAGATTATGCAGTTCCACGCAACACTGCTGCATTGTCAAATGCATCAGATTCTGGTAGTTCTGTTTCCGATATGTCAGCGAAGGGCCTTTCAGCAGCTGCAGTTAAAGTGACGTCATCAACAGAGGAGCAGGACTTTTATGACATTCCAAGAAATCAGCAGCAGGCAGAAGACAGTTGTGATTATGATGTACCCGCTGTGTCGCATTCCGGCAGCAAAACATCTTTGACCAAGTACGCATCAACATCAGCTAGTGGGACCAGGCAGTCGACTGAATCAGTTGGACAATCAGATGTTTTCCACCGGCAGATCGTGGCCAGGCACGACGCCATTCTACGTAGCATTGAGAGGCTGACTGACTTGGCAAAGAAGGAAGTCCGAGGAGATGCTAAGCACTGGTGCAGCTTAATAACTACAACCGGACTTTCACTACGAACTGCCCTTAAGGAGCTACTTAATCTTGGCAAAGTGGCCGACAGTAATGTCGACTCTGTCGTTGCCAGTCGACTTTGCCAGCAGTGTCAGCCACTGCTTGTTATCCACGCAAGCATCAGCCAGTGTTTAGAAACCTTACTGGCCATGTCGCCTTTGAAAGGAAACGAGGCAAGGTGCTTTGGCAGTCAGGATCTGACAAACCTGACTGAGTTAGTGGATCGTCTTCACCCGCTGGTGAATGAATTCTGTGTGTTTCTGCACAGCAATGCTGCCGACATTTGCAGGCTGTCAGTTGATAATACACCACCAGCGGCTGCTGCATCGCCTGTTGTTGGCCGCAGACAAGCACCTGCCGTGAAGCCTAAGCCAAACGTTAGTCAGAGAACACCACCACCAACGGATGTACAGCAGCGGCCGCTTCCCGTGCCTCCCAGCTTGGAAAAAGCCAGCACCCAGCCAGCTGTTGGTAAACAGAATACCAGCCTGACATATGATGATTACGATTACATTTCAATCTCACGTGAAGTTGAAAGCAGTGCAGGTCAGCAGGCAGTCTCAGTCCAGCCTGCTGTTGAAAACTTACAACGGTCTGCAAGTACCCATCCGCCGCCAACGGACCCCAGTAAACGATGTGCAGTTATAAACGGTGCTGTTGACCAACCAGTGGTTCTGAATTCTTCAGACAGTGAAATGATAGCATACTATGCTGCTCAAGTGCGTGCACACATGTCGGCTGTCGAGTCCGCAGTCGGTGAGTTTTGCCGTCAGTCAACATCCAGTGACATTATTGTGCCGGAAGCGTTTGTCGAGATGAGCAAACAAGTGGTAGTCGCGGGCCACAAGCTGGTTTATATCGGTGATACGGTTGCACGCCACATCACGGACAATAATGTCTGTAATCATATCGCTACTGCAGCAAATGTACTGTGCGACTGTCTTAAGTCGGTGGTCGTTTCAACGAAAGAAGCAGTTCTTGCTGTTCCGAGCAGCGACCGCTTTCACATGCATGCAGTGGACTGTGCTAAATCAGCCTTGGCCGCATGCAAACAGCTCTGTGATGTTATCGGCTCATATGCAGGTCACTCGTAAGCCTACGCATCAGTTTGTTCGTCATGTTCGTTCTGCATTGAAATGTGTTATTTTTAATTACAGCTGCAGCGTTATCTGTTGCATTGTCATGTCTAATTCTGTAAATTTGTTAAGTTGCTAAACAAGTCACATTGTGAAAGTTCACGGCTTCATGTTATGCACCTGTAAATATGTATCACTTATGCATTCTTTTACAACATTGCAAATATTGCCTGGTGCATGATTAGCTTAATTTTAGTGAAGTAGGTAGAGTGTAATAAATTAATTGTTATCTGTGTAGCACATGTAGCATATGATTGGCCTTGATTGAATGTTGTTGTTAGTCTTGTTACTGGACACAACATAAGCAATGTTAGCTAGAGTATGGCTCATATTTGATTATCTGTAACTCAACTATTATGTAAAGTGTAACTGTTGTTGACATTCGATAGTATACTCTGTAATTATGACAAAGTATAGCATGGAAAAACGACATGCCCCTCACCACTGACAGTTTGATGGGGACATCTGAATGGTGTGCAGCCGCCTGGTGATGTTTCTGAAGCAACTCTGAGTGACGACGGCTTCATTGCCGTCTTGGCCACTTTGGGCTATGCTGACCAGTAGGTTTGACTTCCAATGTAACTATAATGGCCTCAAATGCATGGTTTTTGAGCAAGAGGCACTGCAGTTGGGCACGGGCAGATAAATGGATTGCAGCATTGTAGTATTAACAGTAGTTTTTTGCTGTCGTCATAACAATGACAGCAATATTGCAGAAAACTGATCTTTGTAAGCATCAATTCCTTTTTGTATTCCTATTTGATTATTGCTATTAGGATATTCAGGCAATAACAATGTAAGTAACTGTAACTTTTAAAACTCCAGTAAACTGTACATGTAAGTATGTAGTGCTAATAACCAACTGCGTTATCACAGGAAGTAATGCAATCGCCTCCGTACGTTTCCACTCTAATTTTTAACTGATTGACCTTTGACCTTGCGTGTATGTTCAGTATAATAGTGTGTATTGTATACCAGAGATGTAAGTAAGACTTTGGTCGAGACCAAGAATTTGTACCACAAGACCAAGACATTCGTACTGTATCACAGCATTTAGTCAAGACAGTTTATAAACAGTGCACCCACCTGAACAGACTATGGTAATGTAGTGAAATATTTAATCGATAACACTAGCCTACTGCATACAGTCAAATGTGTAAAGTATAAAATAATTTTCTCAATGAGTATACAAACTGGTATGCAGTAGTATTTCTGCGAACAAGCAGTGCTGTTGGAATTTGAATATACACTGTATTTGTTTGGACAATTTGCCATTGCTTCAATTTTAGATTTTTTATCATAACCTGGGTGACTTTTTAAGAGTAACAAAGTTATATTTTGAAAGTTATCTTTCTGACAGTAAATCATTCTAATGCAAGTAAAAATTAAAGTTTTACACTTACAAATGTAACTTATAATGAGGGTTGTATTATCATTTATCAAGGTTTTTAAAATGTCTTTAAGACTTTTTTTGACAAGATCAAGACTTTCTTCGAGACTAAGACCTTAAGCTTCAGACCAAGACTTTGCATCTCAAGTCCAAGACCACCTTTCTTGTCCTTGAGGAGTCTTGAGACCAAGACTCAAAATCTCAAGACTACATCTCTGGTGTATACTAAAATGTTTTATACTAGTAGATTCTCATATTTGTCCTCCCAAGTAATCCATTATATATACAGTGTGCTCCCCAAAATTGGCAATTTTTGTATGCTTTAAATAAAATAAATATTAACCATTTTTCAAAATTGTTTCAGTGTGAGAATCAGGAGAAAAATTGCAGTAATACTAATCACTAAAGATCCCACCACACCTAAGTGTGTTGCTGCACTACCTTGTGAAATGTCACTGAGTGAGGCAAACTGTCGCAGCGTTTCATCGATCACACCAGCTAAATGTGTCGTCTGGCAGGCAGCAATGTGGACACATTGAACATTTGATGTAAAAACTGCAGGATGTGACAGTTACTTTAGACAATTACGAAGACACTCAACATGTTGTTTCCTGCTGTTTATTTCTTAAAATGTGTTGTTACAGAAGTCATATTGTTCTCAATTTGCTTTGAAGACACTTAACACTTCACAAGATAGTGTAGCAACATACTTGAGATATGGTGGGATTTTTAGTGATGGTATTATTACAAATGTTCTTCTGATTCTGACAGTGAAATAATTTTGTAAATCGGTTAATATTTGATAAAGTTAAGGCATGCAAAAAAACTTGTGCCAAATTTTTTTGGCCACCTTGTACATTATTCAATTTAGCAGTTGTCTTAAGCTTCGCTTGTATACTGTCCAGCATGGGGAACAGTTTCACCATTTGACATATCACGTGACTTCCTATTAGCATTCCATAGCAATTGTGTATATTGTCTTGGTAGACACTGAATAAAATATAGGTAAAAATCTTGCATTTTTTGTCACATACTGGTATTTCAATGTAATGCATTTACACTATGTAATTGACTTTAAAACAGTACTGAAGTAAGTAACTGATCTTACACAACTAAAGCACTTGTCGTGTACAAATAAACTGAAAGAAATCTTTGATAAAACACAACAATTTGTGTTTGTAGTGAAGCATCTCAATCGTGCCATGCCAGCCATGGTGTGTAAGCAGAAAGCCGTAGTTTGACCTTGAGTTACACTATAAACAGCTTAGCCGCCAGTAGTAGACATAATCAGTGACACAGTACGAGATCTGCCTGCTCGCAGAGAAAAGAAAGAAGGCAAGCAATGAGAGTTTACAGTTTGATAAACCGCTAGTACAAAATAAACACAAAACAAGCTATTACTTATAGATAAAGCTTTGATCATCTTGTACAATGTCTTGTGTGGAAACAGACTGGGACCATTCTTAGTCCGATGGCCCATACAGGGCTTTATGCATTATAAGGCGTCATCCATTATAACATTTTACAGTGTATTACATTATGTGTTGTATAATTATGTTACTTCTATTGTATTACTACTGGTTGTTAAGTGTGTCGCTGCAGTTAGTATTTTTTGTTGTACTGCATATGTCATGTCAACTGATACTTAAGTACTAAGTAATAATGTCATATGTATGCAATTTTATACTGTAAGTTACTTAATGCAATTGTCTTAAATACCGTTGTGTTTAGAGAACAAGAGTTTAGCATATGGCCTTGCAGTAACATCTTTGTTTAGCTGTGTATGATTTTAGTGCACTTTTCTTCTGTAAAGATTAGTTGTCGTGTTATAGAATTTTGGATTAACGTTTTGACAGTATTTTGTTACGGTGTTAATGTCGTGATTTTTAAAACTTACTGCCAGTTTATGTAAGCATACTTTGTGGTCTGTATTAGAGCCTACTAATAGAATATTGTTCAGTTCTGAAGCAACAATGTAAGATGCTGTAATCTGGTTTATGCTGTTATTATTCGGCCATCACTTAAATCTTCCCAGTGTTTGCTTTCAGACTTCAGTTGCAGCTTATCCTGACTTAACAGCACATACTGTTATCTGACTTGTTAGATCAGAAACTGGACATATACAGAATATAAGACTTGACATGCATAAAGTGAATGCCAACTCGATGTTGCAAGAGGATGCACATGTTCAGAACAACAGCCATAAAATGACGCACGTATAAGTTGCCAGTTGTAAGAAAATTATCGTGTGATGCTACACTGCAGCTCTGAATGAACTGTTCACATGTGACCATTGTTGTTTTAAGCTCACTCAAGTTTAAGTTCACTGTAGCTGAATATTTGCCGAGTGGACATGTAAGAAACTAGATGCGGTTCTGCATAACATGTAATCACTTTCAAAATAGGGCACACAACAAAATCTGTGCATGAAGTCGGGAG
>Ga0209782_1001371_pt1 | contig 12604 bp, 8 predicted proteins | sample WorMetmaBAHAMAS1_FD_187390 | JGI IMG/M metagenome (GOLD analysis project Ga0209782, IMG submission 187390) | Marine gutless worms symbiont microbial communities from Max Planck institute for Marine Microbiology, Germany - Inanidrilus... | ecosystem: Host-associated > Annelida > Digestive system >... | reverse complement strand
CGCCTTGCCATGACGATCCTCAAAAACATCGATGATCCTAAGACCGCTATCCGAAGACGGGTCAAACGATGCGCGTGGGAAGACGACTACCTACTCAATGCCCTCGCTCAAATGCGATAGCCCTGCCTCAGGGGGGAGAAGGTGGCCCGAAGGGCCGGATGAGGGGGTTCGGGTGTTTGCCGGCCCTATTCCGCGGCGTCCGGCGCCTCGGTGGATTCCGGAGCCGTGTGTTCCAGGGCCGCGGGCTGTTCTTCGGCCTGCATGGCCTGAATCTCGCGGTCCTTGGCAGCGGCCACCTGGCGCAGCCGCTTCATCACCGCGCCGGTCCCGGCCGGGATCAGGCGACCGACGATCACGTTCTCCTTCAGACCCTGGAGGCTGTCCACCTTTCCATTGACCGCCGCCTCGGTGAGGACCCGGGTGGTCTCCTGGAAAGAGGCCGCCGAGATAAAGGACTTGGTCTGCAGCGACGCCTTGGTGATGCCCTGCAGAACCGGCCGCAGCCGCGCTGGCCGCTTGTTCTCGGCCATCGCCTTCTCGTTGATCTCCAAAGCCTCTTCGCGGTCGATCTGCTCGCCCGCCAGGAGGATGGTGTCGCCGGGATCAGCCACCTCCACCTTCTGCAGCATCTGGCGGACGATCACTTCAATGTGCTTGTCGTTGATCTTCACGCCCTGCAGCCGATAGACGTCCTGGATCTCCTTGCTGAGATACTCGGACAGCGCCTCGACGCCCATCACCTCGAGGATGTCGTGCGGAACCGGGTTGCCGTCCATCAACATCTCGCCCTGGCTGACGAAATCGCCCTCCTGAACGGTGATGTGCTTGCCTTTCGGAACCAGGTATTCCGTCGCCTCCTCGCCCTCTTCCGTCGGCTGGACGATGATCCGGCGCTTGGACTTGTAATCCTTGCCGAACTCAACCCGCCCGTCGGATTCGGAGATGATGGCATAGTCCTTGGGCCGCCGGGCCTCGAACAGCTCGGCCACCCGCGGCAGACCGCCGGTAATGTCGCGGGTCTTCGAGCTTTCGAGCGGAATACGCGCGAGCACGTCGCCCGCCTTCACCGGCTGGCCGTTCTCTACCGAGAGAATGGCGTCCACCGACATGAAGTACCGCGCCTCCAGACCGTTCGGCAGGTTGATGACCTCGCCGGCCTCGTCGCGCATAGTGATGCGCGGCTTCAGCTTGGCGCCCTTGGCCTGCTGTTTCCAGTCCACGACGACCTTGTTGGAGATGCCGGTCGCCTCATCCATCACCTCGCGCATCGACACGCCTTCGACCAGGTCGACATAGTGCGCGATGCCTTCTTTCTCGGTGATGATGGGCTTGGTGTAGGGATCCCAGTCGGCGATCGACTCGCCCTTCTTGACCGGCGATTCCTCGTCCATGCGCAGGCGCGCGCCGTACGGGACCTTGTGGCGCGCCCGCTCGCGGCCGGCATCGTCGATGATGACCAGCTCGGTGTTGCGGCCCATCACCACAGGGCGGCCCTCGGAATCGATGACCACGTTGCGGTTGTGGATCCTGAGCGTTCCGTCCACCGAGCTTTCGACCGAGTTCTGCTCGGCACCGCGCTGGGCGGCACCGCCGATGTGGAAGGTCCGCATGGTGAGCTGGGTGCCCGGCTCGCCGATCGACTGGGCTGCGATGACGCCGATCGCCTCGCCGGAGTTGACCATCGTGCCCCGGGCCAGATCACGGCCGTAGCAGGTGGCGCAGGCGCCACCCTTGGACTCACAGGTCAGAACCGAGCGGATCTTGACGGCATCGATACCGGCGGTTTCGATCCGGTCGGCCACTTCCTCCTCGATCAGCTCGCCGGCTTTGACGATCACCTCGCCCGACAGGGGGTCGAGAACGTCGTCGGATGCGCAGCGGCCGAGAATCCGCTCATTGAGGGATTCGATCACGTCACCGCCCTCGATGACCGCCCGATGGGTCAGGCCCTCGGTCGTGCCGCAATCGTGCTCGACGATGATGCAGTCCTGCGCCACGTCGACCAGCCGCCGGGTCAGATAGCCGGAGTTGGCCGTCTTCAGCGCGGTGTCGGCCAGGCCCTTACGGGCGCCGTGTGTGGAGTTGAAGTACTCCAGCACGCCCAGGCCTTCCTTGAAGTTGGAAATGATCGGCGTCTCGATGATCTCGCCCGACGGCTTGGCCATGAGGCCGCGCATACCGGCAAGCTGCTTGATCTGCGCTGCCGAGCCACGGGCGCCGGAGTGGGCCATCATGTAGACCGAGTTCACCGCCCCGTCCTTGCCCCGCTCCATCACCTTCATCATCTCGTCGGCCACCTTGTCGGTGCAGGACGACCAGACGTCGACGACCTTGTTGTACTTCTCACCCTGGGTGATCAGGCCGTCGAGATACTGCAGTTCGTATTCCTTGACCTGGGCCTGGGCGGTGTGGATCAGGTCGTGCTTGGAATCCGGCACCATCAGATCGTCCTTGCCGAACGAGATGCCGGCCCGGCAGGCCCAGCCGAAGCCGAGCGCCATCAGCCGGTCGCAGAAGATCACCGTCTCCTTCTGACCGGTATGGCGGTAGACCAGGTCGATGATGTTGGTGACTTCTTTCTTGGTCAGAAGCCGGCTCACCATCTCGAACGGCACGCGCGGGCTTTTCGGCAGGATCTGGGCCAGCATCATGCGGCCCGGCGTGGTGACCACCTTGCGGGACATCGGTTCGCCGTTCTCGTCGACGCCGTTGTAGATCGCCTTGATCCTGGTCTGCAGCGTGACCGCGCCCGTGTTCAGCGCATATTCAAGTTCGCCGGCACTGGCGTACATGGGGATCCGGTGGGCCTTCAGCTTGCCCGCCTTGACCGCCTTGAAGGCAACGGCCGGATCGCGTTCCTCGATCTCGGCCACCATGTCCTTCGGATCTTTCAGAAGCACGTCGCGCCGCTCCAGCGCCGCGGCCATCGCCTCTTCGGAATCGATCCCCACCTCGGGGCCGACCGCATCGGGCCGCTCGTCGCTGAGATAGTACAGGCCCAGAATGATGTCCTGGGACGGCACGATGATCGGCTTGCCGTTGGCGGGCGACAGGATGTTGTTGGTGGACATCATCAGGACGCGCGCCTCGAGCTGGGCTTCCAGCGACAGCGGCACGTGCACCGCCATCTGGTCGCCGTCGAAGTCGGCGTTGAAGGCCGCACAAACCAGCGGGTGCAGCTGAATCGCCTTGCCTTCGATCAGCTTCGGCTCGAAGGCCTGGATGCCGAGCCGGTGCAGGGTCGGCGCCCGGTTCAACAGCACCGGATGCTCGCGGATCACCTCTTCCAGAATATCCCAGACCTCGGGCCGCTCCTTCTCGACCATGCGCTTGGCCGCCTTGATGGTCGACGCCATGCCATAGAGTTCGAGCTTCGAATAGATGAATGGCTTGAACAGCTCGAGCGCCATCTTCTTGGGCAGGCCGCACTGGTGCAGAAGCAGCTCCGGCCCGACCACGATGACGGAACGGCCGGAATAGTCGACGCGCTTGCCCAGCAGGTTCTGGCGGAACCGGCCCTGCTTGCCCTTCAGCATGTCGGACAACGACTTCAGCGGACGCTTGTTGGCGCCGGTGATGACCCGGCCGCGCCGGCCGTTGTCGAACAGGGCGTCGACGGCCTCCTGCAGCATGCGCTTCTCGTTACGCACGATGATGTCGGGCGCCCGCAGCTCGATCAGCCGCTTCAGCCGGTTGTTCCGGTTGATGACGCGGCGATAGAGGTCGTTCAGGTCCGAGGTCGCGAACCGGCCGCCATCCAGCGGCACCAGCGGACGCAGCTCGGGCGGGATCACCGGGACGACCTCCAGGATCATCCATTCCGGCCGGGTGTTGGACTCCTTGAACGCCTCCAGCAGCTTCAAACGCTTGACCAGCTTCTTGCGCTTGGCCTCCGAGCCGGTCTCCTGCAGCTCCTCGCGGGTGGTCTCGATCTCGACGTCGAGATCGATCTCCTCCAGCATCGACTTCAGCGCTTCCGCCCCGATCATCGCGGTGAAGGCTTCCTCGCCGAACTCGTCCTGGAAGTCGTAGTATTCTTCCTCGCTCAAGAGCTTGAACTGGCTGAGCGCCGTGAGACCCGGCTCGGTCACCACGTAGTTCTCGAAGTACAGGACCCGCTCCAGATCCTTCAGCGTCATGTCCAGAAGCAGACCGATGCGGCTGGGCAGCGACTTCAGGAACCAGATATGCGCCACCGGCGAGGCCAGCTCGATGTGGCCCATGCGCTCGCGCCGCACCTTCGACAGGGTGACCTCGACGCCGCACTTCTCGCAGATGATGCCACGGTACTTCATGCGCTTGTACTTGCCGCACAGGCACTCGTAGTCCTTGATCGGACCGAAGATCCGGGCGCAGAACAGGCCATCCCGCTCGGGCTTGAAGGTCCGGTAGTTGATCGTCTCCGGCTTTTTGATTTCGCCGAACGACCAGGACCGGATCCGCTCGGGGCTCGCGATAGAGATCCGAATGTTGTCGAAACTCTGCGGGCCCTGCGGCTGACCAAAGATCTGCATCACATCTTGCATCGAAGCTCTCCTCGCTTCTTCCGTCCTGCCCCGCCCGGCCGGCGGACGTGAAAGGAACGGCAATCTCCATCAAAAAACGGCACCGGTCCGTCGCCGGCTAAGCTGCCGGCGACGGCACGCAACGCACTCAGTAGTCCTCTGACTGCAATTCGACGTTGAGGCCCAGCGACCGCAGCTCCTTGACCAGCACGTTGAAGCTTTCGGGAATGCCCGCCTCGAAGTTGTCGTCGCCGCGCACGATCGCCTCGTAGACCTTGGTACGGCCCGAAACGTCGTCCGACTTCACGGTCAACATCTCTTGCAGCGTGTAGGCGGCCCCGTAGGCCTCCAACGCCCAGACCTCCATCTCGCCGAAGCGCTGGCCGCCGAACTGCGCCTTACCGCCCAGCGGCTGCTGGGTGACCAGGCTGTAGGGGCCGATGGACCGGGCGTGGATCTTGTCGTCCACCAGGTGGTGCAGCTTCAGCATGTAGATGTAGCCCACCGTCACCTTGCGGTCGAACGGCTCGCCCGTGCGCCCGTCGATCAGGGTCACCTGGCCGCTGTCAGCGAGGCCCGCCCGTTCCAGCATGGCGTTGATGTCAATCTCGTGGGCACCGTCGAACACCGGCGTCGCCACCGGGATGCCGGGCTCCAGATTGTGGGCCAGTTCGACGATATCGCCGTCATCCATGGACTTGATGGCCTTGGCCTCGTTCGGATCGTCGTAGATCTCGACCAGCTTCTTGCGCAGGTCACCAACCTTGCCGCCATTGTTCAGGGACGCTAGCGCGTCGCCCACCTGCAGGCCAAGACCGGCGCAGGCCCAGCCCAGATGGGTCTCCAGGATCTGGCCGACATTCATACGGCTCGGCACGCCCAGCGGGTTGAGCACGATGTCGATCGGCTCGCCGTTCTCCAGGTAGGGCATGTCCTCGGCCGGCACGATGCGGCTGATGACGCCCTTGTTGCCATGACGGCCGGCCATCTTGTCGCCCGGCTGCAGCTTGCGCTTCACCGCGACGAAGACCTTGACCATCTTCATGACGCCCGGCGGCAGCTCGTCGCCGCGCTGCAGCTTCTCGACCTTGTCCTCGAAGCGCGCCTGCAGCCGGCCGATGGAATCGTCGAGCTGCTTGGACAGCGCCTCAAGATCGTCGTTCACCTGGTCGTTGGTGGTCACGATCTGACGCCACTGCCCCGGCGTGAACTCCGCCAACAGGGACTCGGTCGCCCGCCCGCCGGACTTCATGCCCTTGGGACCCGATTTGACGGTCTTGCCCAGGACAAGTTCCTTGATACGGGTTGCAAAGGAATTCTCCAGGATGGCCCGTTCGTCGTCCCGGTCCTTGGCAAGCCGCTCGATCTCGGACCGCTCGATCGCAAGCGCACGTTCGTCCTTGTCGACACCACGGCGCGAGAACACGCGGACCTCGACGACCGTGCCCTGGACGCCCGGCGGCACCTTCAGCGAAGTGTCGCGCACGTCCGAAGCCTTTTCGCCGAAGATCGCCCGGAGCAGCTTCTCTTCCGGTGTCATAGGCGATTCGCCCTTCGGCGTCACCTTGCCCACCAGGATGTCTCCGGCCTTCACTTCGGCGCCGATATAGACGATGCCTGCCTCGTCCAGGTCTTTCAGCGCCTCTTCGCCCACGTTCGGGATGTCGCGGGTGATTTCCTCCTGGCCCAGCTTGGTGTCGCGGGCCATCACATCGAACTCCTCGATATGGATCGAGGTGAAGACGTCCTCCTTCACGATCCGCTCGGAGATCAGGATGGAGTCCTCGAAGTTGTAACCCTGCCAGGGCATGAAGGCGACCAGCACGTTCCGCCCCAGCGCCAGCTCGCCGAGCTGGGTGGAAGGACCGTCGGCGATGATGTCGCCGGCCGTGACCTGATCACCCACCTTCACCAGCGGCCGCTGGTTGATGCAGGTGTTCTGGTTCGAACGCTGGAACTTCAACAGGTTGTAGATGTCGACGCCGGACTCGGAGCTTTCCGTCGCCTGGGTGACGCGCACGACCACGCGGGTCGCGTCCACCTGGTCGATCACGCCAGACCGCCTAGCGACGATCGCCACGCCGGAATCCCGGGCCACCCGCTCTTCCATGCCGGTGCCGACAAGCGGCGCCTGGGCCTGGATCAGCGGCACGGCCTGGCGCTGCATGTTCGAGCCCATCAGCGCCCGGTTCGCGTCGTCGTTCTCCAGGAACGGAATCAGCGCCGCGGCCACCGAAACAATTTGCTTCGGCGAGACGTCCATGAACTCGATGTCCTCCGGTCGCGCGACGATGTACTCGCCACCCTTGCGGCAGGAGACCAGTTCTTCGACCAGGGTGCCTTTGGCGTCCAGCTCGGCATTGGCCTGGGCCACGGTATAGCGGCCCTCGTCCATCGCCGACATGTAGGTCACCTCGTCGGTCACCTTGCCGTTCTTGACCACCCTGTACGGAGTCTCGATGAAGCCGTACTGGTTGACCCGGGCATAGGTGGCCAGCGAGTTGATCAGGCCGATGTTCGGGCCTTCCGGCGTCTCGATCGGGCAGATCCGGCCGTAATGGGTCGGATGCACGTCGCGCACCTCGAAGCCAGCCCGTTCGCGGGTCAGACCGCCCGGGCCCAGGGCCGACAGGCGCCGCTTGTGGGTGATTTCCGACAAGGGATTGGTCTGGTCCATGAACTGGCTGAGCTGCGAGGAACCGAAGAACTCGCGCACCGCCGCCGCGGCCGGCTTGGCGTTGATCAGGTCGTGCGGCATGACGCTGTCGATGTCGACCGAGCTCATGCGCTCGCGGATCGCGCGTTCCATGCGCAACAGACCGACCCGATACTGGTTCTCCAACAGCTCACCCACCGAACGGACGCGGCGGTTGCCCAGGTGGTCGATGTCGTCGATCTCGCCCTTGCCGTCCTTCAGGTCCATCAGCACCTTCAGGATTGCCAGGATGTCATCCTTGCGCAGCACCCGGACGGTGTCCGCCACCGCGGTATCGCCGGTGAAACCCAGGCGCGAGTTCATCTTGACCCGGCCGACCGCGGAAAGGTCGTAACGTTCGGAATCGAAGAACAGGCTCTTAAACAGGGCCTCTGCCGTTTCCAGCGTCGGCGGCTCGCCCGGGCGCATGACCCGGTAGATGTCGATCAGCGCATCCTCGCGGGACTCGTTCTTGTCCGCCGCCAGGGTGTTGCGCATGTAAGGGCCGATCGCGATGTAGTCGATGTGAAGCGTCGGGATGTCCTTGTGCCCCGCCTCGCTGAGCGCAGTCACGATCTCCTCGGTCAGCTCGTCACCGGCCTCGGCCAGCACCTCGCCGGTTTCCGGATTGATCATGTCCTCGGCCACGAACCGTCCGCACAGCTCCTCGATCTCGACGCGGACCTCCTTCAAGCCGCCATCGACCAGCTTCTTGGACAGGCGCGGCGTGATCTTGGTGCCGGCCTCTGCCAGCACCTTGCCGGAGGCGGCGTTCACCAGGTCGTGGCGCAGCTTGACGCCGCGCAGGCGATGGGGATCGAAGGTGGTCTTCCAGCCGTTCTTGGTCAGCGTGTAAGCGACCTTGTCGTAGAAGACCGCCAGGATCTCTTCCTTTGACATGCCGACCGCCTCGCCCGGCTCCAGCTCCTTGCCATCGGCTTCGAGCTGGGCGCGCCTCTCGGCAGTCGCGGCACTGTCCAGCGCCATCAACAGGGTGGTTGCCGGCAGCTTGCGGCGCCGGTCGATGCGCACATAGGCCAGGTCCTTGGCGTCGAACTCGAAATCCAGCCACGAGCCGCGATAGGGGATCACCCGGGCGGCGAACAGGAACTTGCCGCTGGAATGGGTCTTGCCCTTGTCGTGGTCGAAGAAGACGCCCGGCGAACGGTGCATCTGCGAGACGATGACGCGCTCGGTGCCGTTGACGATGAAAGTGCCGTTGTCCGTCATCAACGGCATGTCGCCCATATAGACGTCCTGCTCCTTGATGTCGCGGATCGATCGCGCGCCGGTGTCCTCGTCCACGTCCCAGACGACCAGGCGCAAGGTCACCTTCAGCGGCGCGGCATAGGTGATGCCCCGCTGCTGGCATTCCTCGGTGTCGTACTTGGGCACCTCCAGCTCGTACTTGACGTATTCAAGCTGGGCGCACTCGGAGAAATCTTTGATCGGGAAGACGGAGATGAACACCTCTTCCAGACCGAACGCCGTGCGATCCGAGGCCGCGACGCCCTTCTGCAGGAAGGCGTCGTAGGAGGTCTTCTGGACCTCGATCAGGTTCGGCATCGGGGCGACTTCGGCGATGCGGCCGAAGCTCTTGCGAATGCGTTTGCGTTCGGTGAACGACTTGGCCATGTTCATCCTCGTGCGACAGTACGTGTTTCAGTCAATTGCTTCGACCGCCCAGGCCGCGACGTTTTGGCGCGTGCCCGGAGGGCCGGTTCAGCGCAGCTAGGGGCATCGGCCCGAAACCGGGCCGACACCCCTCCCAAACCGCGCTGTTGCGTGCCGACGGCAAGTCAACCGTGCTACTTCAGCTCCACGGTCGCGCCGGCTTCCTCGAGCTTCTTCTTGAGCTCTTCGGCTTCGTCCTTGGCCGCGGCTTCCTTGACGGCCTTCGGTGCGCTTTCGACCAGTTCCTTCGCCTCTTTCAGGCCAAGGCCCGTGATCGCGCGCACTTCCTTAATGACGTTGATCTTCTTTTCACCGGCTGCGGCCAGCACGACGTCGAAGGAGTCCTTCTCCTCCTCCGCCGCGGCACCCGCATCGGCGGCACCGGGCGCGGCGGCAACCGCAACCGGCGCTGCAGCCGAAACGCCCCATTTCTCTTCCAGAAGCTTGGAAAGCTCCGCCGCTTCCAGAACGGTGAGCTGGGACAGCTCGTCCGCGATCTTTTGAATATCAGCCATTGTCTTCGTTTCTCCCGGGCTTTCGCCCAACTTGATGTTTGCCGATCTGCACTATTCCGAGGACCCGTAGGCACTGAAGACCCGGGCCAGCTGTCCGCCCGGCGCCTGCAGGACGCCTACGATCTTGCCGGCCGGGGCCTGCAGCAGGCCGACCAGCTTGCCGCGTAGCTCGTCAAGCGACGGCAGAGTTGCCAACGCATTGACACCGGCGGCGTCCAGAGCCTTGTCATCGAGACCCCCGGCAAGGATCGTGAGCTTGTCGTTCTTGTTCGCGAACGCGACCGACACCTTGGCCGCCGCGATCGGATCAGACGAAAAGGCCACTGCCGTGGGCCCGGTGAAATGCTCATCCAGGTACTCGAACTTAGTGCCCTTCAGCGCCAGCTTTGCGAGGCGGTTCTTGGTCACCTTGAACCCAGCGCCCGCTTCGCGCATCTGTTGCCGAAGTTCCGAAACCTCCGCCACCGACAGCCCCGTCTGGTGCGTCAGCACCACCAGGCTGGCGTCGGAGAAGGTCTCGTGCAGCTCGACGACCAGGGCTTCCTTCTTGGATCGGTCCACTGATCTGCTCCGCTGTTGAACCAGACGGCCCGAAGACCGTGTCGGTCGTTGGCATTTGAACCCGGGCGGCTCATCCGCACCAGATCCGGCTCTCCTGCCCGGGAGGTCCGAACCCTGCGACGCACCCCGAAGGACCGCCGCAAAACCCTTTCCCACCTATCTCTTGGAGGCTGGTTTCCCGCTTAAGGACGACAGAACCGGCCACCTCCAGTCTCGGACAGGTTCGTGAAGACGACCCCTACCGCACCCGGGCCCCTTCACTGCACCGCCGAACCGCAAAGCCCGGCGGAAACTCTTACAATCCAGCGCCCGCCTATACCGTCTGCGGCAGCACGCTGGTCGGCTCGATCTTCACGCCCGGCCCCATCGACGAGGAAATCGCCACCTTCTTGACGAAGGTGCCTTTCGCGCCCGAGGGCTTGGCGTTGACGATCGCCGCCACGAAGGCCCGCGCGTTTTCCGCGATCTGGTCTTCGCTAAAGCTAGCCTTGCCGATCCCGGCATGGATGATGCCCGCCTTCTCGGCCCGGAACTGCACCTCGCCGCCCTTGGCCGCCTGCACCGCGTCCGCCACGTTCGGCGTCACGGTGCCCAGCTTGGGGTTCGGCATCAGGCCGCGCGGGCCCAGGATCTTGCCCAGCTTGCCGACGACGCCCATCATGTCGGGCGTGGCAATGACACGGTCGAAGTTCATTTCGCCGGCCTGCACCTTCTCGGCCAGGTCGTCGGCGCCCACGATGTCGGCGCCGGCCGCCTTGGCTTCCTCGGCCTTGGCGTCCTTCGCGAAAACCGCGACCCGCACCGTCTTGCCGGTGCCGTTGGGCAGGCTGACCACGCCGCGGACCTGCTGGTCGGCATGGCGCGGATCAATGCCTAAGTTCATCGCAATCTCGATGGTCTCGTCGAACTTGGCCGTGGCCCCCGATTTGATCAGTTTGACCGCGGCGTCCAGTTCGACCAGTGCGTTCATGTCGATGCCCTCATAGGCGGTGCGCAGGCGTTTTCCGTTATTCGGCATCGCGATTACTCCACCACCTCGAAGCCCATCGACCGGGCCGACCCGGCGATGGTGTCCATCGCCGCTTCGACGTCGTTGGCGTTCATATCCACCAGCTTGGCCTCCGCGATCTCGCGGATCTGGGACTTGGTCACCTTGCCGGTGATGTCCCGGCCCGGAGTGCTGGAACCCTTGTTCAGCTTCGCCGCCTTGCGCAGGTAGTAGCTGGCCGGCGCCGTCTTGGTGACGAAACTGAAGCTGCGATCCTCGAACGCGGTGATCACCACCGGCGTCGGGGTACCAGGCTCGATCGACTGGGTCGCCGCATTGAACGCCTTGCAGAACTCCATAATGTTGATCCCGCGCTGTCCCAGCGCGGGGCCCACCGGCGGCGAGGGGTTGGCCTGCCCCGCCGGTATTTCGAGCTTGATATAGCCCGCGATCTTCTTCGCCATGTTCTATCCCTTCAACTGGCCGGCGGTCGCCGGCGTGCCGCCCGTCCGGCGGCTGGGTGTCGTGGTGCGGCCCCCCCCGTGGTCTTCCGGGGACAGCCTCCCACATGACTGCTTCGGCCTAGACTTTCTCGACCTGGCTGTATTCCAGTTCGACCGGTGTCGCGCGGCCGAAAATCGACACCGTGACCTTCAGGCGAGCCTTCTCCTCGTCGACCTCTTCGACCATGCCGTTGAACGAAGTAAACGGCCCGTCGCAGACCCGCACCTGCTCGCCCACCTCGAAGATGATCGACGGGCGGGGACGCTCGACCCCCTCCTTGACCTGGTAGAGAATCCGCTCCGCCTCTTTCGACGAGATCGGCGACGGCTTGTTGCCGGTGCCCAGGAAGCCGGTCACCTTCGGTGTGTTTTTCACCAGATGCCAGGATTCGTCGGTCATCTCCATCTGGGCCAAGACATAGCCCGGGAAGAACTTGCGCTCGCTGGACACCTTCGAGCCGCGGCGCATCTCCACCACTTCCTCGGTGGGCACCAGGACGTCCTCGATCAGATCCTCCATGCCCAGGGTCTTGACCTGTTCTTTGATCGACTCGGCGACCTTCTTCTCGAAGCCCGAATAGACATGAACGACGTACCAGCGCTTGGTCACGCAAACTCTCCGTATCCGGCCGCTTACCAGCCGAGAATGAAACTGACGCCCGTGGACAGGATCCAGTCGATCAACAGGAAGAACAGGGCCATGATCGTGACCATGACGAACACCATCACCGTCGAGATGCCGGTCTCGCGCCGCGTCGGCCAGGTCACCTTGCTGGCCTCCTGGCGGACCTGGCGAACGAACTGTGCCGGTGAGGTCTTGACCATGGATCCTTCCACTTTCCTTCTAACGCGTTCGGGCCGCGCCCTTATATGGGGCGTCCGGCCCGGTATTTCGACCGTATGGCAGGGGCACTAGGATTCGAACCCAGGACCTTCGGTTTTGGAGACCGACGCTCTACCAACTGAGCTATACCCCTTCACCACGATGCCGCGACCTCGCCCCGACTGATGCCAGGGCGAGGGTCGTTTCACCCCGGTTAGTCGATGATGCCGGAGACGACGCCGGCGCCGACGGTGCGGCCGCCTTCGCGGATCGCGAAGCGCAGGCCTTCGTCCATCGCGATCGGGGCGATCAGCTCCACCTCCATCGCGATGTTGTCGCC
>Ga0209782_1001370_pt1 | contig 12607 bp, 6 predicted proteins | sample WorMetmaBAHAMAS1_FD_187390 | JGI IMG/M metagenome (GOLD analysis project Ga0209782, IMG submission 187390) | Marine gutless worms symbiont microbial communities from Max Planck institute for Marine Microbiology, Germany - Inanidrilus... | ecosystem: Host-associated > Annelida > Digestive system >... | reverse complement strand
AAATGACATAACGCCATTGACAAAGCCAGTCGCTATTAACACTCTGCAGCCGCTACCGTGCAGCAGGTGATGATGTCAGTGTTTGTTGTCCAGGAAGGCTTCATAGTGGATCTATGGATTCAGACAAACATGTGTTAACCATGAAAAATCGGTATGTTAGAAAAGGCTGAATAGTAGTAGCACTTTTACTAAGCACGCATCTAGTATCACAAAATAAACAGTTCAAGCATACTGCACATATTTCATGGTGAAAAGAATTTGCTAGATGTTATTAGAACATTAGCCAGAAGCAGATTCACACAGCTGCTGCCATTCAATACACAGTTACACACTAGTCAACAACTCGGCACACAAATTCAACACCACAAACAACCACAAAATAATACCAAAATAGCATTTTGTACTTTTACACCGGCAAATACCAAGCATGTTTCAGTGACCTATGGAGCTACCAGCTGCTAATGCCAGCATCAAGCGTCATACGGCAATCTCATAGGATGAACCAAACTTTTGTTTACCACTGTTTTCTACCATGTCATAATCTTGGCCTTCCTCGTCTACTTCCGGGACGGGAACGTCGTGTAACTGGCCCGCACCATACCGCTTCCGCTGAGCTTCCTCGTTAGCAGCAAGCCGGTCCGACAGCTCCAGCGCTTTAACAAACGACATTGGCCTCCGGACGCTGCCACCAACGTTCACGTCACCAATTGCTAACACGTCACATTCACTGGCCGGTAGCGCAGTCCGCAATAGTGCCGGTTCTTTCGTTTTTGTCGGCGATGTACGCCCCGGCCGCCTTCCACCGACATGCAAGAAACTGGCCCCAAAATCGTCCGGTGCGAGTGCCTGAGCAGTGGGATATTTGGCGTCACTCGGCAGAATGGCAGCATCGGAAACGTGAGTTTGCCGTTCGTCGGCCAGTTTCTGCGCGTAACGCATGGCGTCATCATTGTTGGCGTGTGCGTCTGAGAGACGATGAATCGCTGGGTTGGCCGACGCATGACCAATCGGCGAGTACATTGCATCAGGCGCCAGTCGACGTTCAGCAGATGGGTTTGGAGATTCAAAGCCGCCACCAGTGCTACTGCTTGACGCTAACAGATTGCGCAGCGAATGAGCGCTGCCGCCGAGTGGCATGTCCTGTTCCTCATTGTACAGGTTGAAATATGAGTCGGACTTTGGCGGCTGAAGGTCTACCTGGCTCTGGAATATTGTGTCGTCATCGCATTTTGATGGCCGAAGTTCTGTCTGGCTGTGGAATATTGCATCATCGTCGCCATCCACATTCAGCAGCTGTAGCATAATCAATCAGTGTCAACTGACAACACACATTTACTGCTAAATAAACAAGAAGCATTTGAAAAATGTTGGGCCCATTCACTACTGCGAACCGCCTCATGCCCATTCACCAGGTGTCGCCAGCGGTACTGTTGCGCGCCGCCTGCGCATCGATGTCCACGACGCCAACAACGACGACAACGACAACACGTGACAGAGGGGACCGCTATGGCCTCATGGAATGGGCCCAACAAAATCACTCACAAAACATCCAGCAAACAATGGTACGATAACAAAGTCACATTCAATAGCTTTAGGTTGATTGGAATTACAAAGAATACTAGTAATTTACAAGTGCTTTCATGAAACATTCACTGCTCAAAACTATTAATACATAAAACTGTTCTCGTGGCTCAGTGGGCTAATATGCTGGCTGAGCTGCAGTGCAGCGGGCCTGGCTGGCTAGCTCAGTGGCGTGGGTTCGACTCCCGCTGCTGCCGGCATGTCGAGTCAGGTTTCTGTCTGCATGCTGAGATTAAATTCTTGGGCAGGTACAAGAGGGCTGAAACTGTGACAGGCCATCACACCCGGATTAGGGGCGTCTGGGTGTGGTGAGAGCCGCCAGCGTGGATAACAGATGGCAGGTGCCAGCGGCTCTACTTGTAAAATGGGCCGCACCATTAGCACCTTGCCAGGGAAACCAGCAGGCTAAGCTGGGCTCTTAAAATATACAGTACAAGCCAAAGTGTTAGAGGGGTTGCACATTGGGCCAGTCGTAGGCCTCAGCGCTGGCGGTGGCTGGAGGCATGTCGAATAGACTGCCAACAGCCTAGCCACCTCTGATGGAACGAACAAACGAACTATTAATACATATGCACACAAAGTTGTTAGTGATGACTGGTAAACGGATTGTCTCAATAATTCCGAGGAGAAACTACTGGATGATATTTGTTTCACCAGATGTCATAGATGCTGTTGACCACTTACAGGAAAAAAATAGTCATTTCTTCGACCAACAGCAACTGACACAAGGTCGATTGGTTGAGTTAAGGTTAAATATCCCGCTCGACATAAAGTAGTTCAGTTGCGAGATGCTCTTCCCAACCAATCACTTGGCTAGTAGTGAGAAAAACGAAATCAAAACCAATACAAAGAACCACAAACAATACAATAAACCTAGGCTGACAAAAAACTAAATTTACTACAACAAAATCAACCAAACACAAAAATACTACAACAAAATAGAGACTTAAATAACTACATTACCCAGGTTTAGTCGCCTTACGACATCTGGCCAGGAAATGGAGTAGGCATATTCTCAAAGGAAAAAAATAAAGGAGAAGTAAATAAGATTGAAAAAATAAGCAAGTACTTCTATGATGTACAAAGAAACCCATGAAAAAACTGAAGCCAGTATCTAAACTTTTCAACTTCAAAAATGTCCCACAGTCCTAAAGTTTCAGAATGTCAACTTACCCGGTCAAATTCACGACCAGTCTTCTGTACATCACTGTCTGTTTCCAAGTATATTTTCACATTACTGTCATTAGCCTTGTATGCAATCCTGGCAGCCTCCATATTTATCATGTATGTTTTCTGACCGCGACCGGTTAACCTAACACAACAGATTCTAGATCCAATCAAAAGCAAGCCACACAGTTAAGCTGATTATACAACTTGTCAATTCTAACAAAAATATCAATCGACCATCTTCATGACATTTAGTTGTAACAAAACCTGTTTCTTGTATAAAAGTCATTCTCTACATTCATCATATAAATACGACTACATTAGTGTTACTACTATTCTATCAACTGTCAACCTATATATCTTATGTCAAAACAACTGGCTTGCATGTTGTCAGTGTTAAAGTATGACACTCACTTTGGCCACATTGGACCACACAAAGTATACTTGCAGTTCATCCAACATCCAGCGTTGAATGGATTGTTACCACCACGCACTTTACCTGTCACCTGCACACGTAGTTAGATGACGAAACTCTTAGTACAATAAGAAAACAGTTCAAGACATACTGCCATGAATGCTGGGCATCTAGTAAAACTGATGACAACAAGGTTTATCGGGATCTTACAACACAGTCGAAGCAAGAAAACATTCTGGTACAAGCTCGGCAATGTTGTCTTAGCCACCCCATCATCTCTTGCTTCATTAAAATCGAGAACAGTCAAGTCTCTTTCTATGTAGGCTTACCCAGGCATATACATACATCAATGTGCACATTGAATAGGCCTAGCTTTACACTAAATAAGTGTACACTCTTGTTAAATGTTTAATTAAAACTGTGGATCAATTAGGTGGAAATTTATAAAATTTAACCACTAAACGTTTATTTATCAGGGGCCCATGATATTAAATGGTTACATGCCTGTATGCAAAACAGTTTACAGCAACGATATTTCAAACCTGTTCATTTGTGGTGCGGCCACGTGAAACGAGTACAATATGAAATCCAGTAAGACCCACAATTGGAATACACAGTAGGCCGACGATCACCATTATACACATACTAAACAACACAAGACAATCCTCACAAAAATGACTCTCTCTCACACACTGAATCATTATATTAGACTATCTCTTCAGTTTCAAGATAAATCCGAATGCTTCAAGCTAGCAGTAATTCATAAGTTAAATCGACTGACACACGTAATGAAAATGACTGTAAAACTGTAATTTACCATCTTATATGTTACACTTCAACCTGCTTCAGTGGCTCAGAGGGCTAGGGCTGTCGGAGCTGCAGTGCAGTGAGCCTGGCTGACTAGTTCGGCAGGGCCTGGGTTCGTCTCCCACCCCTGCCAGCATGTCAAGTCAGGTTTCTGCATGCTATGAGATTAAATTCTCAGGCAGGTACAGAGGGTTCACCTGTGTCCTCTTTAAACTGTGACAGCCCATCACACCTGGATCGGGGGCGTCTGGTGTGTGGTGAGAGCCGCCGGTGTGGATAACAGATGGTAGGGGTCAGCGGTCTTATAGGAAGACCGCATATCGGCACCCTGCCAGAGAAACCCGCCGGCTCTATAAACATATAGTACAAGCCTCAGAGTTAAAGGGGAATTGCACACTGGGCCATGTCTAGGCCTCAGCGCTGGCGGTAGGCTGAAAGGCACGTCGAAAGATTGCCAACGGCCAACCGCCGCCCCTGATGAATGAATGAATGTTGCACTTCAAAATACAAATAGCTATATTTTCCAAACCAGAACAACAGATTTGTAAAAACTGTCAATATTTACTAATTAGTGACATTTATTGCCATTCAATATTTTTGTGTCTACTGCATAATTTTTAATGGAAGCTATTTTACCCAAGTGATGATATACTAACACAGTATTAGCTATGGCCATGTATCTATCCATTACAAGTGGTACAGCCCGTGTGTTCTATCAAAAATAGCTAAATGGATAAGAGTTTGTTCTTACAATGCAGCCTTCCTTTGACTTACAGTACACTGTGTTATAAGAAAATATGGGCATCTACAAAAATAAAGGTACCTCGTCCAAAACAGTGGACTTTGCCACAGCACGTATGATTGTCAATAGTCAACTGATGACAGTCAGCTGTTTATAGCACTAAACCATAATATAATAATAATTAACGCATTTGCATAGAGCCGTAAGGTCGTGACTGCAGAGGCGTGATGGGTATGAAGTACTGCATGTGTGGGTTTGGCTGCAACAGCTGAGACTTGTAGTACAGGAAATTTATCATTCATATACCCAAACATGCCTATTTGTAAGGTAGGCTTTTTTCCTGAAGGACCAGAGCAATGGTTAGATGACCTTCCTAACTTAAGATTTACAGGCCTTAACACTAAGTCACAGCTGCTGTTGCCTTCACAACCAGACAGTTCCCTTCAACGTTTTGATGCAGTGAACTGGGAGACAAGAAAAGCACTTGGCTTTTTGCAAGTTTACCCCAGAAGTCTATTCTTGGACCTGACACAACCTGGAGTAACTCAAGTAATGGCCAGTTAAATATAAAAAAACTACCAGTAGTGTGCTTATCAAAAAACTCATATACGAAGAGGCCTCGATACTTACGACACAATGTTGTTAGGCGTACGGAGGTCCGTCTGATTGTCTAGTACATATATAAGACTCAGAGCAAACACACTCCACATGTGTAGTGTTAGAGAAACTAAAAACTGAAAGAAAAACCGATAATTTCTTCGTCCTACGCAGTTGTTCACCCATGGACAGTGATGGTCAAATGTCTACAAATACGAACAATATTCGATATGTATCACTTATCACTATCACTAACATCAAGTAGCACATCAAACTAATAAATTTCTCAAAGCTGATATTGACCAAACTTGACTGCAGAGGCTGAATGCAGTCATATGAAACTGACAATGACAGATAAAGTTCTCTGGTGTCGAATGTATGTCAATAACATTTGATAGATCAATAGTAGCCTTAGTAAAGTGTTAATTCACTTACTTCACATGCAGTTGTGGGCAACAGTTAGTATAAAATTATTCGACAATTTTCTTATTTAATAATAAAAGCAAAAGTGCACACAGGCCACTTACATTGCAGTAAAACATACACATAATTGCAACAATGTCATCAGCAAATACGTAAATGCAACATCACCAAGATAAAAAACAACAATGAAAAACGGATATACTGCAAGAAACAATCACCATGTTATTGTTAAAAATTTATCCCAGTTTATGCTGTGGAGTTGTTTTTTAATGACAATGAAAAAAGCCAGTCACGCTTATAAGCAGCAAATCAAGATAACATTAGTCACTTTAGCATCATTTGACTAACACTAAATATTGCAAACTTGTGGTATATGGAAACAGAAGTAGGTCAACTATGGTAGTTATTCTTTATGTTAAATATCCTTGGCCTTACTGAAAAATTGTGAAAATTATGATAAACTTTAAATGTAAAACAATGCAATGCTTCAGCTAATAATTAAAATAAACTGTTGTCTTTTAGCAGTAACAAAAAGACTGGAGTTCACAGAACATATCCCAATGTGACAGTCATCTGGTGCAGAAAACTTCTCCTCACAAAAATTGCAGAAAGTTCCCCATTGGCATTATAAAAGTAGCATCAATGTGACAAACATCCAAAACAATTGTGTTGATGAGTTATGACCAGTCAATACTAACATCTCTAAGATTGAAGTAAAGAGATAAAGAACAGTTGCACTGTTTAATAGCTGCAGTTCTACTACAAAGAACAACTGACCATAAAGACAACAAGAAGCTCTGCTATGGCAAAGGGATGCGCGACATGCTTGTCAGTATAGAAACAAGTATATTTGCTAATGCCGATGGACTGTGCGATGCTGGTTAATGCAAAATCGATCATAATCACACTGCCCACCGAGTTTAATCACCAGGCAATGAGCGTCGATTGATAGCAAATTGCTATGGAGATCGAGAAATGTCAGTTATTACTACATATTTGAACGATAATGCTCAAACTCCACTTGGTCGACTTGTTGTCTATACGTAATACAATGAACTTTGCAACAAATACAGTGACAAATCAAACCGATGGAGCTTATGCCTTAGTGTATGGCAGAACTAGCGTCGACCGTCGAAGCTGAGACAAACAGTGGTCCATTGTCAATCTTACTGATCCCAGCTAGCAGCGTACGGTGGCGAATTTTTTTCTAAGTCCACAGTTGTGCAGACAAAAATGGGTAATGTGAGCTAAACGACGCCCCTTTTAGGGGTGATTTTTCATCCCTTTGGCAAGACTTGATATTGTCTCCCTTTGTACAAAATTTGAGAGCTCTAGCTTCAGCCATTCCTGAGACATGAAAGGGGCCCCCAAAATTTAAAAGTGTCACGTGACGTAACCACGCACCTTTCAGGGAAGCTTTTTGTCCGTAAGCTGGGACTAGTTACGGTCAACCTGTACACCAAATGCGAAGTCTCTATGTTTACTTACTACAAAGATATGAAGGGCAATAAAAAATGCAAAAAATTGGGATGGTTTGGGGGTTAGGGACCAACATCGCCATTTGATAGAGCGCATATGACTTCTTATTCGACTTTAATAACAAGACGGCCTAACAGTGGCTAGCATAGCGCAAGATGTGGGAAGCTCTATCACGCCATAAACCTTCGTCAGATATAATGCATTTTCTATCGAGATTACTAAAGAAAACTCTTCAACATGAACAATTATAAAAATGTCCACATTGTTTATATAAATAAAACGTTAACATGTTTTCGGACCAGACTCTAAGTAAGTAAATTATGCGATATCGTCACAATTACCAATTTTTCCAACAGAAATCCCGGCATCATCCCATCTGACGATCCGGGTGAGGCGTTGTCAGTAAGTAGCAAAGACATCCATCTATCCAAGCATGCAAAGATATCAGGGATCCATTGCACCATGTGACCACAATGCACAAACGTCACAGATAGGCGGACAATGACATTGTAGCATAAGCGCGAGATGTATATATTATATCTCGCGCTAAAAACTATGTGTCTATCTTGTACCGTTTTAGAGTTATAGCGCATTTTTTGTCGAAAGTGGCCAAACTAAGAATTTAAATAGGTCACATGACTATAACCACGCCCCTTTTGGGGTGATTTTTAATTCTTTCGGGAAGACTTGTTATGGCCCACCTGCGTACGAAATTTGACAGCTCTAGCTTCAGCCATTCCTGAGATATGAATGGAGCCCCCAAATTCAAAATGGGTCACATGACGTATTCACTCACCTTTCAGGGATGGTTTGTAGTCCATATGCTGGGAGTAGCTACGACTGACCTGTGCACCAAAATTGAAATCTCTATGTTGATCCACTAGAAAGATATGAAAGGTGACAATAAATGCAAAAAGTTGGGTGTTTTGGGGGGTTATGGGTCACTCAAGGTCATCAGCAACATAGCCATTCAACAGACATACGGCTTCCTATTAGACTTTAATAAAAACTATGCATCTATCTTGTACTGTTTTCGAGTTATAGTGCGTTTTTCGTCGAAATTGGCCGATTTTAACCCACCCCACTTGCATTTGTCACCACCGTAGCAGGTGATCCAGTTCGCCGTGATCTTTGGAACCAAAAACTAAAGTCCCAGGGCTATCGTGTGGCATTATATGTGTGATCCTACGTTTAGCCGTTTTGATACAATACCGAAGTGTGACAGACAGACAGACACACAACAAGGGCATATACTATGCTAGAATAGCGTCACGCGGTAAAAAGTACTAATGACTGATCAAATGATGGATAACAGACAGTAGCTCAGCCAACATCTTGCAAATACAAAGCAGAAAAATATAAATGGTAACTAGGGATGTTAAAATCGGATTTTTTTTGATATTCGATTATCAAAACGAAAAAAAAACGGTTTTTATTCGATTGGCGAATTTTAAATATAAAGGTCTCAAGCGTGCATCACTGCCACATTGCACGCAAGTACTGGTAAGCGATAAAAATGCATGCATGCCACTTTCATACAGAGCGAATCTATGTAAATACTAAAGACAAAGGCTCGATATAAACTTGCTAATAATCTATTAGACATCTGTTTTAAAGTGATTTAAAACTCTAAAAAGCGAAAACTTTTCGTTTACAAAACGTTTGAGGTCACTACTCGATCACGTGATCATGGTTGTTGTTCAATGTTTCGTGGCGCTCGATTCCATTGTTCACGAACGTATATGGAAAGTCCGTGTCACTTATGTCAAGTTATGCTGCAACGAGAGAACAAAAGCAGCCATTCGCTTTTCCAGTTTATTACGACCTGTACCGGTACCGTTGCATGTGCAATGGCTGCAATGCCATACCAGACTCTGGGTTCCAGTCGAATTTTAGCAATCTCCCAATGCCATCTTAACTATTCTATGCTGTTTATCGCACCCATTCCAAAGCGCAAATTCATGTAATTACTGTCAGAATTTATCATTTTCAGCAAACGTATGGCATGAATTGCATAGATTATACGGCGTCGTCCGTCCATCCACTCATCACAATTGGTGTTGTATTGAAACAGCTATGCGTGGCGTCTTGCAAACTGGATGTTGTTCCTAGTGTAACGATAATCGATTTATGGAAAACTAAAACAATAAAAAATTTGATAATCGAAAAATCACTAATCGATTAACATCCCTAGTGGTAACAAACCTCAATACAGCCATCACACACACTACAATGGGAGCATCGAGGCGGTCGATACAACTGACATGTACTACACCACTTCATTCGCACTGTTATACCACGAATGTCAACAGGTTTGTATAGCGGCGCGTGAAAGTCATCATCGGGAGTTTCATCCTCATGCGCTGAAATAAACACAATGCCTCAAAGCAATGTCAGATTAATATCAATAATATTCATTTAAAAAGTTGTCACCAAATTCTGATAAAAGGTTGCATCGTCGGGAAACGGATTTTTCATGCTGTAAAATGAACTCTGATATCCAATCAGAATACTGGTCGACAGAATGTGGGGAATCCCAATGCCAGCGACGAGTGCAGGAAAATTCCAATATCATCAATCCTCCCCTTAAAACTGCACCTTCTCAAGAGGGGATATGGACCCAATGGTTTCTTAGGCATACCGAGTTGAACATCCAACTGACATTTCGGTCAGCTCAGCCATTTTTGCAGTGCTAACCTATGTGAACAGCACACATACACAAACACACAGAGACCATGCTAGTGAAGACACATGTAGGAATATTCTGCATCTATGCATGTGCATAGAGTGCATGTGATGCTGCCTAATGACACGCACAAAATTCCAAACGGTGTAAACTTAAATCTGCATTCAAATTTTTCAAATAAATTTTCTAAGTCTGAATTCCAATAAACATCCCTAATCTACAGAAAACATAATAGCAAATATAAAGCACATACATATACCTACCTCTAGGATACAATCCTGGATCCATGAATGTTGCCAATCCAAAGTTTGCGATAACAAAGATGGCAATGACACTCTGATACACTGGAATTCCAATACTGTACGTGACTGTTAGGTAAGGACACCTTCAGTCAACAAAAATCAATACCGTAATTAGGCCTACTCATTCAACTGCATTCAACCACAACATAAATGTCATAAGCAGAGGTGGTAATTTACACTGTAATATATTTGCTCTGTTACTTATTAGAACAATTAGACTTAATAATCACCAATAACATTATGATTACAGTCAGTTCAGAGAAAAGGGCTTCAGTTACATGTTTGCATGACTGAATAGAAGTTTACACATAAATTCAGCACTGTACAATTGTGCTAATAAAGTGCCTACAGAGCATTAATCAGCATCTATATAATATCAGAAAGTGCTTACATAGGGGTATGTATAGTACCTAGGGTGAGACCGATACCATAATTTAGCAATACTTCTGATACCAATACTTTCGGCTTGCTTCGATACCGATGCCAAGTACCGATACCGATATCAGTAGTTACTGGATGACGATGGTAGATGAATGTGTTTGTTTGAGGTCGACACCAAAAGCATGGAACAGTGTGTAATTGTTTGTAATGTTCACAATTTACATTTTGCTTTCGATGCATCCACTGCACTGACTTCAATAAACTCCCAAACAGTGCTGTAACGTGACATTCCTAGGCCTATCAAGTATAGCTTTCTGCTCAACTATTCTAAACAAAATATAACCAGTATATTTGATTCTCAGATGGCTGCGTGTGCTAAGCATTGTGGAGGCAACACCAGTCAGCCAATAAAACTGTCATAGGTATCAAATTCGTGTCAACCAGATATAAGGAGAGAGCGCCAGTCAGCTCAACAGTCACCATGCTACAGGCAGTTGATACTCTCCCCCCTCTTCCCGTGCCTGCTTGTATACAAATGATGGCACACATCAGTCACATAGTATAGCAGGGGCTGTGTGGCGGCAGTGACTTTGATGTGTGCCGTCAAAACAGAGGACAATTATTTTCGTTACACAGACATGATATGTGTGCGATATCAGTGCTGGTATCGAAGCATTATTTCCGATACCGATAGGGAACCTATACCGGTTGTATCGGCCGATACTGAGTACCCGATGCCAGTATCGGTCTCACCCTAATGGTACCTAAATAAGTACTTCCTTATACACAAATGCATCTAGGCCATAACTGCCTCTAAACTTAAAACAAACTAACCATACTACGATAATTGCAACTATACCTTACCATAAGTTAATTGATTAAAGCCAAATTATGATCAATCTTGCAAATTAAGCTAATTTTGTGACAATGAATCTACATATTTACATATATTTACATATATATTTTTAAAACGCTAGCCAGTTGTGTGTATAGACACTTTGCTAAATGCTGCAGTTGCTCTGCATGTTGTAAAAATGACCATATTTAAGTTGGATGTTGGGAACATGAAGACCATGAATCACTGCAATAGATTTTAATACATCATGTAAATTCTCATTTTCCAGTAAAGTTCGATGTTTCAATTTTTTTGCCTAGATAGGGACTAGGGAGGGGGCAGTGCTCGCTCTGCACACGGCCACTCCCGCACATACTAATTATCCATGCAAGTGGTTATAATGCGAGGCCTGTGATCTTCACCGTAGCATAAATAGCAATAGACACATATGTTAAAACTTAGTTAAATACGACTGTACAATCATACTTACACAAAAACATAGAACAGTGCCGTACAACCCAACAGCAGGGCCCAAGCGCACGTAGCGGGTATAATTTTTGTCGACAGTTTACAACAAGACATTTTATTATCTCTCTGACTTCCTGGAATCTGTAATAACAACCTTAACTAAAAGACACTTTAAAATATAGTAAACGTTAACATTAAAACGACAAAACTCTCACAATAAACATATCTCAACCATAGATTGTTTAGTACGATCTAACTAATTACCGCATCAACACAACGCTTACTTACTCACTAACGGTAATATCTCAGGTAGCCTATGGCTGAATCTAGAGCTGTCATATTTTGTACGTAAGGAGATTATATCAAGTTTTGCCAAATGGATGACAAATCACACCCCCAAAAGAGGCGTGATTATGTTCACGTGACCCATTTTTGCATGCGCTACTCGATCTGTACTTTTAAACAAGAAACTCTGCTATGGCAGATGGACTGCGCGATGCGCTTGTCAGTAGAAACTCTGCAACTATAAAATATCCCTATCGTATGGAATTATTTGCGTGATCCTACGTTTAGCCGTTTTTACACAATACCAGAGTGTGACAGACACACACACACACAGAGACGGACGGACAGATACACGACGACGGCATGTACTGCGTTAGCATAGCGTCGCGCGGTAAAAATCGACCATATTGCACGCGTCCCACAAAGTATAATTACTATG
>Ga0209782_1001369_pt1 | contig 12608 bp, 11 predicted proteins | sample WorMetmaBAHAMAS1_FD_187390 | JGI IMG/M metagenome (GOLD analysis project Ga0209782, IMG submission 187390) | Marine gutless worms symbiont microbial communities from Max Planck institute for Marine Microbiology, Germany - Inanidrilus... | ecosystem: Host-associated > Annelida > Digestive system... | reverse complement strand
CAGATAGCAGGTAATCCGACGTCTGACAGCTGACACGGCAAATTTCCGCATTCCGCATATTACCCACCGTTCCGCATTAACTTTCCACACTTTCAGTTCCGCAAATTACCTTCCGCATTCCGCAAGTGTCCGATGTGGTGCTGTTTTAGACCCATGTGGGCCGATGTTGTCCCATTTTAGACCGATGGGGTCCAATGGGGTCCGATGTGGTAATTAGTCATACCGAATAACACACGGCTATTATTAAGGCTACCGGAATTCGAACATAGCACACGCAGAAGTACAACACAGTGCACTCCCAGCTACAATGCTGGTCAGTGAACTTGCGGCAAACAGCCGCAGTGAATCTACATATTTACATATATTTACATATCTGTTTTCTTCTTTGAGCCCTTTAAAGGCCTTTTTGTGCCAATTTCCAACTGAGTAAAACATGAAGTATAAAACAATATAATACAGATATTAGAAACTTCAAGGTGATTTCAACGCAGCACAAACTCTCAAGTACAAACACCAGTAAGGGAAAAGTACAAATAGCAGTATTTTTAGAATGCCAGCCAGCCGTGTGTATAGACACACTCAGATCTGGTGAATCCTGCTTGAACCCCGTTTTACTTTTACTTGCGACACGATGTCGGTGATGAGTGCTAATGATTAGAAAAGATATAAGAAACACATCTATAGCAGCAGTAACTGCTGCAAATAAGCGGCATCTTGGTAGTGAATAATTAAATGTTAATTCTAGTACCAGAACCAGAAACAATAAACAAACAACAGTGACATCATGTTACGTCACTGTTGTATTTGATTTGCCAAGTGAATCCGAATCTTGATTCATTATGAATCCGAATCCATACTCATAATTGAGTATCTCCTTGTTTGCCATCCCCCACGTAATGGGTAAAATGTGGATCTGCATATGCATCGATCCATCGAGGAGTAAAATGCCTAAATATAACCCTAACCCTACTATAACTTATCCCAAATTCTACTAAACCATACTAATACTAACTAAATATGTGCATATCTGCATAGCACTTTACTTCTGACAGTATATGCCATCGTCGTGTGTCTGTCTGTTTCTGTTTGTCACAGTCTGGAATGTAGAATCATGCTAGTAATGCCACACAATATCCCAGGGACTCTAGTTTTCTGGAGCCAAAGATCATGGTGAAAGTTGAACGGGATCACCGCTTACAGGGGTGCCAAACGCAGGTGGAGTAGGTTAAAATCAGCCAATTTTCGACGAAGAACTTGCTTGAAAATGGTACAAGATAGATGCATAGATGTATAGTTTCTATTAAAGTCGAATAGTTATTCGTATATGCTCTATCAAATAGTTGACAGGTATCCCAGATGAAGAATCCAGCTGCTGTTGTGTTGTTTGTTGTTGACCTATTTGCTGGTTTACAAGGATGCTGTCTGACAATGGATGCACGTTGCCGCAAGTGTCTGGTTGACATTTAACAGCCTACAGTAACATCCACATTTAGACATGAGAACTGGCTTATTGATGGGCTTTCAAAATCAATTCCTGCTATTGGGAAAAAGATTAAAGTTTCTGTCTTGCATACTTAACACCTGCTTATCTGGTGCCAATCCACTCTCTGTAAGTATATATATGCCATCAGTATGTCTGCTGGGCAAAAGCCAGGTCTTAAATTTATTTAAATTGTTCAACACTGAATGTCATATATTATTATCCAGACATATTATATGTACAACATGATTTGCTATATTTTAACAATTGCATTTTCATTCTGTTGTAGCCGAGCATGGACCATTTCGTGCAACACAACTGTGGAATGAAATGGTAGAAGTGTTTCGTCAGGAAGTCGGCACGAAGCGACGTCGTGTTGGGCGCCATCGTGGGCAAGAAGAAAGCTTCAGTGGAGCCGACGCTGTTGACGTTGTGCTTAAATTTCTGCGTGAACGAAGGGATCAGTTTAGTGCAGTGCATGATAGTGGCAGACGAGACAAAGCTGTCAAGGTGATGTAATAACTGATATTGCTTGTTTGCTCATTGCATTGTTGTCCGTGTCTTTCTCAATATAATATTACTTATTTTGTGATATGGACATCAGACAGCCAGTGCGTAGGGAGCACTGGAACAGTGCACCCTTTCTCAGGATTCTGGCGGTAGATGAATGATGAGGCCAGAGGGTGTTGTGTAGATGTTTGTTGCGGATGTCAGTTCAATAAAGGCAGCAGCAGTTGCCGAAACGTCACTAAATAAATGTTAGTTATGTGCGGTTGTTTATAGATGAACTTAGTAGAAATTTATAGTTTTTTTTTCAACCGATGAATGTGTATACTAATACTAAATTATGGTTGGGTCAGTGCTTTGAGTTTCCGTTAGTGCTTTCACACTGGTAATTGGGTAAATAACATGTATCTCTTCATCAATACATCTTCAATATTACATGACACTGGGAAAACATCTGTCAAAGCTGATTATTCTCTCACTGGACAGTTTTGTCATGCCATCAGGACATCCAGCCAAGATAGAACTTGTGTTACTTGCAGGGATGTTAATAAGGCTACAAGTCATAAGGCCAAGGACTTTCACCACAGCCCAAGGCCAGGCAAAGCCCACAGTGCTACTGTACTAGATCAAAATAAAGCTGGTGACATCATTTACTTACTATAAGCATCATGATTAATAATAAAGCAACAATTATCACATCTGCAATCATTTTTAATTTATTGTTGGAATAACATTTTTCAAAAACTACATATGTAGAATGTTGATGCTAAACTAGTAACACTGGGTGTTGACTGGCGTTGTTATCACGGCCTTGGCCTTAAAGTTAAGCCAAGACCAAGGCCGACATGTCTAGTTCTTAAGGCCAGGCCAAGGCCGAGGACTAACATCACTGGTTACTTGTCAAAGGTTCTCTGCAGAAACGAGTAGAGGAAGAAAACCGAGGGAAACCTGGCTATCCCAGTTTAATCTACAAAAGGCTGTTAAAATTGAGATAGTGCTAGGTGGATAGTTTGAGTGTATTGTATTCTTTCAATGTATGCTTTGACTGAACATTTCCGAGAAGTTCCGTAAGTTTATGAGCAATGGTACAACTTAGGTACTGCTGATTGTTGATATACAAGGTTTACTCACTTGCCATGTGAGTAAAGCGGCCCTGAAGTTCTTCTGGACTTGCGTTGCTCTGAAACTCATGGATGGATGGATGGATGGATGTGATAAGCTTATATTTGAATGAAGTGTGGATTTTTGTGTGTGGATTTAGCTCTGTCAATTGATGGTGACATTTCATATCATTGAGGCCACCCAACGTCATGGTGGCTTTGATGCTGAACAGTTTGAAGACAGTGTCTACAAGCGATACCGTTTTGTCACTGTAGAATCTGACACTGGTGCCAAGACTACAAAAAAATCTAATGATAATCTGGACAATGATAGTATATCTGATGATGTTTTTATCAGCTCAAAACCTTGGTATGTTTGTGCTGTTAAGTTCAAAGTAATACTGATTGTATAAAGCATATTGTCTGTAATACCGTACTTCATTTTTATTACCACACGACGCTATACTAGCGTAGTATATCCTGTCGTCTTGTGTGTGAATGTCTGTGTGTCTGTCACATGCCGCTATTGTATTACAAGTATATCTGCTCATGCTGATGGACCATGCGATGCTGCCTTACACAAAATTTATCATATCATGCTGCACGCCAAGTGTAATGACCAGGTAATGAGCGAGGGTCGATAACACATTGCTACACAGACCAACAACTGTTGGTTATTAGCAGATATGTGCATGGTGATGCTCAAACTCCACTTGGTCAATTTGTTGTTGACATATTATACATACAGTTTGCAAAAAAATCCACAACAAATTGAACCATTGGAGCTTGAGCTTTAGCGTATAGCATCACTGGTGTCTACTGCCGTAACATTTTTAACCATGTGTGCAGCTATAGCCTTGTAGTGTTGCTCTGGCTACAGTATAATACACTTTGCCAGCCTTTAGGACGAGCTATTTATTTTTAGAGATTTAGGCATCTCGAAAGAGCGAGCGAGATTTTCCTATGAGCAAGTGAGAAAAGTATTTTGAGGTCGCTTTGGAGTCTTCAACAGAGGTCCACTGTTAATGGCATAGTTGACATCACTTAACGGCGTGCCGTTGTGAAGTTTATCTAAGTCCACAGTTGTGCATGCAAAAATGGGTGATGTGAGTACAACCACACATATTTTGGGGGCGATTTATCATCCATTTGGCAACACTTGATATAGTCTCCATATGCACAAAATTTGATAGCTCTAGTTTAAGCCATTCCTGAGGGTCCCAAAATTGAAAACATGTCACGTGATGTAACCATGCCCCTTTCCAGGATGATTTGTCGTTCATAAACTTACTAGCTACGATCGACCTGCATCCCAAATTTGAAGTCCCTACATTCACTCACTATGAAGATACGAAAGGTACACAAAATGTAGACATTAGAGTATTTTCGGGGGTTATAGGTCCCCAAGGTTATTGACAACATAACCATTTGATAGAGCGCATACAACTTCCTATTCTCTAGGTGTCGAAAGTCACCGATTTTAACTTACCCACCTGCATTTTACGCCCCTACCCTAGGGATGACCATGTTTGAATTTCACCGAGATCTTTGACTACCGTAAACGAGAATCTCTGGGCTATATTATTTGCATGAACCTAGGTTTAGCCATTTGATACAATACCGGCATGTGACAGACACAGGATGATGGTATATACTGCACTAGCATAGCATCGTGCTGAAAAAAAAACAGCTAACCTATGATCACGCAAACAGTGCCACACGATAGCCCAGTGACTCTAGTTTTCTGATGCCAAAGATCTCGGCAAAATTATGAGTCACCAGTAATTGGCGCAACAAATGCGCCATTCAGTTAAAATCAAAAATTTTCAACAGATAACTCGCTATAATTCTAAAACGGTACGAGATACAAGCATGATTTCTATTAAAGTCGAATAAGGTGTCATATGTGCTATATTGAATAGTTAATTGCCGATGACGTTAGATGACCCCTAACCACCTAAATTACATTATTTTATGCATTTTGCATTTTCTTTCGTGTTGGCATATTGGGTGAAAATAGGAACTCACCATGCACATATGTGCTAACAATCAGCAGATGTCAGTTTGCATAGCAGAGTGTTATCAGATATAGACTGACTCTTATTGCCTGGTGATTGCACTCAGCGTCCAGCTCTTGTGTGAAGCATGATATTTTCGATTGAGCATGAAGCAGCACTGTGTGGTCCATCAGCATCAGCAGATATATTTTTATCATTTAACATATTTTTTAGCATTCAGTAGCACCTGCTGTTTGTACAGTGTAGCAGATAATATTATATGAAATATGTGGGGGGCTTATACATTTATAGTGATTCTTTACATGAAACTGCTTGATATACATGTAAAATTTGTAAATAATTGTGTCCAGATATGATTTACTGAATAATTAATTTACTATGTTGATGCACGGCCTTAATGTTTATACTCAGTTACTCATTGTTAATATTTATATGTCACTTTGTTTTTTTGATGCTGGCAGCAGAGATTAGGCTTTAGTGGCTTGAAGAAAATAGAAGTCCAGATGACTGATTTTTTTAGCGCGAGATATAATATATAAATCTCGCGCTTATGCTACGATGTCAGTGTCCATCTGTCTGTGATGGAAGTGCATTGGCGCATTATAGCTAATTTAGGTTTCAAATTCCGATCCAAATTTACCGCACATTGCGGTCACAGCCCACAACGTGCCTGCATGCACTGCAAATTGCAGTGCATGCAGGCTCGCAGTGCATGCAGGCGCATTGTGGTCGTGGTGCATGCCGGGAAGAGGGGAGGGGTCATCTCACGATATGCTAGCCACTGCTAGGCCCTCTTGTTCCTGGTTGGTGTTAGTAAGGACATCTAGCCACAAAAATTTTGCATTGGTCACTCCTTAGCAATGAACATTAAAGGCAACTTGCTTGTCCAGGTTGACCATGAAAAATGGATGCTGAACTGTTGTTGCATGTGGTTGTTTTGTTAGTAATTTCAAGACACTTCATTTTGCTGACTGTGACGTGGTGTCAATGGATGAAAATCTGCTTGGAAAGGAGGGTGCAGTCATAGCAAACTGTGATGCCAATTATGAAGTTCCTGCATGGAAACGCTGTAGTGCAGAATGCTTGCGTAAATTTTTGCCTAATCCAGCATGTTATGTGTTCACTCGGCGAGCTTCGTTGTCCCTGATAGATCATGGCTTAGCCAAAAGTGATGCTTGTGCTCCATTATCAGCTGACATTGGTTTGTGTATTTTTTGCTGGTTGCTGTTATGCAGATTAAGGAGAAATGCTTTACTGGTGAATATGCAGATATGCACAGCTGCTGCTGTGACTTAAATCAGTGTGATATCTGGAATGGCATTCAGTCAAAATCACAGTCCTGGTAGCATGACAAAGCTGTCAATTGAGAGAATGATCAGCTTTGACAGATATTTTCCCGGTGTCATGTAATATTGAAGATGTATTGATGAAGAGATACTGTTGTTTACATATGATACAGTTTACAGCGGGTGCTGTATCTATCCCGAAACAGATTAGAATATCGGAATGTTGATGAGCGTGTTAACAGCAGGATGAATTGGTCATATGGTATAGATATTTTGTGAGATATGTTGCAGTAACTCTGGAGTTTACTTTGCTCATTTGTGTACAGCAGACATTGATCAGCACTGGCATTAGTGTAACTGCATTCACTAGATGGCGGCACTGCTAGGCAGTGTGGCAATCAGTCTTGGTTTTGTTTCTCCACAATTTACTACTGTTGGTGCACTGTTATTTACTAGGGGGCAACTCTTCTGTGTCAGGCGGGCTACATGGTAAGCTCTGTCATGCTTTCTAGTTATTTGTTATTTTTTGGCCCACCAACAGAAACCCACAGGCTGAATATTGACTCTAAGAAAAGTTTAACTGGAGCATATGTGTTGTTCTGTATGTATATGTATGTGTGTGTGTGTTTATGTGTATATACACTTTGAACCAGAAAAAAACAGGACACTAGACTTTCGTCCGTAACTTTGCCAAATGCTAATTAATTTTCAAAATCCTTGCACTGATAGATTTATCAGCAAATTTGCAATAAAGTTATTTTTAAATATCCCACTACATCTTAAAGGAATAGCTACACTACTTTGTGAAATATTAAGGTCTGAAAATAGCAACAATGTGAAACATGTATTGTGTTAAGTCATAAATCACAAGGTAGTGTAGCTGCACGTTTAAGGTGTGGTGGACCATTCAGCTATCATTTAACTATGTATTTATGCTAAGTTTTGTAGTGAGAAATTTTAAAATGGTGAATGCTTGGCAAAAAGGTTGATTGCCTTGTGTGCCCCGTTTGCCTTGCAATGATCCTGCTTAAAGATGAAGAACTGGCCGGATAAATTAACCTATGACAAACAGAAACTGTTTTTGCTTTTGTTTTCTTACTACATGGATTATTTTTGACTTCAGTGTCAACAGTTATTAAACAAGTATTTTTCTAAAACTTTTTAGTGCTTAATTTTTACACTGCAGTTTGCTGCACGTCCTAGTCATTAAACATGGCAATTTTTGAACACGGAGATTTTACACGGTATTGTAGCTACACAATGAAGATGTGATGAAATATTTAATAATAGCTTTATTGCAAATTTACTAGTGAGTCTGCCAGTGAAAGAATTTAGAAAATTGGCTAGCATTTGATGAAGTTACAGACAAAAGTCTTGTGTCCTGTTTTTTTGGTTCGCAGTGTATATAATATATGTACGTGTTTGTGATATCAGGTGATGGCCAGTCAAAGCCTTCAATAGATGCTGTGGCTATTGAGCGTGATTCATTACTTCATGAAGTGGCTCTCTGCAGCCTGTTACATATTGTTGATCTCCCATTTCTTGATGGTATTGCAAACCGCAGTCACTTAGAGCAAATTGGTTGGCCATCCAGCTCCTGTTGTACTGGTCTCAAGTTAACCTATGAAAATCCTCTGTTTTCTTCAGTGAGGTTACTGTTTCATCTTGTTAATATACTGATGCATATTATGTTTTAATTTTGTTACTGCGTGATGCTATGCTAGTGCGGTGTATGCTGTCATTGTGTGTCTTTCTATGTATGTGTTTGTCCGTCACACTCCGGTATTGTATCAAAATGACGAAACCAAGGATCATGCAAACAGTTCCAAATGATAGCCCAGGGACTCTTGTTTTTGGTGCCATAGATCTTACCAAAATTCGAACAGGTTATTCCAACAGAGGCATTAAATGCAGGTAGGGTAGGTTAAAATCGGTGACTTTTGACATATAGCTTGCTATAGCTTGACAATTGTACAAGACAGAATTATAGTTTCTATTTTAAGTCAAATAGGAAGTCGTGCGCTCTGTCGATGGTATGTTACCGATGACATTGGATGATCATGAACATCCGAAAACACCCCAGTTTCTTTTCATATCTTCATAGTCCCTCTGCAACTGCACAGCAAGACCATCGAGCATGCCACTCTCTACATATTTGACGAATCTTCCCATCCACAATTTAGCTAACTGGCTGCCTGGATAAAAGACGGATTGGAGGGGGAGCGTGATGTCTGAATGAAGTAGAAGGCTTACATTTTTTCTAAATCTTTGCAAGTACTTCGGTTGTTGCTTCCTGTATTGAGGGGGTATGTTGCTAAGTAATGGTAATCAAGGGAGAGGAATCTTGGACAGGGTATCTGAGATAATGTGCATGCATCAGTTACACATTAAGATACAAAACATGCTGATTTAATTTGCCATTGTGTAATCAATTGCTGATAATTCATTGCAGTTGCAAAGCTGAAGATGAATGGTCAGCTGCCGCTATGAACTGCATGGAGCAATTTTCCAACGGCACTGACACACTAAATGTAATTCCGTCGTGTAGCGGCGGATTATTGTCAGATGTGGACAAAGTCCATATTTTCCAACATCTAGTAGACTGCTGTAGTCAGCTAGCATCTCGTCATGGTCCCCTGATAACTGATTGCTGTTCTGGTCTACTCGTTGAACTTTATCGACTGCTGGTAACAACAGACAACAAGACACTGTTATATGCAGTGCAGCTCACTGTTCTGCTACTAACAAGAAATACTGCGTCTCATCTTCGCCACTTGTTGCTGTTCATGTGTCATGCTGCCAGTTCTACTCATGTGTCACTTTCGTCAGCGGCAAGTGATCAGATTTTGTTGAATGTAGTTAACATAAGTGTATCATTGCATTGATGTTTTATATTGGCTGGATGCCCACAGAGCATATGTATTGAAGCTACTTAGTGGTCCATTTTGAGGTTTTTCTCTCCCCTATGGTTGACTGTTCCGTGCCAGATTTGTAGAGGTGGGGTACGCGACCGAAAAATAGTTTGCAAAATTTGGGAACATTAACACCCTCCAGGAGCATATTTTTGCTCAATTCTTAGTGAAATTTTTCACAGTTTATGGGCAGTTCTATGATGTGTTTATGTTTAAATTTGATGAAATTTGCTCATGGAGTTCTGGAATTGATGGGTGTTTAACCTTGGGGTGCATTTTCCCCACATTTTCAGCACCTTCTGGTGGCCAAACTAGATGTCGGATTTGAAAAAGTCTTGGAGTTGCATAGATGGAATCGATGTCTTCTATCATCATGCTGAGTAGGCCTATAGTTTGGTGAGGCACAAAAGTTAGGTGATTTTCATTTTGTTATGGGCAGGATGATCAGACCACATATGCCTTACTTAAATTACTTAAATAAGCTATTTGAATTTTATTTACCCCACAGGTTGTTACTGCCCTGGTAGAGGTGAAATATAGTGTGGATCAGTCGACTGCTCTCAGCCAAATTTCATCTTGATCGATTTTATAATGGGGGTATGAATTTATATACATGTATACCTATTTATTCACCATTAACTGGTAGCACACAGAGCAACATATAGACAGAAAAACAGAGACAAACAGGATGCTTAACTAATAAGTAGCCTATAAGATACACACATGACAAATATCAAAGGATGCACATAATAATAATGCATATTAGGCCTACCAATGGAAAACGTGACTATACCCTGACAGATATTGATATATATTTACAAAGCCAATTATCAGTCAATTTATACAAATCCATGAATTTGTTTTTTTTGTTATTTAAGCAAACTCGGGGTAATTCATACATAAATATTATCTGACAATATTTTACGATTTCTATATCAGATGTTTTAAACAGCTTAATGAAAAATCGATTTATCACAAAGTCTATCGACTGCATATCAGTTGCACAGGGAAACATTTACTTAAGATTACCTGCAAGGTAACTTCCTCTGCCGATTTATGCTCTTGGCAGTTCAGAGTATAGATATCCAGCTTATTTACTGTTTATGTACTTGTTTACTTTTGATGTCTGGCATGAAAGTGACGTAACAGTTGATCCGTAGTAAAAACAAGATGAGATTATCATTTGAAATAACTCGTCCATGATTGTGATTTCTAGGTTATCTTTTTTACTTGGTATTTAATGCAATTTGTTTTGCAGTTGTTAGCATATTAGTATAATTTTCATAAGTTCAGCAGTGACGTGTGTGTTGTGTGACAGGCATGCAATCGACAGGTTGTTGAGAAGGCTCTTTGTGGCTGTATATTGCACAGCAAGATGTTAACACTGCATCAGTGCAGTCAACTGGTAATGTTCATGGTTGATCATGTCAACCTGCTGTTCGATGTTCCGTCAGATGTCACACGCATTGTTCATGCCGGATTGCATTCGCAGCTATCAGCAGGTGAGAAGTCTATTAGATTAACATTTCTGTAGGCTGTCTTCTGTATAGTGTTATATTTCCTTACTTGCATATATACCTGCTGTATGTCAGCAGTTATAACTACTAGACAATATCTTCCTTCTGTAGTAGCAGTGCTGATGGTTGGTGTCAGTAAGGCAACATCTACATCTATTTGGTGATAGTGAATTATGTGTTTGAAGTTTACATATTGCACAAAAGCAACTGCGTGTTGGTTGCATTTAATTAAGGCATTGAGGAAGGTTGGCTGCTGTTGCATTGCTGATACTACACTTGTTAACGATACATCTAAAAAGTATCACCAATATTCAGTACTGTACCCATCTCAAAAGTATCACCGATACTGATGCCAATACTGAAGTATTGCCAAAAAAATAGCAATTGCCTACCACTAGCAGGAGGAATTGCTGTGACCAATGATTGTCGTTTAATTCTAGTTATTGTGAGTGGACTGGACAAGACAAACTAAAACAATCTCAGAACAGCCGCATCATAGTGGGAGGGGCAGAGTTTTCGTGGTGGAAAATGTAACATGACGTCTGAACGTGTCAGTGGCCAGCCAGTCAGAATGCCAGTTGACAGCATATGGAGAAATCCCGACATACAGCCACCTGGAACGCTGCTGGGGTCGTCCCCCCCTCCTCCCCACAGTTTCTTCTTTCTGTCGGAGGAGCTCGACCCCAATCTAATGAATGGTTCCTTGGCCCACGTGAGTCAATGCCAAAGACAGCATTTTGATTGTATCGACCTATCGACCATTCTTACAGGACTCACGGTTGTGACTAGGACAGACAGACAGACACAGATCAGAAGCATAGGAATACAGTGTATCTTTGCTCTGCATGTGATGCAGCTTAAATGATTATGCAGCGTTCTGAAATACTCAGCAATGTAGTGAATGAGTTTACTACTACTTAGAGTGAAAAGATACTATAAATGATATTTATATATTCTGTTTTAATGACAAGAGGCTCAGCTTCCACACTGTGCAACACTTTTCATTTGTTGAAATCTTGTTAGCTTTTGCACAGCTGTACAAAAAAGTCACATTTTTAAAGGATTGGAATAATGTAGGTGACTGACCTTTTGAAGTCAGTCAAGATCATCAGAAATGACATTGTTTGATAGGCGTCTTATCACTTTGTTAACTTCCTGTTCTTCAGTGGTCCTCAGCACAGTGCTTTCGTTTTCATTGTGCCAAGAATCAACGGACTTGAATTAGTGGAAGCGAACTTAACAGAAGTGTCTGTTTATGAACTTCAAGGTTACATTATTAGTGAAAATGTTAACTTTACTAATTAACACATTAACAGACCATTGCCAAGGTTTACCTCACTGTAGGACGTTCAGTGTCATTTAGAATTCATAAATATTCATTGCCTTATAGACACATGCACCTCCTAGCTAAGTTGCTAGTTCTTCATGCCATTATTTGCAAAGCAAGCGGCAGGAGTTTTAATCGTGGTGAACCAAGCATGTTTATGTTTAATTCAGTTAATCAGTTTCATGCTGTGTGCATGTGAACAGCCTTATTATTATTTGTTAATCTGTCTAAATGAACTGCTATGCAGGTTTGCCAGTTTACTGTGAACAAGTGACTCCAACTGAGTATGCTCGGCAGAGCATTGAAGACACTGAGATTGCTATCGTAGATTTGACAAATTCTGTTCTTGACGACACTAAATTGACGTTACGTGAGAAGCGCCGTTCTCTCCGTCGTCTGTCTCGGCACCATGCGGACATTTATCATCGACATTTCTCTGATATGATTTAATGCAGAAGCTC
>Ga0209782_1001368_pt1 | contig 12610 bp, 11 predicted proteins | sample WorMetmaBAHAMAS1_FD_187390 | JGI IMG/M metagenome (GOLD analysis project Ga0209782, IMG submission 187390) | Marine gutless worms symbiont microbial communities from Max Planck institute for Marine Microbiology, Germany - Inanidrilus... | ecosystem: Host-associated > Annelida > Digestive system... | reverse complement strand
GGTTAGTTTTCACTTCATTCAAAAACCTGATTTTAACCTGTAATTAATGTTATGAATCTCCTATTTTTGTTAACTTGTTTATTATTTATATTTATTTTAACTGTCACAACTTTTTTATTTATTATATCTTGTTTTAGCAGTCATTTGAATGATTTATTAACAGTTTGGCTATTGTAATTGTTAGAGGGTGGGCAAGAAAGGTCAATGCATACTTATAGTCGAAGATGTGTTAAACATTATAGGAAATAATGTATCAATTTTTAATTCAAGGAGTTGTGGGATCTGTAATGCTGATTTACTGATGAGTTTATTGATTGCAGAGTTTGATAATTGTGAAGTTACAGGCAAGGAATATTGGCATCTTTTGGACTAGCATGGACTCAGTTATTTTTTTGCACCACCCTGTGTATCCTGTTAAAATTATATTTACAGTGATTGCTGTAAACATTATATGCATATCTTTGTAGTCCCGCCCTTTATATGACAGCTCTAGTAGTATTATGTTACCTGCATGAAGCAATCAAGAGAACTGTGAAATATATACGTACCACACTGTGGGTGTATGCTAAAGTGAACTCAGTGCATTGAACCTTATTGACTGCAACAACAAGAGGGCCTAGCAGTGGCTAATATATCGCGAGATGTTGTTGAGATGACCCCTCCCCGCAACCACAATGCACGGTAAATTTGGATCGGAATTTGAAACCTAAATTAGCTATAATGCACCAATACACTTCCGTCACAGACAGACGGACAGACAGACGAACACTGACATCGTAGCATAAGTGCGAGATGTATATATTACATCTTGCGCTAAAAATGAGGCACTGGCACTGAACTTCATTCGTTATTGATACATCAACTGAGAACATAACATACTGTTGTCCTATATATGGAGCTAGGAAACACACCGATTTGCTATGTGATGCAGCCTCGGCCTTCTAGTGTGCGGCACAATGAACATGCCGCTCGGCTGCAGCTGCTGTTGCTGACTTCTGAGAGATGGGTTGCCGCATCATTTACACTGGCTCTGCGACATAAGTCGGCCTATTCCAGTCCATTTGCACAAACTTTGTTAAGTTTCTGCAGAGATTTAAGCAGAGGTTAACTCAATAGCCTCACTGATGACAGTGTAATGTAATGTAAAACGTGAATTTATCTAGCACATCGTGTCCAAAGCCTTAAATGGTCGGTCAGCCAGTAGTGCTGTTGAAAAGCGGGTCAGTTAATCGGCAGTTAGATTTATCTGGAGTTTGTCTGGTTGATTGGCGATGACGTTGACGGAGCCTGCGTGTACCTGTGTAGCGGAGTTTGATGGTGATTCGTTTGTTCACATGAAGAGAAAGAATTCTGCACGAGTTATTAAGTCGCCAGACACACCAGGTATTACTACTTAATAATAATAATAACAATACCACAACAATTTTTAACACGCCGTAACATACAAAGCTATTACAATGGTGCATGTGCTCTCCTTGTGTGTGTAGATTGATAGAATTGGTTGTATGCCAGGAATAAGATTATGTCTAGCATGACCCACTGTTGCTTTGCCAAATGATTCTTTGAAAACCTTTTGATGAGTAATCTTGCACGACTGTGGAAATTGCTCAGACTGTCAAACACAACTCGGGCAAAATGGTAAGACCAAACATAACAAAAAAATTAAGATATTTTTATGCTTATGTTAGGTATCTTATCTGTCTTACTTACACTCTGATGATCCACATAATAAACTGACTTGAAGAGTATAACTCATAATAGTTTCAAGTCTTTATTTTATCATGATTTTATGATGGGATCGGGTCATTCTTAAGACGAATTTAAAAATTCTTTGAAAAGCTGGTACCACATTTGACGAGCCAGGTTTAGTTAAGTGTAAACATTTATGTCTCAGGCATTGACAAAACTGCATACACTCTTTTCAGTACTCTTGAATCTATTCACAGATGATACACCACAGGATTACTGCTGTTGCCTCAATTTGATGGCCATATTTTTATGTGAACCTATGTTAACCGTTTTTTTTTTTTCAATTTTTTTCCACTTTTTCTGGTAAGGAATCTTTGGGAATGCATAGGATTATTACAAGCCAGTTGTCTGTACTACCATCCAACCATCAGTCAAAACACTGTATGAAACATAAATTACTGACCCAACCAGTGACTTGGCGTCATATTTTTATCATCCACTATTTAACTCCTGGTGGACAGACATAGGACAGATTTGGTATTTGTGTTACATTACTGATGACGTGTGTTTATTTTCACGACATGCTTGGTAGTGACATCAGACGTGTCGTCAAGAGATGACAGTTTCAAAACTCCAATTAGACCAGGCGGGAAAATGACACACCGTCAGAAACGCAATGCCATGGTGAGTTTTGACTTCAGTTATCATGTTAATTATGGTGTTTTTTTTCTGTACATAAGATTTTTATTGCTGTTTTTATCATAATTTGATTATAAATATCCACATTCTGGAACGTGTGATACACTGATTTGACTTCTCAGCTGCAAGCAACCTGATTTCTACTGGAAGTTATGTTGTTTATTAGGTTAGTACTAGATGACACAATATTTACGTGCACCCTAAGCTGACAGCTAGCTATGTTGAACCAAAACTGAGAAAAAAAACATGGCAAAGGAAGTAAAATAAAAATTGCAGAATCTTTTAAGATACAGCTTGAGTACATGGTATGACTGCCATGCTTTGTTAGGTTCGGATAGATACATGATAAACAAACGTTATGTTTAGTGATTAAATAACAACGTGTGATCGTGTGTGTGTGTGTGTGTTGTGTGTGCGTGTGTGTGCGTGTGTGTGATCGTGCGTGTGTGTGTGTGTGTGTGTGTGTGTGTGTGTGGTTGCAGCTGTCATCAGACAGTGACGAGTCTGCATTGTGTGGAGTCGTTCACAAGTCCACCGCGACTCACGACATGTGTGTCGTCAGTGATGAAGACGATTTTGTCGGTCTGTGCTACAACAGCCACCTTCTCGTTACAATACTAGATGATGTCAGGTTTTACGTCTGCTCAAAAGTTGACCTACAAACCGTACTATTCTAGGTCCTGAAAACAGTGAAAAACATAATTTAAGTAACTAAAAAAATTGTGAAGAAACTGGTTGAAATGCGTGAAGAACGAGAGAAAGAAAGTTTTCTGAACAGCAGTTAGCACGTTGTGTTGCTAATGCATTAGAGATGTTTGCTGTGATTATGGTCGGTTCAATACGTGCATCGGTGGCCCATCACGAGGTAGCCCGCATCCATGTCGTGGTGACTTATTCTCGGGCGTACGAACCAGAAGTACATGGGTCGCGAACTTAAAAGCGTCAAGTGACCATAATTTGTGATGCATCCTGTCATATCTAGTTGCCCACGCTGGCATTATCCGATCCATGATTAGGGTGATCAGTGGCTTTGTGTGTGTGTCTGTGTGTCCATGCTCTAAAATGAAAACCACTTGAGCTACCAGCACCAATCTTGGTAGACATACAGTGAGTGGCAATTGCTCGGCATGCATTGACCCTGGGGTCAAAGGTCAAGGTCATGCCGTCATCAAATTTGCTGCTGTGATGGCTATGCATGTCCGTTTTTTGATTCTTATTGTTATTGTGAATTGCATCATAGCAGACATGTTACTTACTTTATCTCTCACTTCAGAAGACACACTGCGAAAATCGCCAGATAATTTCTTTCCATTATGTAAGGTAAGGAAGCGTATAGCAGTTTGTGCTACAAGCTCCGCACCACTACGGGAACTCACGTGCCATATGGGATCACACGGTGTTACCTGCCACCCGGCAGAGGTGACATTCCCGCCTTTACCCCAGCCAATTAAGGCTGGTACTCGATTTAGCGACCCCACATTGATGCAAGGCTGAGTTGACCTAGTTGGCCTTGTAACATACCAAGGTGGTATACCTGCCCGAAGACGGTCACCCATCCCAGTACTAACCGTGCTCAACGTTGAGCAACTTTGTTCGTACAATGAACGACGCTACCACAGCACTAAGCCGCCAACATAGTGCATATTAGTAACATTGGCTGCAGAGTAGTGAAATGTGTGTAGATACTGTCAAGCCAGTGAAGTCACCCATCAACGTCACATCAGGCAAACAACGCAGGAAAAAAGCCGCTGCAAGAAACGTGGTCTGCAAACAATATTTTGCAGTTTTTTTTAATAATTGACATCTTAATGTTGTTAGTTATTTTTTTTAACTTTCTATCTGTTTACATTTTCAATTTTATTTACTCCCATATTTTTTTCAAATTGTCATAGGTTAGACTCGGACCAGAGACGTGATTTTTTCCTAATGATGCTGCAAAAAAAGCAGTTGTTTTATTTTATTGCAGGATTTATTACCACCCGCAGGAAAAACAGCTTATGTTTTTGCACAGTATTTATCTCTCTAAACAATGGATCTCGGCCGCCCCTTAACGGATCACTGTGAAATTTGCACACATTTTGTGTCGAGTCAAGCCTTAAACCTACGTTCGAAAATTTGTTCCTTCACCCGTAAAATTTGACAAGGAAAAAAACTTAAGTTTTGTTACAGATTCTACATGTGGTGAGCAGCTGTTGTGGCAATCTTACTGGATTATTGCCGGCCGTATGTTTATTTTACACGTGCGGACGGTCTGATGTAGTATTTAATGGTGTGTCGGTGTGGTGTCAGGCGTGTGAGTTTGTGGACGGTGAGGCGGAGGTGTCAGACGACTGCGGCAGCGAGGATGACGAGGATGGTAGTGACCTCGACAGTCTTGACGGCAGCTTCATTGATGATGACGACACACAGCTCACTCAGGCACCAGCCGCTACTCACGGCTAGTAGTCATTGAGTTCATTCACATGGTATTTAGACTAAGTCAGTCTGGTTTCAGTGAAACCAGTTTTGATCCAGTTAAAAAGTCCATTTTATTTACATACATACGTCAAATGTTATAGTGCCCAGTATACATAAAATAGACCTACTGTGCATTACAAAAGTTCAGATAAGAACGATAAACTAACAAGAAGCATTTTAAAAATGTTGGGACCATTCGCCACTGCAAGCCGCCGCACGCCCTAATTTTACATTGCCATTCACCAGGTGTTGCTACTGTCGCACGCCGCCACTGTTGCACGCCACCTGCGCATCGATGTCTACGACAACGACGACAACAATAACAACAGAGGGGACCGCTATGGCCCCATAGAATGGGCCCAATTAAAAGCAATGTTAAAAAGCTGAGTCTTTAGTGTGAGTCGGAAAGCAGGTTGTGAGTCAATGAGAATTTAGAAATAGGAATCTGGTATCGGCTTTTGATGAAACCTGTCCTATGGCATAATTGTTGCTAGTTTGCCACGGATTACAAAGTGTTTACTGTTAAAACGCCATTCGAGTTGTCAAGTGTGTCTGAATGTGCATTTGATAGTCGAGTATTCCTTGAGTTAACATTTTACGTCTCTCCATGCTGTAGTGTCAAAGGCCATTCAACGGTTGTTGTTGTTGTTGTTAACAGCCGTGGCGTGTACGTATGCAGACGTTAGCCGAGTGGACATGCGTGCAGTCTACCTGCAGTCAATACGTAGTCCGTACCAGCGCAATGTCACACGCCAACGACACAACCGACCAATGTCACACCGCGGCGGCGGCGGGCGACAAGATGTCTACTCACCTTGTGACAGCGACGACGACGATGATTATGTCAATGATAGTTTCTGTGTTGACAACGATGTCGACGAAACACAAGGTGAATGATAGGGAAGGAGTGTTTGTTTATATCACAAATCTCAACATTGATTCTCGTAAAATGTATGTATGCATACATGCACATAGGCCAGTACCAAATTATACTGCTTGGTGACAGAGACACATGGGTGTGAACAACTTGCCCAAGGTTGTTACTCGACAGCGTGGAAGCCGAGGCTCGAACTCGCGACCACTGAGTCACCAGTCCAATGTCTTAGCTGCTAGACTATTGAGTCACCCCATTTAATGAGAGTACAGTTTTGTTTTTGGCTGATAGGCATTTTTATTGCAGATAAATCTATTTTTCTGCATTGTGGTTGTGAATCGTCAGGTGATAGCGACGAATCGCTCGCTTGCGAAGTTGACAACAACGATGTTTCTTTCACTGAGCAACGTTCCAGACGACAGAAACAGCAACGACAGCGGCGGCCGCGAGGAGACGAAATGTTGAAGAGACGACGACGTCGGATCGTGCAAGTTGTCGACAGTTCAACTGAGGATGATGTTGATGTATCAAACAACAACAAGAGTCCTCTGCAGCCGCCTGACAGCAAGCTCGACGACCGAAATAACATTCCACAATCTGTCGTTACAGCTGACCGAACTCAACACAAAGAGACATTTCCTTATGTCACGTCTAACCGACAGCATTCCCATTATGCAGAATTTACTGCGTCCGAACGATGCTGTTCAACTGGGTCGGGTCAACCCGGTTCCACAGTGAGGTCACAGCCACCAGTGCAGTCAGAGCATCCTGCAGAATATAGTAGGTCAAGTCACACTGCACTATCTGGGTCAGGGAAGCCCTTTTTTGTAAATAGGACAGACCTTTCGCTTCCGTCGAAAGCTATGCCTCCAGTGGAAATTGTAGAATCTTCTGACCGAGCGAAATCTGTTGACAATATCAAATTGTTGAATGCAAATGGAAGAGATTTAAGTTCTTTCACAGCTATCGGGACGAAACTTCCAGCTGGCATGAGTGACGTTCCAACTTTTTCACTAGGTTTTGATGAGTTTCTCAACAGTGAAAATGAAGATGAAGATGACATTATTGTCGACAAGGTTACCGAGTTTACTGAAATTAAGCCACTGAAAGATCGGATATCAGCTTTGGAAAAACCCAGCATCGACTCGCGGAGTGTTCTCGTTTCCAGTCAAGATGTTGGATTATATAGGTCAGGGCAGACTGGTTTAATTGGGTCGAGGCAGCAGAATTTAATAGCGGCAGAGCAATGCAAAACGATTACATCGAGGTTGTCTAGCCAATCTGTGCCACAGTCTGGCTTTAAATGTGGGTCGGATCAGCCTCGTTTAAATGGGTCAGGACAGTTTAATTCACTCTTGAGGTCAGCACCAGCCATGTCATGTAGCCCAGTTGTGTCACAGTTGGACTGTGTAACGGTGTCGAGTCAGCACGAGTTATCTGGGTCAGGGCAGCCCAGTTGCATAAATAGCTCGGCTTGCTCCGAAGCGGAAAGACTGCGGGAGGAGCGGATCCGGCTGAGTCGGCTGAAGAAGGAAGAATTTCAGCGGAAATTTGCAAACAATTCGTCCAGTCAGCCTCGGACTGTTTCCCCGGCAGTTGGCTCAACTGCTGGTGCCGGCAATGTGGTCGATGTTCCGCAGACGAAACGTCGGATTCTCGTGGACTCACGAGAACTGAGTGGCGCACAGGTGACTTGAGTCATTAGCTTGCTCACAGGGCAGTAATTTTGCCAGTGAATCACCATCATACACTGTGTCTCAAAAAAACGACACTGATGTAGCATACTATAACTTCAATGCTCGTAAACCGATTTTCGCTATTTTTGGCAGAGACGTTGCTGAGAGAGTATGCTAGCGAACGTTAATTTGTTATTCCACCTCTCCTGTTTCCCCAGGTAGTGGAGAGACATTAGTTAGAAGAGGTGAGATAGCAAATCACCATTCGATAGTGTACTCACTCAGCAATGTCTGTTCCAAAAATTTGTAAAATTGGTTGATGTGCATTGAAGTTACAGTGTGCAACGTCAGTGTCAATTTTTTTAGACACAATGTAAGTAGTTGCTCGTGTAATCTCCAAATATTGGATATCAAAACCCTTTACTTAGACCATCATTCATATTTCAATAGTTGTCTTAAGACATTTTATGGTGGCTTAGAACATGGAATTGCATTATTTTATAGTTATGGGATAACTGCAGTTCTGGAATGAAAACTGAATAAACATGAGGTCCAAGCTTTGATTGGTCCAAACCAAAGTTATTCCAGGTCCCAATGCCGTCTATGGATCAATGGCCCTGCCCTGCCTTGCCAGCAATGATGACTGGTGCAGTTGTAGATGTAGACAGAACAATTACTCGGCAGTGACAGTTTGTTATAATTGTTCAGGAAAGATTTGTAGCTACTTAACACCGGGCAGTATTGCAGAATAATTAATATGCCAGTTTAAACTTGTGACAGCTTCAGTCTATAAATATAATGTTGCTGTAAACGACTTAATCTCTACAGTCTCGATTTGACACTGTCATGTATACTGATTTACTGTGGGGGTAAGTATCAGACTGCGGGCCAGCGTTGAGGCCACGTGGGAGGGAGGGTTAGGGGTTTGAACATCCCCCAAATTGCCTCGAGGGCCGCCCATGGAATTCATACAAAACCTATGAGAGATTATTGGGTCGCACTCTCCTCCTTCTCTCCCTGAATACACTCAGTCATCACCTCGTACTGGTGGCTGTTAAATGCACCATAATCTACAGATTTGAACGTTTTATTTTAAAATATCTGGGGAAAAGCACCAAGCCCCCCTCCAGAGATTCCACCCATGTAGCTCCCACTATGAAACCCCTGGCCTCGCTCCTGCTAGGGGCAGAGTCTGATATCTATGTTTGTCTTATTATGTTGGTCGGGAATGTTGAGTATATTAGCTGTACGTATGTGGTGTGCCAGGAGGTAGTGTCATTGCTGCGGTTTGAACACAAGCTGGACGTGGTCGTGCGACAGCTGACTCACTGCGACTACATCGTCAGCAACAGGATGGCCGTCGAACGACGAACGTTCTCAGGTATGTATATCGTCTTGCATGATATGATACTGAAGACTGACGTGCGCAGAAATTCACCGCATGGAAACACAAAACAAAAACTGCTGAACGGAAAAGAAACTAGGGATGTGATGAATTCCACATCCAACAAAATCCAATACTTTTTTTCAGAAATTCACAATCCAACAATTACCTAAAACCAGATTATGTCGGATACAAAATTTTTGTTTCAGTTAAACTGTGCAATTATTTTTTTAAATTTTTTTAATTTTTGAAAGAAATCTTCACCGTTGTGGATGTTAGAGCAGAAATAAGTTTGAAGAACAGTTTATTGATTGGTGTAGAGATATGTTGCTGTGTTTTCTTTACTTTTTAGATAAGTGTTACAATGATTTTAATTATTCACTGCGAGTTTGCTACTTAAAATTGAACAGTTACAAACAAAGTTGGATCGCAGTAGCTATTACAGCTGGTACTAATTTTGATTGTGCAACAAATCCGCATCCGATGGATTTCGTGCATGAAATCCGCCTGTGACGGATGTGGATTTTGGCTGGCTCCATCATATCCCTGAAACAAACTACTCTAGAGCAAGCTGATGTGCATTCATGTAGACATGACGAACAACAGCAAAAAGGTGAAGATCATTGACCGAGTACGACACATGTGCACCGTCTTTGATCGGGTCTGCGTAATTGTCGAGAAGGACCAGACGAAAAGCTGGGAAAAGGACGGCATGGTTCGACCGCTGTAAGTCTGTTAGAGCATTCATTTCAGTGGCATCTCTTCCAGGACAGCATGGGCAAGCCGGTGTTAAAATTAAAAATTGTAATGTAAATTAAAATCCCAAAAGCTTAGTAAAGTAAACTGGAGGCAGATTTATATAGCACTTTGTCGTGATTCATCTCTAAGTGCTCTAGGTGTGGCAAGTGTTAACGAGGTATCACATCACTGTTTTACCTGTTTCTCACACCTGCTTCCGCAACTGGAATGAATCATACCTGCCTTTACTCACCTGTCTCACCATCCTTTGACCAATACTCATTTCCCATCCCACTAAAGGTAGGAAACTGAGTTGGCCATTCTTATGGCACTTCCTTATGGCTCCTTTCTTACTGGGAATTTTTATTTCAAACGTCAACCAAAATTTCCTGAAGCAAACTTTCTGAAATTTTTTTCACTAACAAATTTCCTGAAATCTTCTTTAACGAAATGGAACATGTTCTATGTTGCGAGGTAGGATTTCAAAAGTGGACAGTTGACATTAGATATTTTCTTGTGAAAGGGACTTTTGAAATGGAATTTTGAGATAAAACTTTCCAGTGTGAAAGGGGCTTAATGGCAGCTTATTGAGCACTGAGCAAGCTAGTAAAATAAAAAGGCTGTAAGTTACAGACGTAACTGATCAGCATGCACTAACCATCTTTCTTCTCTGGAGTTTGTTCTTCTCCGTGTGCAACACTGGGTGAGTTCACCTAGACTAAGTCGAAATGCTACGACTAAAGGCTAAGACCAAAAGAGACACATTTAACACAGGGAATTCCCAAGTTAAGACAGTTTGGTTCAGCTTAGCCTTTAGACTTAGCGGAAGTTAACCTCACCCAGTGTCTGATTAGGGAGATTCAGGAAATCATATGAGACGTCATATGGTTTTGTGTTCATCTGTGTTACGCTTCAGGATACGGAACAAATTCATGGAGCGTCTAATGGCAAACTTTGCTCAGTTGCAGGTCAAGGTACTCGTCTCTGAAACACCGGGTGATGAACGCCATCTTTGTTGATTTCATGCTTGACTTTGAGTGCGTCACGCGGTCCCTCTGCATGTCAACTCAACCTTCCACGCCTTTCTTCCCGTGACTCATCAGCATTTGGCTGCATTTTGACAATATGGATCTAGAAGTTTGTCGTCGACCCCAGGGTGTGGATGGTCGACGACAAACTTTTTGATCCATATTGGCAAAATGCAGCCAAATGCTGATGAGTGACGGGAAGAGACGCACGGGAGGCTGAGCTGACATGCAGAGGGACCGCGTGACGCACTGACGCATCTGATTGTTGTCAGGAAGTCCTAATTTGAGGATGCAAACAAATATGTGTTAAGTGAATGTCTGCTCTGATCATCAGGTCCTGGAAAAAAACCTGGGAGACAGTTCTATGCCGTGGGTTGTGATGCCCGCAACTTGTCCCAGCTCCTGGCAGATGTTGATACCTCTGACTGCTATGTACAGTGTGTGCCATTAACCGTTTAGCACCAGTCTTATAAAATTAACGCTCCAATAAACTTTTTTTTGTGAGTTAGTGCTCAGATGCTCACCGTTACATAACAGTACTGTTAACATCGTTAGAGTAGAAAAGTGGTTGATTGGTTGGTTGAGGGTTAACGGCGCTTTTAACACAATATAGGTCATATCGCGCCTTTAAGGTAAAAACTATATTGTAAATATTAAAGATTTAATAGAGATTAATTCTTCGAGTAAGATAAGTAGAAAGGCTGTGTTGACGATTTTCCGGGTCACGTGACTGTGTTGCTAGCGGAGACAGCGACACTGTTGGCAAGTCTGTGTCGAGAGGAGAGTAGGAAGTCGCAAACGATAGACGTCAACGTCACTCTCAGTGACACGCAGGAACAGGTCGGATAGCATGATAGCAGCTCTTACATAGTACCAACTATGGAAGTGTGCAAGGGCCACACAAAAATACGGCTAAAATATATGTCTAAAGTAAGTAAGATCTTTTGTCTCTCAAAGTTTTGTAGAATTCCAAAAAACGAATTTTTAGATTTTGAAGAACGAAATTTTTAGATTTCAGAAAAACGAAACTTTTAGATTTCAAAAACTTATCTTAGATTTTTTTTTAAATTGCCGTATTATTTGTGTCGCTCTTGTATGCTTCCATAGCAAGCATCTCTTAAGTACTTAATGGTGTAATTTATTGTTCTACAGGGTGCGGCAACGTATCCCTCGGAAGATTTTTTGGCATTTGTAAGCAATGGGTTAGCATTTTGTTATAAAACTTTAAGAGATTTATTAATACATCATAGACGCGGAAATAAATCGGTAAAATTTGTCATGTAATTCAAAACCATTGCTGAGAAAACACCAAAAATCTTTTTGTGTAATAATTAGCTAATTAACATAGTTGCATCACAGAATAGGCCTAAAATAAGACCGAGCATACTAAAAAATATAAAATCTATAGAAAAAAATGATTTAACATAAAAATCGTATAAAAAGCGAAAGTCTGTAGAATGAGTTTGAAAAGATAAATTTCAGGTCATTTCATAACAGTGTGGTTATTGACAATATTACTTAACAACAGAAGTCGTACTCCAGTTTCGGCGTCAGGATCCAGCGATGGGTTATGTCGACCACAGTAGCTAGCTATGACACTGCTTGTAGCACCTGTTAAGCACATCTAGCAGCCACCGCATCATGGCTCGGTGTGATGTGACGATGTAATGACAGGCATTCAAGTTCTACAACTCACTGCCGTCAATCAGCTGTGTTACAGCGCTCAACCTGCTTCATGGATTCCAAACCATCGCCGACTGCATCAACAGGTAGCAACACACACACCCATTGATAGTCTCTTTATACCGCGTCTCCAGCGGTCCATGTTTGGTCATCGGGCATTCTGGGTAGCTGTCCCGTTCCAACATGTTCTTTTGACAGTTTGCCCTATGTAGGCCTCGCATCTGTAAGATAGAGCCTTCCATTTGCACACCTGGCTTAATTACAGCCCGCATAGCGAGGATGTGTAGGTTTTGCCTTGTGTGTGTGTCTGTCTGTCCGTTTGTCCGTTCGGGCCCCGGTGTCTGTCCGGGGCTTCTTGTCCCCCGTGCCTACGCATATACCC
>Ga0209782_1001367_pt1 | contig 12611 bp, 7 predicted proteins | sample WorMetmaBAHAMAS1_FD_187390 | JGI IMG/M metagenome (GOLD analysis project Ga0209782, IMG submission 187390) | Marine gutless worms symbiont microbial communities from Max Planck institute for Marine Microbiology, Germany - Inanidrilus... | ecosystem: Host-associated > Annelida > Digestive system >... | reverse complement strand
AGATTTGGTTCAGTGACCTCGGAGTTTAAGATATAAGAAGTTATATGGCCCACGTCGATAATTTTACCATGATTAGTTCAGTTATGTTTGCTAAGGCTGTTAGGCATTGACATGTTCAGTAAGTAAATTTTTTTCGTAAATATTCACTAGGGGGCGACATTATGGCGCCGAGCGGGCTATACGCTAGGCTTAGCCACGCATTTTTTTCAGAAAATAATAAAATCAGTGAATGGTTTATAAACTTTGTTCTGTTAGTACAATTTTTACGTTCTTAATACTGTATATACAAATTTCAGCCACCAGTGTATAAGCAGTCAAATATTATTATGCTTTTGGATTGCTGGATTGCTGGAACTTTTATGAATATTTTGCTTATGTAGATTTCCCGAGAGTATCCTGTTGTCGACCATGAGTATGATGCTGTGGTGGTGGGTGCTGGTGGGGCTGGACTGAGGGCTGCATTTGGACTAGCAAATCTCGGCTTCAAGACGGCGTGTATCACGAAACTGTTTCCTACTCGGTCACACACTGTTGCAGCTCAGGTGAGCTAGCCGTCACACCGCTGACTCCTTTCAATAGCTTTGTTGCTAATTTGTGTTCCATTTGTGTTATGCGGAACTAGTAATTGGCCATTGATATATGGCTGTTACGTTCGGAGGAGCTTGCTGCACATGCTATTATGTTCCGTCTTTGAACAATCCCTGTGTGAAGAGCAAATATCGATTAGTTTCAGCTTATGCTAACCATCACATTTACAAATTATATTTACTTATATTTGTGGTATTTACTTAGTTATATATTATGAACATCTTTGAGGGAATTTTGCAATTGTCAGAGAATAGACCATTTGTCAGGGTGTGGTGAGTTATGTTGGTAACAAGAATGACTGAAACCAAAACTACAGTTGTTAAGTTAACTCGGTGAACAAGACTGAAGCTGGATGAATTGAAATCGCAAGCAGATGAGATAGATAGAGCGATTGCAGATCTGAAGCCTTCTTAAATGACTACTACTGAACAGGGACTGACACTAACTAATGTACTCGTAGAAATGCAGCTACTATAACTTTTCCCTCCTGTAATCAGTTTGAACACTTAGAATGAATGCTAACAATATCTGCATGGTGTAGATAGCTGACACTGATTGCGACAAATTATTGCCTAGACACTTAACATAATCATGGTAGTTTAGCCAATAAGAAGTACTGATGATCAACTTACTACATCATTCTGAATGTGTGTGTACAGTGAACACTAACGACAGAGTATGGCACGTTTAAAAATGAAAACATGGTCTGGAGTTGAGGGTGGATAAGTGTGGCATGGGTAGAAGTGCCACGAAAAGTCGGGGAAATCTCTGCGAAAATTTGCATTGCCTGGTGAGTGGTCATCCATTTACCCTGTAGTTTGGCTACACCACTAAGAGTGTTTATATCACCACTCTTTAATTACTCAGTAGCCTGCACAGCAGCCAGTATAAGCCATGCTGGTGTGTTAAGCCAGCATAAGACTTTGGGATTCGAGATCTGTCTTCAGAAAGTCGTCCCAAGTAATCCAGATGTTCCCTACTGTCTTCCAATCATAACGTGATGAAATATTTGCAGTAAGTCTGTTGATATACAGGGTGGAGTGAATGCAGCTCTGGGCAATGCCGAGGACGACAAGTGGCAGTGGCATTTCTACGACACCGTGAAAGGTTCTGATTGGCTCGGTGACCAGGATGCCATACAGTACATGTGTGAAGTGGCCCCTGAAGCAGTCATTGAGGTCTGTTGACACACAAGCACAGTGACAGTGCTCTTTGTCTCCCACGTGAGCCTAATTAGGCCTGAACTGTCTTCCATTTGCATACTATCTAGACATATAAAGTTTTTATCCTCTTCATCACCGTACCACCATGTTTTTTTCAGACTACTTTTTGTCTTATTCCATCTGTCTGCATCTTACGTAGCAACTGAATTAAGTTTTTATTTGTACACATTGAGTTGGTTAATGTGTGGCTTAATGAAATAGCAAATAACTGATACAAGGTATAGCTGTTTGGAGTTTGTTTTGCTGCATGAGCAGAAACGAATTAATGACTGATGAGACGGAATGAGCATCAGTAGGCAGCATTAAATGTACACACACTGTTATAACAACCATTTTCCACGTGAATTTCGGTTACTAATTTACTGGCTGGTTGCTGCTTTCATTATTTTTTTCACTTATTTCAGACATTACTCACTGGCACAGCATACTAGATGAAGAGTATGTGCTGCGTTTTTGTGACCTGTGCACAAATAGAAGTGCAGAATTAGTGCTTACTTACAATATTACTAAGAACTAGACAGTCGTCAATGGTGAACTATGGTACAATACTGAGATTTTGTGTGGCCTGTGTGGTGTAACGGTAGAGCGTTCTCTCACGGCTTAAAAGGTCGCAGGTTGAAATCTTGACCATTTCGCTTCCAGGTAACAGCCTTGGGCAAGATACATACACACATGTTCCTCTGTCTGTGTGCAGCGATGCTCTTCGTCTGGGAAGATAACCACAGGCCTGGCCGAAAGTAATGGCAGCCTACTGCCGGGTGGTTGGCTTAAAGTCACCTCCGGGCTGACTGCCTGTACACCGGAATCAGCTCTTGGCCCAACGCTTGGAAACGAGTATGGGGAAACTTTACCTTTTTATCTTACTGATATTCTATTTTACCTCTGGCCAAGTGTCTGGATTGTAGTTATATGGAATTGTTTTGTTTTGCTGTTAGGATGACATCAGACATCAGTTGTTTACTTCTTGGCTATTACATGGAATTAATCAGTACTGTTTCAAAGTGTGTTGCATGTTGTTGTTTGTCAGCTGGAGAACATTGGCATGCCGTTCAGTCGAATGGACAACGGCAAAATCTACCAGCGAGCATTTGGTGGTCAGAGTCTCAACTTTGGCAAGGGCGGTCAGGCTCACCGTGCTTGCTGTGTTGCCGATAGGACCGGCCATTCTATGCTGCATACACTCTATGGCCGGGTACGTAAAACTGTACATTCTATGCTACACATGCGTGCTGTCTGTGTACAGTGTGGTTATTGAACCTAATGTGTGTCATCTAGGACATAATGTTATTTTGTGGATGGTCATGTTAGCTGTTTATAGCTAAAGTGCAGATGTACACCTGTGTTTTAATGACGACTGGTGGGTTCTACCTGGATTAGCCGATTGCAGGTCACTTACAGGCCAGAAGCTGTTGACGTCTAACCAACAATGTTGTCGAAGGCAAATGTAGCATGAAATGAGCTGGTAGTGACCAGTTATGTTGTGGCAGATCAGATTTTGATTGCTACATCATTATGCAGGAAAGTGATGGGTAATGCTGTGTATTGGTCGACGTATGGACAGAAAATAATGCGTAGAACAGAGGGGTATGTCTTCAGCTGTGAACCAGAATGTTCAGCATAGTTGCAGATAGCACACATTACTATATATTCGTGCAGATGTGGTGGCCATAACCACTGTTTCTGTCTTTCTTGCTGCACGGCATCACTACCACTTGACTAGTACCAAGTCATAACAGTGCGCAAAATTTCTGTGTTAGCACAATTTACCAAAACATCCGTATCGATCACTGCCCTTGTGCCTATTCTTAACTCTTAACCACTAACGTTATCTGTAATCCTAAGCTAATGACTGGCCAATATAGCCATTGTAGTGTTTGTACACACCAAAATTATACCATACTGCTCGGTAACAAAAGGCACACTGATTGAATGAAAGTGGAACATGTAGGGTTGAACCTGTGTCTCCATAATAACGAGTCTAGGTCTCTAGCAGGACATCGTCACATAACTTGAAATGTGAGTTACTATAATATATTGTAGACTGGTGTAGTTTGACTTAATTATTTAATTACTTAGTTTTGGGAAGAAGACTTAGAGAGAAGTTATGCAAAAGACTGACAAGTTGAACAGGGAGGATGCTATAGGTCATGGTAGATGGAGGAAGCTGATAAATGGTGGTTGATGATCATGATAGGTGAGAATATTTCTTCTGATACTGGCTCGCCTTGGTATTCTGGACAAGGGCCCATAAAACAGTTGTTGTTGTTGTTAGTTTAGGGAAGAAAGCATACAACCAAAATGCAATGGGTTATGCTGCATGTTTCTGTTAGTCTCTGAAATACGACACGGACTACTTCATTGAGTACTTTGCGACTGATCTGATAATGGAAGGCGGTGAGTGCAAGGGAGTGATGGCTCTGTCTCTTGAGGATGGCAACATTCATCGGTTCCGTGCCAACAACACTGTCCTTGCCACCGGGTATTAACTCGGCGTCTTGCTGCCGTCATCACTTTGATTAGTCAATTTCATGCACATATATTAAGTTACTCATGAATATTGTATTATGTGCATACTTGCAGGCCTCCTGAGTGTGTATGTCTATTGACTAGTGAACTATTATTGTGTTTGCATGCAGGTACCGACTGGTCCTTGAAAGTACTTGAATTTTAAAGTTGCTAATTCAAGGCCTTGAAAGTAATTGAAAATGAAGGTGGTCCATGAAAGTCCTTGAAAAGTCCTGGAATAAGTTTCATTGGGTTCGGAAAATTTTTATTGGGTAATGTGAAATGTGTGCCATCAGTTGGCTTACTTGGCATTTATATCTTACTAAATTCAGTTTCGGCTGCACCTGACCCCTCTAAGGAAGCTTATGACATTCCCCAGACGCCTTAGTTGTTGTCGAAAGGTCCTTGAAACTCCTGGAATTCTAAAGTTACAGAAGTGGGAGTACGCTATGCATGGTTCTAGTGTATGGCGCCATACAGGCCCTGAAGCTGTGAAGGTATGTCCTGTCTGAATACAGACTAGATATTGTATAAGACGACCAAACGTGGCTTTACTTTATGTTTTTTTTTGTGTTATATTATTCTTTTTGATTTATTAGCTTAAGTGTGCTTATGTTGTGTTAGGTTTGGTTTATTTACTACCAGACGATTGGCTGAGAAGAAGTGATCTATGTTTGTATAGCGTAGAATGTAAAAGCTTACATCAAGTCAGTGGTCTGGTATCTGTATGTGTTTCCAGAGGCTTTGGTCGTTGCTATTTCTCATGCACTGCGGCACACACGTGTACTGGTGATGGCAGTGCACTGCTGGCGCGTGGTGGGCTGCCCAATCAGGACATGGAATTTGTCCAGTTTCATCCCACCGGTCAGTTTGTTTACTGTCTACTTACTGAGGTATGACGCTGCTGGTCTCAGTCAGTTCTTGGCCATTTTGATTAATAGTATCATTACTTCACCGTTTAAAACAACAGCCAGCTTGATTTTTTGTCACATCTTCAGCAGATGAAGACCATTTTTCAAAGTTCTTTCACGTATTTCACGGGCTGTGCGATCCATCCTTGAGCTGATTCTAGTCTTATTCAGAGATAAGTCTTCCCATGCAGCTTATGTAAAGAACTCTGTCTTTGTGTAATGCAAATGCTGCACGGCGTGATTGTGGCAGGTATTTACGGTGCTGGGTGTTTGATAACGGAGGGCGTGCGTGGCGAGGGTGGCTATCTGATCAACAGCAAAGGAGAACGCTTCATGGAGCGGTATGCACCGACGGCCAAGGACCTCGCATCTCGTGATGTCGTGTCGCGTGCTATGACCATTGAAATCCGCGAAGGACGGTCAGTCACGTGATTATATAAATGTACATAATGGACTTTCATTCCCTCTTTTTTCTTTCTCTCCCTTCCCTCAGTTTTATGTTGACACCCTTATTCCTCTTTCTTTTATTTTAGTTACCTGCTATCTCTTCTTCTTCTCCTTTGTCATCTCTTCTCTTTTTCCTTCTCTAGGTTTGATGAGAGTAGGTGTGGCAACAGCACTGAAATTGAGTACCGAAGGTGTAATACTAAATGAGTGACGTCATCATTGCAGAGGTGTTGGAAAGGAGAACGACCACATCTATTTGACAATGTCTCACCTGCCTCCCGAACAGCTGCATTCCCGACTTCCAGGTATCTCAGAAACAGCGATGATCTTTGCCGGAGTAGATGTGACGAGGGAACCGGTCCCTGTACTGCCAACAGTACATTACAACATGGGCGGCACACCAACCAACTACCTCGGCCAGGTAACGTCTCATATTTCTGCAGCTTCAGGCAGTTAATGGTGACTACCAGCTGGTTGGTAACAGCTGTAAACCTTTATTGGACCAAAAAATTCTAATACTGCAGAAAGTACAGCATAGTGGATACCGCTAGCCTGCTACAGAGCACCTATTGTTGTTACTGTGTTATTGGTAAGAATTTTTGTACCAAATTTTTCAGTGGAATATTCAAAATCAGATACAGTTGATGCATTTTTCAAGATCAACTTCCCTTTTAGTAAAGTGGTATAGGTTTAGTTACAAGTTATCCATGTGTACCACAGTTTCACATGTTGTTTGACATCCACATATGTCTTGTTTGTTTTACTTTTATGGTATCAGTATTGATTGATACTGCTTGATATTTAAACTGTAAAATATACATCTGCAAAAATTGCCAGAAAGTATGGCTAAAAAATGAATTTTTTGACAGAAGAATTTACGTATTGCGAGATCACAGAATTCTGGGAGCCCTGAATGTTGGACATGACTCATAAATAGAATGCCATTGTTGAGAATGTCGGCCATGTTTTTGAGGCCAGTGTATAGGCCATGGTCTTCTCGGTATCAACAGTGTCGACACTGCCCAATATGTCGGACACCGTCATGATCAGTGAATGAGTGAGTTTGCGTGTGGTGTTGATCTGACTGACAGGTCGTAGAGCACAAGAACGGACAAGACAAGGTTGTCCGCGGTCTGTACGGCGCCGGTGAGTCCGCGTGTGTGTCGGTGCACGGAGCCAATCGACTCGGTGCCAATTCGCTGCTTGATCTAGTTGTGTTTGGCCGTGCCTGTGCCAACACAATTGCTGAGACCAACAAGCCCGGAGATCCTTTGCCAAAGATCCGTGATGTACGTATGACCTACTGGTGATAATAGTAGTCGATTTTTTTGCTGTTGCAGATATGCCGACCATTATGCTTTTTGGGCCTTAATTACGACATTACACTCAAATAATCCGGAATTATGCTAAGGCACTAATTCAGTTAGTATAAGGTTTTTTCTATTTTTTTTTGAAGGCACCATCTAGGTTTTTCTCACACCGTGCGGGCACTGGGCCTGATGTGCCCTAGAAGAAACGTAGATTTTGGCACTATATAGATTGTTTGTGTGTTTGTTTACCTTATCATTTGCTTCCTTTTGCTTCTTGTAACTTACTGATGAGTGGACGTTAAACCTTAACTTAGTCAAGCTGGGTTGCATAGTAGCAAAACTCTTTATCGTAAACAGTAACAACAATCAATATGGTGGTTAATTTATTTAGCTTGTTTTTATTATCTGAATGTTAGTCATTCCGTATTGAGCCATTGATCTATTCAGCTGTACATGCTATAATGCAGTGTTGATTATATAGTCTGTATCTCTGTCTGTCTTAGTGCCTTGTTTGGCGAATAAACGTGTTTATTATGTCGGTGCTAAGTTTACGCAGCTTCTGTAAAATTATTGGAAATATTTATTTTCCAAAGTTGGGATCTTTGCTTTTGGAATGTTTGCTGTGACATTATTAACTAATCTGCAACTTGCAGTTTAAATGAGGGTCCACATCACAGAATGTAGTTTGAATGTTTTAAACTTATCATTCATGTACTGCGAGTTGTTGAGCAGTATCTGTCAAGCTTACATGTACTTCTTTTTGCATTTGACCAAGTAATTGCATTATAACTTATATATCTCTGTGACTGTGGATGCCATTTAAGGTGAGTGATATTTCCTAGTACTGGCCATGAGATTGGTCAGGAATAAGATCTCCAGAGTGACATATTTTGTGTCAAGTGGGATGTTAAACTCAATCATTTTTTTAAACTTTCACGTCAGCAGATGTCTTTACTTCAAGTCAGTCAACTTACGTGAGCTACAGACAACACTGTTTGCGTTGCGTGCTTGCTGGCAGGATGCCGGAGAAGCATCAGTTGCCAACATCGACAAGCTTCGTCATGCCGATGGTAAAATCAGCCCAGCTGAGCTGCGCCTCAAGATGCAGAAGGTAATAGTTATCACTTATTTGAATTTGTTGTTTATTTCGATGTAACTAGACCGTAAGGTTATTCGGTAGGATGATGGAGGCATTGTGACCCAGTTGTCGTAACATCTCTCACTTTGAATAAAACCAGAAAGTTGGCAGGATTTCAACCATTTTTTGGGATTGACTGGTAATGTTCCAGGCTCAAGTTGCCACTTAGTGCACAAGGAGCAGACTTGAGGCCTCCGTGCTCTCACCCGGGGGTGGCATCAACATGTATGAGCAAACAAAACAAATCTGCTACTGTACTGCTGCTTCTAGTTTACATTTAACCTAGCTTTTCCAGAGTTGTGGCAGTTTAGGATGGTCTGAAGAGCAAAACATTGTAAACCGTGGAGCAGGTTTTTACAGGCCAGTTGTTCTTCAGGGCACTGAAAGAAAACAGTACTGAAGGGAGTCGGTAAATAAATAAGAAAGTGAAAAGGAAAGTGGTAAAATGTTGATGAGGTTGGCTGCATGTAGTTGAGTGTAGTCAGTTAATATATCGAAGATAATCCAGTTGTGTGTACGTTCTTTGCAGGTGATGCAGAATCATGCAGCAGTGTTCCGTGATGGCCCAACTTTGCAGGAAGGTTGCAAGAAGATTGCCGACTTGTGGAAAGAACTTAATGATCTCAAGGTATGTACTTCTGATAATTAGAATATTTGTAACTGAAGATGCGATAAATGTGGGACCGACCATGTCCGAGTTTAACAAAGAATGATTAGAAAAATTCGAGCATATGAAATAAATTAAACATAGTGGGGAATCAAAATTGTTGTGAAAATGAAAAAAGTAATGGGGCATTTTTAGTATCTATTGTGAGAATTTGGAAGTGCCTTCTACATGCAAGGAATAAAACGTGATGTAAAATGATAATGAATTAAATAATGTGTAGAAGTAATGCATTTCTATCCTGGCATAGTGCAACGTGGTCTGAGGGACTGATCTGTCTCCAGGCTGAATCTCATGTAACGTGATCAAATCTGGCGTAATTTTTAAAAATGTTTCTTTGTGTTATGGTTTCTGTAGATTAACAAATGCATGCCTGTTTACGCTGTGTTAGATTTATTTAGTACGAAGCTTAAGTGATTCTCTGAAAAGAGTGTTTCTGAAATAAGTTACATTAGATCAACTGAGATGTAAACCTTGACTCTATCCTGCCATAAGATTGTAAATTTAGTAATACAGGTGGGAAGCATTTGTTGTGAGGGTGGTGTGTACGTGGTGGTGGTCACAGTGTTATGATAGTCGTAGCGGTTGTGATGGTGAACTTGCACATTGCCATCTCGGCAAGTAGTCAGTTCACTGTGGACAATCAGCTTGCAGAAGTTATAGCGAGCTTAGCTATTATTAAATGCTTAAAACATCATCAGCGTCAAACTTCACGTGCTTGCAGGCAGCGGAGCAAAATGTAGATCAAAACAAGATAATAGATAGATGTCATAGAATGTTTATTTTCATCAACATCCATGAGTTGACCGGTGTGCGTGTTGGCAGTCCGCAAGTTGGTGCACCCGCAAGTTATCCAGCTGCCATTGATTGTTTGTGTGTGTAGTTGGCTGACCGTGGCATGATCTGGAACTCAGACCTCGTGGAAGCGCTGGAGCTGCAGAACATGATGATCAACTCAGCTTCAATCATCGTCAGCGGCGAAGCTCGCAAGGAGAGCCGGGGCGCTCACTCTCGCGAAGACTTCCCTGTAAGATAACTCACCTCGCCATTGTCTCACCGTCTTCCGTTCACTGGCATTGGTGATGCAATACACCACTCCTTGGTTGATGGGTACAGCAGAGTCGGGTTCCCACAGGCCCTTCACACTGTAGCAAAATTCACAGCTCAAACATCAAAAGCCAATGTTCATATCAACGTGTTGTTGAGAAAGTGCCAACGACGGATTTGTGATATTTGTCATGAGCTTCTAAACTACGTAAGGTTTAGCTTAAGACAAGAAACATCAAGTACCCTTTAGTATAGTGTGTGATTGTAACTAGTACTGATGATAATTATTATCAGTTGCATGTAGTATTTTTGTACATGATGCTGTTTCAGTGAATTGACAAGACCTTGCTTATGCATAAATACAGTAAATGCCGACATCTGTTTAATGGTCTCTTTTTCCAGGACAACTTTGGTAAGTTGGCACCTGAAAGGTAAACTGTTATGGATTTTAAAAGATAAGGGGTGGCAAGAGTGTCAGCTGGACCATATGGAAATCATTTGCACTAAACTCCTGACTGACCATGCCAGTAGCCATTCAACCAATTTTTACAGGCTTGTCGCTCTCAATTTCAAAGGACTGATGAATAAACTAGAATCCATATGCTGTTATGGCTTGCATGGCTGAAGACAGTTGTGCATGAGTCTCGCAAGAAAATCTCGCATTAACTGAATAACTTAGGTCCGGTTTTTCCACAGCAAATTAATCTCCCGTTAATTTAATCCGGCATTAAATCCGGCAGATAACGATCAATTTACTCAGATGTCGTTTTTCCACCGGCAGTTCATCAATTAAATCGTCCTAAGCGGACGATTTAATTGATGAACTGCCGGTGGAAAAACGACATCTGAGTAAATTGATCGTTATCTGCCGGATTAAATTAACGGGAGATTAATTTGCTGTGGAAAAACCGGACCTTAGCGTCGTAACGAGCCACTGTTTACATCTACAAGCCAGAAGTGATCAGTAGTTATTGCACAGCGGTTTGTATATTGCAGAATCGCATTGATGAGTTGGACTACAGTAAGCCATTAGAGGGACAGACAAAGAAATCTTTTGAGCAGCACTGGCGAAAACACACTCTAGCAGCTGTCGACCCTGAAACGGGCAAGGTATGTCTGTCTGTGTGTCTGTCCAATGTCCGTCTGCCTTTACCCTGTCTGCTGTTTTGGTTGGCATATGTTAAACATTTCTCAAATATTGAAATTTATGTAAAGCATTTGAAAGCTTGTTTGTTTTATTGTACCTGATATATCTATTTGTATATAAATATCCAAGTTAAGTTTACAGTTAAATTTTGGTCTTTGTACATGAAATTAGCGTTGAATATTATTATTATTATTATTATTAAAATATTTAAAACTGAAGCTATATTTCATGCATAGCCTCAGAAGCTTCTTCCCCAGTGGATGTATTTTGACTAAATTTGATTATGATTATAGAGATAAAAAAATTTGTTCTCAGTCGACGTGGTTATGAGCTATGCTACCATTGGACTTGGGGTTCATGTACCCCCACGGTTCAAAAGTCTGCGGACAGGGGGTACAGCAATTGGAATCAGTGCATGAAAACCAATTGCATCATAAAATAAATTGCCATTGACACCACTAACAAGACAAGATAAGCCGAAGCCAGCTATAGCTATAGCGCAGGCGGCGTGCGACTGTAGCGACACCTGGTGAATGGCAATGTATTGCCAAACAACAACGACAACACGTGACAGAGGGGACCGCTATGGCCCCATAGAAATTATTACATATGGCGGATTTTTGTCTATCTCTGAGCATTCCAGCGTTGTGTTCCGTACATGATTATAAACACTTCGTTGTCATTAGTTCGCCCCTACTAGTGGTGCAAACTATTTGATGCATGTGTCTGTTCATCTGTCTACTCCATAAGTCGACATCAACTCGGCCAAACTTTGCAAAATTTTTGTGCTTGTTGCCTGTAACCATCTTGGTCCAGACAAGTCCTCGTCTGGTGTCATAGCGATAAGTTACGTAATTGGTTTTGTGGATGACATTGTGCTGCATGCATTGCTGCTGCAGTGATGTGCCCTATTGCTTCCATTATGTGTAAACGTGATGTTATCCAAAACAAGGCTGTTGTAGATACACTCCCCCATGTGCACAACTCATAATGTCATCACAAAACTGTAAGTACATGAAGTATCACATCATCATCTGAACAGGACCAAGTCATGGCCACAGGCAACGTGCACAGAAAATTTGGTGTAATTCCCGAGATACCTGTGCGGATATTCATACACAGGCCTACATACTGACAAACTCATTCCGGTACTGCACACCCTGTCAGGGTGGAGTATGGAAGTATTTAAAATAGACTTTTAATAGTATTTCATAACTAAGCAAACATCTTTATGCTAAACTGTTCCGCAGTTAAAGTGAGGGTACAAAAAAATTTTGCACTTACTTCGCTCGAGAACAGCATACCGGTATTTGTATCCCCACTCACTCAAACATGGCACCATTCCTAGATGTAAATCATCATTGACACTGCTCTTTCGTTTGCTGATCTGTTGATTAATAGCAGCTTACCAGTTGTAAGCTAGAGCTTCACAGTTCAGGAATGGATTCAAGAATGCATAGAGTATAAATTGACGACCCCAAGGCATACAGAGTCAGTAATTCGGTATTTGCCACGGCCCCCGTACTGGCGAGCCAGGCTGAGGCCATCGTCGATCTCGGACGAACATGGCCGCAACATAGAATAGATATACACTAAATAGCAACGAACATAGTAAACTGACAGCAAGATGA
>Ga0209782_1001366_pt1 | contig 12614 bp, 8 predicted proteins | sample WorMetmaBAHAMAS1_FD_187390 | JGI IMG/M metagenome (GOLD analysis project Ga0209782, IMG submission 187390) | Marine gutless worms symbiont microbial communities from Max Planck institute for Marine Microbiology, Germany - Inanidrilus... | ecosystem: Host-associated > Annelida > Digestive system >... | reverse complement strand
GATCGTCAAAAATAAATATCTTAATCGATTAATTAGCGATTAATCGTGGTCATTCCTTGTATTTGTGTCCACCTGTATGTATGTATGTATGTATGTATGCCGAGACTGTGTCTATATCTGTCCCTGTCTGTGTGTGTATCTCTCCCTATGTGTAGTTGTATTTAAGTATGCCATGGCTTTAAAAAGTCAGACATTAAAATCAAGTTGTAACTCAGTCAAATCTTAACCAATTTCCAAAAAAAATTTCACTGTTAGATTCATCGCTAAATTTGTAGTAAAGTGATTACCGCAGATCCCACCACATCTTGTTTATGTTGCAGCATTACCTTGTGAAAGATTTTTGTTGAAACCACCATATATGACTCCAATGCTCAGAGCACAGTTGGTTAAAAAAATACTTGTCCAATAATTGCTCATCATTTGGCTCAGTGACAAAACGATCTTTGCGCTGGCACCAAGAATTCATGCAATTTATGCTGATCGACCCCTTACACACGACACGTTGAACACCCCCTGATTACTGATAAACAGACAATTCCAATTGACTGGTAATGGTCATTCGCAATTACCATTGGCTGAACTCGGCAAGCCGAGTCCTAATATCGACCTGCTATGCACCACTGGTTCAAATGGGAGAGCGTAAACAAACACACAATGTTTGATCTTGACCTACGACCTTAACCTACAAAACCAGGCTAGCCAAGGTCAAGGTTGACCCTCATGCCAAAAATCAAGGTCAAACGGTTCAAACAGGAGCGCCCACAGACAAACGGACACGCACACGCACGGATGCTACCAAACGTATTATCTCCCCTGCTACGTGGTCGATAACGATCGACTGTATGCACCTGAAACAATCAAAAAGACATCGTGGCAAAATGCCTTTGCAGACGAACCATGTTAATAATCACTTTACTACATAATTGGAGAGTCTGTCGGTGAAAGAGTTTTGAAAATCCCTTATGATTTGACTTATTTACCGTCACGAGTTTGGTGGTGTCTTTCTTTTTGCGACATGTAAGTAAGTAAGTAAGACTATTTATATACGGCGCTATTTTACAAAAAGTCACAAAGTGCCGTAGTTCCACGACCTAAAGAGAAAAGTCTTCAGACACCGCTTAAATCGCCCAAGAGAATCACATTGTTGCAGTTCGATCGGCAAGGAGTTCCAGTCCTCTAGATGTCAACCCACCTGTCAAATGGCAGTCGTAGAGCTGCTGCTGCGAATGTGACGACGCCAGGTGTACATACAGACACCGGTCCACCGCTGCAGTACGGCTCATGGCTCCAGTTTCTCTCAGAGTAGTCGAGCGGAGTCAGCGCCTCCGAGCCAAACAGCTCCGACAACTGCTGCAGCACTGCCTGCTTCCGTTCTTGCGGCTACAGAAACAAAGATTGGTTGGTTTAAGGTTTAACGGCGCATAATTGGCTATATCACATCTTTACAGCGGTAAAGATACATACGTAAAAACAAGTACACAAATCGATACTTGTAGTTCATGTCTCTAGTCGAAATTTTGCTGCAATACACACAAATAAAACTGATACAAAAATAAAGATGTCATTCCGCGCATCTGTTCAAATGCAACCAATGGCTGCACCACCCTCATGACTTGACGTGTCCAAAACTGCCTTTGGTGCCTACCGACTTCGGCACTGAAAAATCGTGCAACCTAAATATTAGGTGACCATAGAACACCAACAAAAAAATTGTGGTACCATCCGCGTTCTCCTCCAACATCGAAAAACGCCTGCAACTATGGTACTATATCTTCTGACTTCAGACGTCAGCAACTCAATGCGATGCAGCTATTAGCTGTATTGTGTCCAGTTTCAGTGTAATTACAGTAAGACAGCAGCTGCTGTTATGTAATGCAACACGAAGAAATATGCATTCCACCACACTTTCAATTTTCATGTCATATTTCACACAACTTTGTATTATGTACAGAAGCTGCTGCAACGAATACATGCATTAACCATCAGTGTCTGGTGCTGCAGATGTTGATATCCTCCACTAAATGCAACAAGAGCGGCATTGCCAGACGACGAAGTGCCATCGAAAACGATACACAAAGGTCCGCTGTCACACTCACGAGATATCGGCTTCCCACCATTCGCTACTGCTTCACCAGAGAGACCAGCTGCACGCCAAAATGCCTGCAATAATACCACGTTACATTTAGTGTATTAAATGTCATTCAATTATGTGCCAAATACCTACAGCAAAGGTCATTTTGTTCCACAATTATTTTCCAGACACGCGGACACACACAAACACAAGATCAATTGAAGTGGTCAGCAAAAACTGACAAGAAGGTCGATACAAAAGATCAAGTTCTCAAGATATCGGCGAGTGGTAGTGCAATCTGTAGGGGTGAAAAAGTCAAGATCACAAAGCCACACAAAGCTCCTATATGAAAGGCCTTCTGACTCAAAATGAAGAATCGTATGAAGGTCAAATTTGGTGAAAATATTTATTAAGACATGCATTGCATGTAAGGATGTCTTGAAATCAAAATATTCAATGTGCAATGTACTACATATTGAGTAGTGATAGTTGTTAAGCAACTGCAGTAGAGCACAAAAATTATCATAACATTCGTTGTTTTATTACCTTTTTGTATGTGACTACAACTTTGGTAATGCAACCGGCGGGCATTCTCTGCCATGCATGCTGTTTAATAACAGGCAACGAAGGCTTATATTCAATACCGACTAAAACACAGACAGCAACACTGAAAATATAATATACAAATTAGTGTAAATACACATGTATAGGTAATATCATTGGAAGGTCAGCTGAAAGGGAGAAGTGATTCTCTCCGAGAAGCCAGGCAGTGGGTAAAGGAAGACTTCTGTGATTTTTCTTGCCTGGAGTCAACGTTTTGAGTTCCGTTCAGTTCTTTGGGACATCGATGGTTGGGTGACATTATCGAAATTTGTCGTATAAGAAATTTGTGCCATTTGTCCTTCAATGTACTCTTCTGGAACAAGTGGGAAAAAAGCAAACAGACTATGAACAGACTAATCAATTCACCTGGAAAAAAAAGCCAATTAAACAGATGAGCAGTATACAACAACTAAATTGGAAAGATATTAAAATACTCTCATAAAAATGTACTCAGTGGCACAGATAAACAAATGATAATAAGATAGCTCTGCAAATGGCTGAAAATACACTCAGTAATATCTTTCTTTTCATTCTCACTTATTTCTACATTGGAATATCTTCATCTGTGTTGGTTCAGTTGCTACTACAGCTAACTATAAGTGATACTACTACAAGTGCTCAGCATCTGCAAAACTATGATGAAAGTTACATTAACATCATATCCTAAAAACAGCTTATCCATCTAACTCTGCTCTATCTGCCAGAAAAAGCTTTCAAGCACCAGTGAAATATCACTGTAGCCAGTACAAGTTATCTCACCAGGTATCTAACCAGGTGTGGCTGCTCCTCGAGAAGCAATCATCTGTGATCACGTATCATACTCTCTGTACTCTGTGACTGAAGTTAGTAGCAGCCATTTGGGTTATGCGGACCACAAGTCCATGAAAAAACTCATCTCGTTAGCACGGATCTTGTCGAGATGACTCTTGAAAACACTGACTGAGCATGCATCTACTGCATCTTGTGACATACTGTTCCACCTGTTCGGCACTCGTGAGAAAAGAAGTAGAGTCTTGTGTCACTTTGAGATGGAGCTTTAACCGATACACTGGCCATTATTTCGAAAATAAAAAAACGACAGTAAAGAATGCCACATGCCGTGCATTGACTGGTGCAGGCTAAGTGCTCATCCCATTTCTTGGTCCACCGAACCCACAGGTAGTTACGCCACAGAGTCTTGGTTTTGGTTAAAGTGATGCCAGACCTGAGGTCAATGCTACAGCCCCTTGGTCAGCCCTCATTTTCTACCCACTGAGGGCAGAAGGTTGAGTTGGATTGCAAGATGGTATGCCCACAGTCACCCAACTCAGAATTAACTCGTCACGGTACAAAGTAACTCCGTTGATGCAAATGACACAAGTTATCTATGCCAAACTGCCACATAAGAACAGAAAGCTGCGGAGAAAAATCTTCAGATGTGAAAACAACGACTGTTAAGTATGAACGTACCAGCTTGTTGAGGCGGTATGGCTACGATAACACGTTTGCAGTGAAATGTCTGACCCACTGTCGTCTTCACAAACACTGCATCAACGCTTGAATCCTAATACACCAGCCGAGTGACAGACTAATTAACTGGCGGCCAGCAGCTTCACGAATTGCAGAAATGAGTGACCATCATACTTAACCACAATGTCACACTGCTCAGTGACTGCACAGTTCAAGGCCGTAATTAGAGGGGTTTTGAACACCCCCAAAGTTTCAGGGAAAATTTGACAGTAAATTTTCAAAACTGACCACTGAACTGGACTGTGGATATCGATTTTGGCCAGGGCTTTGCCCCAGACCCCACTGGGGGAGTTTACAGCGCTCCACAGACCCCTAGCTGGTGGGGAGGGGGTTCGCCACTCCATCCTCAAGAACCCCACCCAACCTCAGCCCTTTGGGCATCACTATGTCGTCACCCAACACCCCCTGAAAATAAATCCTAGTTACGGCCTTGGCACAGTTAACTATGAAGATGTAAGGTAAATAGTGCTATACCCCATGTGCTCATCTCCCAAACAAAGTCATGACACATGGCCAGTGCAATGGCAGAACTTTGTTACCTTTTCACCCTGCGCTGGTACCAAATTATACTGCTTGATGACAGAGGCGTGTGTGTGAACAACTTGCCCGAGGTCATTACCTGACAGCGGAACGGTCGGGAGTCAGACCAGCACGACGTCTCAGTCACAAGTTCAATGCCTTAACCATTACACCGCTGTGCCATACTGCTTTTAAAACAGCTGTGCCCACCACTTTGGATAATGGTGATTTAAGCACTCCATAGTCTTGACAAACTGTCTGCACTTTAACATTTTCTTTCGCTACCCGTATTATGGCCTGGTTTTTCAGTGTTATTCAGAAAGCATGTGCCACGTATAATAAGAACATCGGGATTGGTCTGCAGGATTCATTTGCTGAAAGTGAATCCTCATAAGCATATTATATGGAGCAGATAGCTCCCTGCAGGTGAATGACCATTGAGAAAACTCCAAACGCAGTAAGAAATGCAGCAGAGCATATCATTTCAAGCACATTTTCTTCAAACGTTTTCAGAGAGCGGGATATCAGACCCCGCCCCTACTAGAGACTTGTACACTCCAGCTGTTTTAATTCACTCAAATCCTCAGTGCAGTGTCTGCAGTGCTGCACTAAATACTTGTTAAATCAACCAATGAACAATAACAGTTGAGTTACTTCAAAAATAATATTATGCATGACTAAATATCAACGGATCAAATAAACATAAAGCTTTAACATAAAAACTGTAGCACATAAAGTGTCGTATTGCATCCATTTACAACAGGCAGTGGACAATACCTGATGTATAGCACTAACTGGAGTGTTTAGATAAACTCTGTTCTTGCCGACAACTTCTGCAAGCCGCGAACATATCTGCCATGCTCCTCCCTAAACAATTAGCAATCAACAACAGATTGCTGATGCAGTTTCTCAGTTACAGTGCTCTGTTGTCATCTGCATTTTCAGTCTGTCTTTCCATGTTTTTGTATCTTTCATTTAGCCCGCTCGGCAAAAGTTGCAGAAAGAGCAATATGTTTTACTTACTGATCTACTTTGTTCCTGGCTCAGTGACTGACAAAGCACAAAATTTACTCTTTCGCATGACAGTGAAAATTCACAAAGACAGAAACAAAAACATAAGCAAATAAACTAATTTCACAAAAAAAAATATGTACCTACCTATCTACCCATGTTTCAATGGTTATTTTCCAAGTGAACCTGAGTTAGCTAGTTTGCCTCGATTTTTCCTTTTATTCAAGTACAGAAACATTGGGGATTAACAGTACAGATTTCTACAGGTTGAATGCCCTTCCTGCCCCACAATCAACAGTGTGAAAGCATCAATGGAAAAACAATACAATATGCCTACGTGTAAAACATAATGAAACATTTTTCATTGTGTGTAAGAAGTTTTAGCTCAATCCACTTTCAGATGCCATCATTGTCTTCCTCAGTGATCATAAGGTTGGTTGGCTGGTTGGGGTTTAACAGCACTTTCACACAAACATGGCGATATCGCCTTTAATTAAGATAAGTGACCATAAATGGTAGCTGCATTAACAGAATATACTGCTCATTGCTGTAGCGAATTACTGACAAAATTAAAATCAAACAATGACAAGCAATTCCCTGTTAAAAAACAACTGTGCAGTACATGATGTCTGATGTGCTAGGAAATTTTTAAACAAAACCAAATTATAAATGCATTTCCCTTGTAAAACAAACTGCTCAAAACAAATACCGGTAAATAACTGCAGTGACAATAATTTAGTTAATTATCCACAAATTCAAATGTGCTCAAAGAATGTGTATATTTCATTTGCAAAATATACACATTTCTTTGAGCACATCTGAATTTGTGGATAATTAACTAAATTACTTACACTGCAGTATTTATCATTTGTTTTGAGCGGTGTGTCTTCCAATACAATAATGCCATAAAGGTCATACCACAACTCTAAACTCCTGGCCACCGACTCTTGCACGACTGCTTTGCAGCGCATCCACACCACCAGCAGCAGATATGTAGGTTAGGAAGTATAACAGAGACATGTGAACTGCTTCTGTGCCGAAGATACATCGTATAGCTGCATCAAACGTCTTCTTAGCAGCTGTGTGACCCAGCACAACACTGGCATGTTAGCTTAGTAGAAAGAACCAACAAGCATGGCATAGTAATTTACAGCTGAGTTTACTGTGCAGTAGCACAACAGTAGGGCAGATTAATGCTGGCACTGAAAAGTGACAAGGTTACCTACAAAAAACTCGTTTTAATCACCCCACTGATTCTGTTACCAAGAGTATAACCAAGAGAATGATGTGGTACAGGCAGAAACTGGAAGGTAAAGAAACAGTGACTAGCCGCCACATCAGTACCCTTGCAGCTTAATTTGATTTTCTGATGTATAGGAATGGGAAATTAGTATCTCATAATAACACTCATGGGTCGGATAGTCCGTTTATCATTTCTACCTGTCTACCTACCTATGATTAAATGGTCATTTTCAAGGTGAACCTTTCTTAGCCAGCCCTAACCCCGGTCTTCTTCATCCACCTGCCTTTGGAGGCAGACTTTTTACCAGCTGGTAGCTGTTACTTCACAGCCAACCCAAAGTTAAAGCACTAGAGGAATCTCAAAACACTGACTCCAACTAGTCACCTGGCCTCATTATTTCTTCATCCACCATCATAGTGTTGAGGCAGGTACATTTATACTAACTCTCCAACACCAGCAGCCTTTACCCTGTCATCCTTTACAAATAATTTTAAACAGCCACTGTTGCATAAAAACCACATTCAGATCATGTAATCTACCTTCAGTAATTAAGAACAGCATATGGGCTGCTAGACCGGAACTTCAGTGCAAAGAATATCTCAGTCCTCAGTCCAGCGAGAGTGTTGAACACTGAAACCTGATAAAACAATTATAAAGTAACCTATTCTTGTACATCTCAATTGTTTTCATCAGGAACTACACTGGCACTAGTCCACAACATTATAGACTCTGTAATGAGATGGCGATGACGTACATGGTAATCAATTATTGAAATTTTACTGTAACTTCATGTGGTTTAACAAAGTACAACATACACCATAGTTAGTTTCTGTCATAGTTTAACACTGCACTGCATATTACAATATCAGTTAACTATATTAACCTGCTGTCCAAAGGTTCGCTTGTTTGAACTGCTCCAGAGTGACGGAATCCCATTCAAGAGCTGATACACATGTAGCTGGATCAGTAACATTAACTTTTTGACGCATGGCTTCTATCTAGTGCAACGGCATAGCAATGCAAAACCATTATGCATTTCCATGAGCTAAATACACGCAATGCATGTATGCTATAACCTGATAATCTGTCCGTCTGACACAAATATTGCATAAAACACTGGAGGACACATAAGGGCTCAGGTTTTCTCACACCAATGATCTTTAAGAAATTTTAACTGGAATTCCAACTCCAACAACAATAACTCCGAATACACACAGTGTAGAGTGTAGCAAGAATTTGCACTTAGCAACCAATACCTCACTATATCTCAAAAATATTGCAGCATTTGATCATCACGATTGCAGATGTAAACAAGAGCACCTAACAGTGGCTAGCATAGCGCAAGATGATCCCTCCACTCTTCCCGGCAATGATCCCTTCCCTCGCGCCCGCATGCACCGCAACCGCAATGCACGGTAAATTGGGATTGGAATTTGAAACCTAAATAAGTAATAATGCACCAATGCACTTCCGTCACAGACAGACGGACACTGACATCGTAGCATAAGTGCGAGATGTATATATTTTACATCTCGCGCTAATAAAACTATGGAATGCTAATTAAAAGTTGCACAAGACCAACATAATGAGGACATGGCTCATGAACTTGAGTGACCTCTAAAGGTCTGTTATGGTAACTACAGACAATATCATCAGGGCCTACACTGTTAAGAGTAAAAAATACATGCAAAAAAGCAATTATAGTGATCAAAAGTTTGTGTATCAATCAGCTGCAAAGTACAAAGTTTAGAATGATAGTTGACTGGAAGGACTATTATGATAATCTGCAGTCCAGTTGCATATACCCTGTTTAGTAAACAATAAACAGTACTATTGGCGTAAAAACATGGGATTGAAGTCTCATTGCCTATTATAGTGTTATTCCAATCACACTGAGTGACAGTAAAGGTTGCTTTAGATGCATAAACCTTTCATGTACCTTGGACAACATGGCACAAATTAGTATGCTTATGCTTAGGATTACAACTACCAATTAGAAGAGATACATGGTCTCAAACAGTGTCATTTCTGATAAGCTTCGAATCTTCAAAGGTCATTTCACTGTCACATATTCTTTTAATGCAATTTCATCACTGCTGCATATGTAAACAAAAATTTAACAGACTGCGGTTATCAATGCTCATATGAGGCAATGATAAAGGGTGCAATACTCCTACTCATATAGCCAAAAAAAACAAGATATTTCACTGACAAGGAGCAGAGAGCACTGGCTCTACAACTGCTGAACCTCTTAGGCTTTGACTTCTTGTACACCAAAATGCTAAACATATTTAACGTTAACCTAATCTTCATGTTACACAGCATTTTTATCAACCGTGTAGCAGGGGAGATAATACGTTTGTAGCGTCCGTGTGTGTCTGTTTGCTGTGGGCACTCTCCTGTTTGAACCATTTGATCTTGATTTTTGGCATGAGGGTCGACCTTGACCTTGGCTAGCCTGGGACTGTAGGTCAAGGTCGTAGGTCAAGGTCAAACAGTGGAAATTGTTTACGCTCGCCCGTTTGAACCAGTGGTGCGGAGCAGGTTGATATTAAGACTCGGCTTGCCGAGTTCAGCCAATGGTAAAGCGAATGACCATTACCAGTCCGTTGGAATTGTCTGTTTGTCAGTAAACAGGGGGCTTCAACGTGCCGCACGTAAGCGGTCGATCAGCTTTAATATGTCATTAAATTTTAACTTCTTGAAATACCTTAATTTTCGACACTTTGTCAATAATAAAGTCAGTCAAGTATTCCATGTATTATATGTACTTTTCATTCAGGGCAGTTGTTACTGTTAATGTTTTATTTTTATTTATTTATAATTTGCCAGATATTCACCGACTGTACTTATATGTTATGTTCTGAAATAAATGATGATGAAAACATATAATGAACTACAACTGAATAAAGTGCAAATCTCTTGTTACCTCTCGGGTATGCTAACTGGTTTTTAAAGTACTGAAATTCACTGGACATAGTAATATGCAAGATCTAAAATACAAATCAATAAAAAATGTTAACATTTATATAATCTCACTGATTCTCCAAAGTCTTAAGCTAGACTTGAAATACAGTCTCCTAAAGCACTATTTTTAATTTCAATTAGAAGTAATAACTGTTACAGTAGACAACAGGCCATAACTAACCTTTCGTATAAACACATATAGATCCATAAGTGCAAAGAATGGAAGAGAAGGAATTTCTGATGTATAACTGGAGACTCTTGAAGCTGAACCACTGCCTAGCTGCAGCAGCTTGCTTCCTGAAGTGTACTGCGGATACACTAACAAATCAAGTTCTTTGATCAACTCCATTACATCTGGCTGACAGCTGCAATCATACAGCAGCTGAACAAAATCACAATATAATCAAAGCAGCTTTGCACAGAAATTACAACTAAAACATGAAAATTGATATTAAATGAAATTACACTAATGAAATAACAATATCTGATCATATACCTTCCAACCCACTGACCACCAAGGTCCCAAGTTTCTGTCCCAGAAGCAGCCTTTAACGTTTGACCAACTGTACGACCTCCAACACGATCTGTTAAATTGAAAATTTTATACACAATTTCATCATATTATAGCTACCTGCCTCTAATAAGTTTACAAGCCAATGCTAAACTCAACTTATGAAAAGCATTACAGCACAAATTTCAGATAATTACAGACAACAGACACTTTATTCTACTGTAAACCCAATCTTGCCAGAATCAATATTAAAAGTGTGAAACCAGTTTTTTTAAATTTAATTTAAAAATTTAAACATGATAGTTATGTTCAGAAAATGTAATTCCACTTCCACCATCAGGTTTCCTATTATGTGTTCTTGTTGTGTCATTGAGCCAGATACATGGGGCAGGCAGAGTGAGACAGACAGACGGATTGCAGCAATGCATACCCCACCCACCCCCCTTACAGCAGGCTAAGAACATAATAAGCAAAACTAAACTACGTTTAACAGCACAGAACCTCTCATCTCATTAAAAAAACTAAAAAAATTAGCTCTTCACGTAAACCTTGGGCTTCTAGTACAGCGAGCCGAATCCCAGCATCTTTCTTCTGAATGAAGTGGGCAGCGGAAAGGCCCGATATACCAGCCCCAATAATAGCAACGTCCACTTCAATCACTGACGAAGTATCTCCTGATTCGAATGAACGCTCGCTATGGTCGCCATGCATCTTGACGTTGTTTACAAACCTAATAATACTCTATATAATCGTCAATTACTCATTGTAAACATACAGAAAAAGAACTACAATCTATAATGAACAGCGGAGTTAAAACTCAAATGACTTAACGTAACGCAGGCGTAACGAACGGAGTCACGGTCACTCACTGCATACCGTGTCACATTACTCACACGTTCAGTAGTCAGTACTGAACAGAACGACTAATTGCGGCGACTAATTTCGTGACTACTGTTATTGGTACCGTATCGAACTCTCAGGGTTTCAGATATACCACTTTCGGCGACCGGTGTTTTGCGTCCGCTGCATCCACGTCTATAGAACAGGCTGCCACCTACGCCAGTGTGATAGTCTCGTACAATTTAAACGGTTGCTCAAGACTCATCTGTTTGGTTCTTGAGACCGCGGTGCTCTGTGACATTTCTGTTAGGAGCGCCGTGTTTAAATCTTCTTACTTACTTTTAAGTTACTTACCGTACCAGAGTGCCAGTACTTCTGAACGCTGCGATGAATTGAAAGTTCAACCACTGTGGTTTAACTTTCAAGGTCTTCTCCAATGAAACGGTGGTTGTAGTGTAGTTATAGTCAAAGCATTGCACCGCACTGCACTCTGTGGTGAAAGCATGGACAGATGATACTGCTATTTTTTAACCACTTTTGTCCCATCAGCAAGTTTAATTATTCTTACGTAGTCAATTCAAAGAAATACTTCGAATAAACGAAGTTGAAATTAGAGAGCTACCAGTTGTAACTGTTGAGAATTGAGATGACATTTAGGCACTTTTTTGGGGGGGGGGAGGGGGCATCGCCCAATGCCGCCCCCCAACCTAAATACGCCACTTGACGGATGCCTACTGAAAACCTGAAAGTGATATGTAATCAATTACATTAAGAATGCACTAGCTAGTTTTTTGCAAGAATAGTCATCACTAACGAAAGATGCGGGAAATGGGGAATACTGCATCTCAGCATGGAGTCCACATTATAATAAGGACAAGCAGTTATTAGAAAAAATTCGGCATCGGTTTACCCGCATGTTACGCAGACACCCCATTTATCCCACCCTGCTGCAGTGCACTAAACTTACTACGGAATAGATATCAGGACACAGCGTGGGACGCACGTGTGAGCCTTTACAACGCAGCTGGCACATCACGCCATTCCAAGTTTTCACTCGCATGCATGGGCCGTGTTATTACAGCTAAAGCCTCTAAGAATGGGTATGTTTGACTAGTAACCGGATATAGCAGTTCGCAACAAGCCTTACCACTACGGGAACTCACGTGCAATATGGATCACACAGTGTTACCTGCCACCCGGCAGAGGTGACATTTCCGCCTTTACCCCAGCCAATTAAGGCTGGTACTCGATTTAGCGACCCAAGAGGGATGCAAGGCTGAGTTGACCTAGTTGGCTTGGTTACATACCAAGGTGGTATACCCGCCCGAAGACGGTCACCC
>Ga0209782_1001365_pt1 | contig 12615 bp, 8 predicted proteins | sample WorMetmaBAHAMAS1_FD_187390 | JGI IMG/M metagenome (GOLD analysis project Ga0209782, IMG submission 187390) | Marine gutless worms symbiont microbial communities from Max Planck institute for Marine Microbiology, Germany - Inanidrilus... | ecosystem: Host-associated > Annelida > Digestive system >... | reverse complement strand
TGCTGCATGATACTGGTTGTGCCATGTCCTAGATGTAGGTTTGTGCAAGAGTTGCCGGGGGTGGAGTATGTGACTGGTGCATCATGCTCTGATGTTGGGCCTGACCCACAAAGCAGAACCTTTTAAGTACGTTTTTAGAAGACAACTGCTCTTCCTGTCATTCCACTAACTCTGTCAAAGTACTGATGAAACTAAGCAATGATGGCAACCAAAAAAAAAATCATTTGCTGGATGTTATCTTTCACTGATCCGCTGACTAAGAGCTGACAGAAGTAAATAGCAACCGCTTGGTTGGATCTTGGATGTTAGCATCTTAATATCAATAACCAACTACTGCTACTGATATCAGTGCTGCCGCTGCAACTATTAACAATAAAAAAGTTTAGTAAACTGAGTAATTAATATTTTTATTACACAGTCATCTATCACAAGCAAATCAGCTGACATAGATGTCCAGCAGCTATAGTCAGATCAATTAGTACATCAGTCCACGAATAGACAATGGTTACACATGGAAACGTCAAAAGATCAAACACAAATCCTACATCAGCCAGAGACGAATGTTCATCACTGGACTGCGCCAAACGCGACGTAGCAATCTTCATTGCGAAGCCAAAGTCACACAGACAGAGCGTTAGATCGGACTTGACAAGGATGTTACGAGAGTTGACGTCACGATGAACAACTGTCGGCTTCAAAACATCGCCTGTTCACACACATTGCATCACTCGAAACTGTCACCTCGACAGCCTTTAACAAAGCTCTTTCACTCAGTTATTGATTAATTTTATAGTACGTTGTAAAAATGACAAGTTGTGCTGTCAACTGCTGTCGTCAATTCTTCATTGTTAATGCCTAATCGCTGCCATATTCGTACACATTATTGTGTAATTTTCTAAACGTGTACATGATCTGTTACGTGCACGACTTGTTACCAGGTAAACATTCATGGCGACCCACGCTGTCAAGCACTGTAACAGTAGCTAGATATGATAAAATCCAGGCACTAAAAACATCTGCAGCTACAGACTGGTTGCAATAAACTACACTGACCAGTCCCCACTAACTGTGCGCGTTCACACTCACCTAATGAACACACTGATGGTGCACCATATAAATCTATTTAAGTCTATATTACTGCAAGCTAATTGCATGCAATACCATGCTCAAACTCTGTATAAAGTGTTCTCATATTACAAATTGCAAGTGGAAAAAATACACTGTATTTCATAAAAAGTTGGCAGTACATTTGTAACCACAACTCTGAAAAACTCGTCCAATTTATATAATGTTTGCACTACTGTAAACAGGAAGAAGGTTTTTACATATACATCACCTAAATATCATTCTTGCGCTACCGTGTGAAAATGAAACATCACACTTCATACTTTTATGATGCATTCTTAAAATATTACTTGCTGCATCAAGCACAATGTGAAACAAAGTCCAGCAAGTACAGAAGACAAAACAAAACGATAGTCTTAAATAAATATGTAAATAGCTTACTTGCACAGGGTATTCATTCCTGATTCCAGATATGTAAAAGTTATAAAAATCCATCAAGATTTTCTAGATTTGTGATGACAAATGTACTGCCACCTTTTTTTATGAAACACAGTGTATTTTCAGTTAATGGCATTTTGAGAGGAAGCAGGGGCCCAATTTAAAAAGTATCTTAAGATTTATCATATTATCGGCTGAGATGTGACAGTCTTACGACAGACGTCTAATTAACTAAAGATCTTACAATGATTGTAGCAAAAGTCTGAGATAAAAATCGTAAAAATCTTACAATCAGCTATTAGCTAAAGAGAAGTCTTAGCACACGTTAAATCACTATCGCAGGTTAATCTTACGACAAACTTATAACATATGATAAATCTTAACATTTTTGTAAATGGGGCCCCAGTTACTTAATACTTGTAGAAAAGACATGAAAAACTCAGACGAGACAAGACAAAACTGGAGCCATATGAAAGCAGCAGCACACTTGTGATGCAACAGAAGATTAACATCAACAGAGAAGAAAAAAGAAATATATGTACCTCCATTAGTAATCTCAGTATGCAAATGTGCAAGGCCGGCGGACAGTGAGTGCATCATACGACATGCCGTCGACCAATCAACCGTGTTGTTCTTCAAGTACTCAACAAGACAACCGAGTCGCTCATAGGACATGACGATCATCAGCTGTGTGCCGATACCGCCCGGTGACCATTCCTCACGACAACCAATGAAGTCTACGACGCCGGGATGTCGCATCAGCGGCACTGTCAGCACGTCTCGCTCATTGGCGTAGCAGCGACACTGCGCTGCAGTCAGTATCTGAAAACAACGGTTGTGTCAAGTGCTGCACATGAAGCTCAGTTAAAACTGCACTCAGCTGACAACACCTTGGGTATGACACGACAAGAAAATGGTATGATCAGAAAGCCTAAATAGATTCAAAACCAGAGTCTGGGGTAATGTTTAAGGAAATGAAAAAAGCCCTATTTTACAGTGACAAGTGTAAACTTATAATGATGTTTGTATTATCATTCTTTCAGATAACAGTTAAAGTAGTTAAAGTGACCCTGAATCTGAATACTGCTTCACTGTGTCACTTAACCAGCACTGCAAGGCAGATAAATCTGCAAAGATTTTTATGCTGGCTATTTGCAGTCTGGATGCCTTTCCAATCCACTAATCAACAGCTCAAGTGTACAGCCAAGTTGCTGTATATTTGCCTTTTCTTACATGACAGTCTCAAATTTACCACAAAGGAATAATAGCTGTACTAAAAATTACATTTACCTTCACTGCAACCTCACTTGTTCCAAGAAGGCCGCGATACACGTCGCCGTATCTGCCGTGACTGATAAGCTGGTCAACTTTTAGACCGTCAAGGTCAGGACCGGTAGATCGGCTGGCGGCAGAGATTGAGTCACAGCCGGCAAGGAACGCAGCTGAAGAATCGGTGCCAGCTTCGTCTGCAGCGTCAGAACCCGGGTGACATCTCATCAGATAAACACGAACGGCTGTGAACACGATGATGATGATAATGGCAACGGTGATGACAGACACCAGCGCAGTGACGATTGCACGACGCTCATAGCCTGCATCCAAACCTACACCATGACAAGTTATAAACAATGCACCAGGCTAAACAAAGTAATGTAGTGAAATCATTAAATCAATAACACTACTATAGTCAAAACCAGCATGCAGTAATATTTTGTGAATAAAGCAAGTTTTGTTTAAAATGCAAGATATTTGTTAGTTTTCTTCTGGATTTAATTTGACCTGGTTTCACTTTTAGTCAGTTATCACTGAATAAGAACAGCACAGTTACATTTGTGCACATTTTGATTTTTAAAATTAATTTAAATTCAGCTATGAGTGACATTATTTTATTGCTACACTTAAGTCGCGATTGCTTGGCTGCTGTCAGCACAATAAAATGCTTAAAAAAACGAAAATATTGCACGCAAGCATTAGTTTGACAGTGAATCACTCAAATCTGAGTAAAATTCAAGCGAAAAAATTAAACTTTTAAAGTTACAAGGATAATTTATAACGAAGTGTGTATTATTATTTATCAAGATCAAAACCATTTCTCTTGTCGTCGAGACCAAGAGCTAAAGTCTCAAGATTGCATCTCTGCTGTTACTACTACTGCGACCACTACTCAGTACTCACTGTGCGAGGAAGCATCCAATGCGGCCTGCTGCCTCGACAGTATCTCAAATGCAGTGAAGTTGACACTGTCAGTCACGTTAACGTTGCACAGGTTGCCACGACAGCAGCAGAACCGAGTATTGTTGCGGATGTTGGCGTGATTCAGCGGGGAATGAGCCACACATCCAGGCTCCAGCAAACAATCCTTACTATCGGGATTATCCCAACAGCCTGGATAGCACAACAGTACGGCAAAAGTTGTAAAAGATGAATCTTAGTCTTGCTACATAGCAAACTGAACATAAAGTGGCCTTCACTAGTCCAGGCTGGTTATTCAAATTAAGCAAATTCCTGTGGAATGACGACTTGTCCATCAGCTTTTCAGCATGTATATTTTCTGCATCATAATCAACTGAGGAAACTGAGGTCTGATAGCAAAAAAGCCACTTCACATATGGTATACTGCATCACACATTTGGAACAATTGCCTGATACATTACTGGCAACCTGAACATATTTTTAAAGCAATCTGAAAGCATTTTCTATAGCAACCGTTATCCACAGTCTACAGCGTTACCCCAAAATTTGTGATTCATTTTTAGGGACCAACACATGGCACATTAAAAACTGCATATTATTATCATCTTCATTATTTTTACTTTGCTTTCAGTGCTTTGAGACTGGGTTGGGTGTTAAGAAAAGCATTCAACTTGTAAAAACTGAGTGATATGCTGGTATGGTGTGATTAAATCCAGGTGCAAATAATTCGCACATGGTCAAATTCACATCACTGCTACTCCATCATCTCTTACATTTTCTTACTTCGTTAAAATCCAGAATGTTTTATTATTCTGGTGCCAGTTTACCAGCTGGTCTTAAAGAAAAAACATTAGATGGATTATCATCATAATTTCTATTGCGGCTGAAAATTATAGCATACCACAATATGCTTACATAGAAACTTAGTCAACCAGTGCCACTAGACTGGTACAGCTCATCAAAGTTATCAGTAAGTGTTTGTCAGCATCACAGCAGTATCAGTTACCTTGCATGAACACGGTGTGGTGCATCTTGTCACGCGGGTTAATATACCACAGGGTGTAGCAGAATTCCTTATCACCACGGCACCTGATAACAGACACTTCATTACTGATGTTGTTCTCAATCACCGGCTCTCCAGTGTCATTATTTGTCGTCACTTTGTTCTCAACATAAGCGCAAAACGTCCCATTCAGTACACCACCATCTGCACACAGCATTAAAATCCATTATGTCATTTGTCTTGAAAATGCATGAAACATGAAAGTCACCTATTGTTACTGTACATACTGTGCAATAGAAAACTCTGTAGTAATTGTTTCCAAGCAGTAAGCAACTTATACCAAAAAGCGATTGTGTTTGGCAGTTATGAGTGAGTCTGCCACCAACGACGGCGAGATGGACTATTCCCAAATTACTTTAGGACATCTTGTTGTTATTTTCATAGGACAAGCTGAACAGACTTCAGTTTCACGATTTACTGAGTATAAAATATGGATAGTAAAGCAAATGCCAAATATGCTGCTTCCATTGCACGTCCACTGTACACTATTGTACATCATTGCTTTGTGTGAAAACGACTTCATCCACAAAACTGGAAGTACATAGTGTACTGCAATGCCCCACCAGTGCCACTGAGGCATAAGCCAGTCGGGCCAGTGGAGTATAAGACTACAACTCACTGATAGTGCACGCAGTAGATGAGTACATCAGCCACTGAGAAGATTGGCGACTGACGATGCAGCTTTTTTCCAAAGAAGAAATCTATTACGGCAGTAAAGAATGCCACAATAAGCCGGCAAAAACACTAAAGTGGCGGTAAAGCAATATCTATGATGATAATGCGTAACTTCAAATCTACGTTGTGTACAATACAGGGCTTGCAACTATGGTCTTTGGAAGAAAGACGTACCGGTAATAGATCATACCTGACTGAAGTATGCAAAATTACAAAATGATGCATGGTTTCACTGATGTTCCTGGTTCATTTTTTTCCAGATTACCACTGATAGTATCATAGTACCTCAAGTAGCCAGTTTGAAAGCAGTTAAATCAAACTGCCGTACTGACTCAAGATTGTACTTCTTTTCATCGCGTGTCATTAACCGCTGAAACAGCTTAACCCAGAAGATTGTTGAAGGCTTGAAGCACTGTCAGTTAATGGTTTCAAAGAGGCATTTGGATAGTCTGCATTCTACAAAGATAAGTTTCTTAATGGACTATGTCTGAATAACCCTATTAGCTGCTGATTGGATGTTCAAATTGACTGATGCTAGGTTGGAGCAGCCACATCCAGTGAGCATAATATAGCTTCATATGGTGATGGCGGTTGTTCAAAACGACAGTGATCATGATAATTGACCAGTCAAGAAAGGTAGCACGTTTCAAAGTGCAGATAAAGTTATACAGTGTGTCTTACTGTGTGTCACAGTTTTGTACTGCACATTTACCAACACTTTGGTGTTATGGAGGAGCGCTTATTGCGGTGTCATTTACTGCGGCAATAGCACCATGCTTTTCCAAATAGTTTCGACACTTGTTAGGTCATGCTTAAGTTTGTTCAACAACACTGTCTAACAGGAAGCACAGTAATATAGCCTATGCCTTGGCACTACGAGTCGTCGGCAAAGGCCAAATGGTCTGCTTGTGTATTAAGCCTACATCAAAGTAGCTACACTTCTGAGTAGACAACTGGACATGAGAAGGCTTAGATCGCCGCCAAGTCTCTAAGATGCTAAATGCGCAGTGATTATGTCATCATTCTACTGCAACTGATTGCGATTACACTGAAGGTGGGTAAACTGCGGGTGGTACCCCGCACTTTGCCGCGCATTTTACCCACAGCCTCAGTTTTAGGGTTAACAGTTGAAGAGTTTACAATTGTGTTTGTATTTGGTCCTGGGATTCGTCATATCTGTTTTAACATTTGTCGTTTCCCATAGAGAGACAGTTATAAAGTGTTGCTTCCACCGTGATTCAACAGAGCAGCTAATCGTGTGTTCTCACTAAAAGTCGACTGCAAGACCGCACAGTGTGGACCACAACTGCACAGACAACTTTACGCAGGTCAATAGTGGTGCAGTCCTGCTGCACCACTGCACAACTATCGACCTTCTGGTGACGACTGGTGTCAGTAGTTCCATGCAGTATGCGGAACGGTGGAACGAAGTTAACTTAACATACTTTTGTGTGATGTTCTTTCCAGTTTAATTTAATTTCAAATTTCTTGCTACATTACTACTGTTTTATATTCCTGTTACCTAATTTGATTTTGTATTCGCGATAAGAGTTCGAACGGTCCACAAAAAAACGGATCAGACCCAGTACCTCATTTTTCATCTACAATTTCGGCCAACCCAGAACCCAATCCAAATGCCGCTTATTTCACGAATTTTAGCTAAATGTATGCTGCAAATTAGTTACCTACCATATTGCACAATGGTACATGCATTTGTTTGTCTTTCTTTTGTTATATTTCAAACTGAACGCTTAATAATAATTAAGTTTTTTTTTGTTTACTCATTCATGAGTGATATCATTTCCGGTGTTTCCGGTCTGCCTAAATATCAAGCAGGGCTGCAAGGCCAATGAATAACGTAACATAATACAATTCACAACCTCCGTGTCGTTAGCAAGCGTTCATGCCGTCACGGAGGTTGTAATGCTGGTGCCAGATCTGTCAATTAGCTGTCTGGCACCATTGCCGTCTGGCACGTGATGCATAACGTACCGCCGGCGCCGTTCGATTACACACGGGTATCTAAACTATAGACACTGCCTGCTACCGTGTGACGTAATGTTTACATCCCAAATGTGCCGTGCTTTGTTTCCAAAAACGCGATAAATTGAGTAATTAACTAAGGGTTGATAAAATCAGTTCTCACTCTAATTCGTGAACGATCGACGATGTCTACACTGTATACTTTCTCTGGTTCATTTTTGGGGTTTACTATTCTGAAATCTGAAATTTCATTGATGTTATCTGTCTTTTGGCAATGCATATACAGACAGTAAACTGCATACAGCATGATCGCGCTGTGAGTGTGCGGTCGGTCTGTGCGGTCTTAACAGTGTTATGAGTTATCGAGAGCTAATTAGTGCTCGGCGGTCGTAATTAGCGTGGTCCTGACTGTGCGTTCGTGTGCGGTCGGCTTTTAGTGAGACCCGCTACCTGGCACTTTACAGGCCGAAGAAAATCAACAACAACGTTAATAGTTAAGTGTATGCAGTAATATTAACTTCTTCGATTTTACTGGGAAAAAAATGCCTGAACACAACCCCAACCCTATTAACCCTAAATATCCGCAGATCCGTACATTCGCATTTTACCCCTAAACGTCACGAGCCCATCCGAGTTTTACACCAACATTTAAGTTTGTTTACGTTACAATTCTATCTACTGCGGCACTCTACCTGAACACCGAACTATCACAGTTAGCCAACAAAAAGCCAGACATGCTGTGAATCGCATGCTGATCCTTTAACAAGACTCATCTATACAAAAACTCGTCCATAATATGTTATGCAAACAACGCCATTATAACCAGACTATTATGGCTTCCATCCACCGGCGCCGGATGTCTGTGTCACTGAAGTCATTGGGACAGTCCATTTCTAATAGGAGCCATAAATTTTTTTCCGGAGATAAATCGACTGATTGAGCAAATATCGATACATTATAAGCAAATAATTTTATGGCAGAAAAGGTGCCTTTCTTCCTTTGTTAATAAAAATTCAGCAATGTTACTGTTAAAGCATGTTTGCAGGTGATTGACCAATGTTGTTCTCCCCTGTCTACCACAATAGAAAAGCCCGACATTGGCCCACTTGCAACTAGAGATTCACGAATCGCTTAATTAACTAATCGTTTAAACGAAACTACTAAGCTCGATTACAGAACAGTGGACGTGGTCTGTCGGCCGGCTAGCATGTCTGTAATCTGCGACAGGGCCCATCTCTGTAAACTGTGCAGCCGCTGTCCAGCGGCAGCTGCACAGTTCACTGAGTATGGGCAGCATGTAACATGTTAGACACCACCCACCAATTGGAAACCATGGCAACTGTCCTAATGTAGGCCTCTTTTCCTGGTATTGCTATGAAATCATGTTAGAGGTCATGGGACAATGATCAGTCAGGCAGATATACCTACAGCCTTACACCTTCAGTTAAAAGTAAAGTGTCATTTCCTTTGGAACGTGACATTGGAATTTTATTCTCAAATAGGAATTAGTCGACCACCGCTAGGCGTATCAACTTATATTTTGCAGCTGTACCTTTTGTTATTTTTTAGTGGTACCTAGGCTGTAAACTTTCGTCCCTCAATGTATCGCCACAACATTTTCACACAAAATTCGCATGGGGACAAGCAGATGACCTACACTTCGAAATTTTAATTTTCGACCCCCAAAAAATTTGGCGGGGAAAACCCCCAAAATTTCGACAAATTTTGCCGAACGGCCGTCAATCGGAAATTCTTAACTTCGAAACGGCTCGACATATCGATAAACGAATAACAGATCTTTCATCTGCGATAAATGGGCTAAAAGATGGTACCAAATTTGGGGGCACCCCCAACCAGTTTTGATGCAACCTAGGGAGAAAATCGGCAAATCATAAATTTTGCACGAAAATTTTTGAATTTTGTCCACTAGCGCAAAATTTTCTGCTGTAAGTCCCCTGCAGCCAATCAATCAATCAATCAATCAATCAGCGTATAATTTTTCGGCCTCGAAGCGCTCTACCTGTAGCAGTTATTGTTTAGGGACTGTGGCTCCCCCAAAAAATTTGGCGATTGAAAATATACGTGAAAACATGGAAATTTCCGAGTACCGCCGAATTGCACACAATAGTGCTCAGCCGTCCCTTCACGGATTGCCACTAAAGTTGCATAAATTTTGCGTGGGATAAAGGCAGATAATGTACGTTTCGAAATTTTTATTGTCGACCCCTAAAAATTTTGGCTGGGGAAAAACCCCAAAATTTCGACAAATTTGCCAAAAGACCGTCAATCGGAAGTGTGTAACTTCGAAACGCCTCCACATATCAACAAATGAATAGCAGACCTTTCATGTGTAATATATGGGCTAATAGATGGTACCAAATTTTGGGGCAACCAAGAGGGGGGCTTTATCCCACAGGGGGACGGCCGTCGACTTTGAGTGGCAATCGCACTGCGGATAATTGCTACCCGTCTAGTTACGTTTGTTTTGTACATGTCGATCATATACGAACAGTTCACAAGAGTGGTATGCGAGTGACTGGCAAACAGCCTCCATGTAAAGTGTTCGAGTTCACCTAGAGTTGGTGACAACGAGAAGACGGTCTCTGAGACGTCAGACAAAGTCGGTGATGGGCAGACAGACAACATCACAGTCAGCAGAAGCAGCGTCAGATTCGGCGGCAGAAGAAGCTGAACCTCTCTCTGCTTGTTAGCATCCGCCATCTGCTGGAGCCTGGAGAAGGCCGTTGTCAGTTGGCTAATTGACAGAATGGCTGAGCATCGTCGCAAGGACGAGAAGCAACGCAACAGTAACGACTGGATAGTTGCTGCTGCAGTCGTCGACCGCATTTGCTTCCTCAACCTCATCATCGCGCTATTCTGCACTCTTACCGTCGTATAGTGCTGTGCCTCATTCCTCATAACACCGTCCTGCATGCACTGCCAGAATTAACAATTTTTAGCGCTACATGATGGACTGTGATCACGTAGTGCAACAAAAAGTGGAAATAGGCACGCGACAGGATAGGCAGATGTCGTCTACCTGCATTCCGAAGCCGACCTGGATCGTTATATCCTGTGATTCTGAATTCTACCGGAGGAAGACCAGTGGGGTATAGAAAAATGGGTAGTTGCACTTTGGCGGCATGCGATAATGTGTCCAACTGCTGGCATGTCGCGGTATGTCAGCATGAGCTAAGCTTCTTGTATGTACTCTTTAATTGATGCACGTGTGAAAAATTGGGGACATACCGATATAGGCAGTATTTTATCCAGCTCCCAGACCATTGGAGGGAAAAGAAGGTTGCCGTGTGGTATGCCGTGCGACCGAGGGAGTCAGTGGTGTAGTGCCAAAAATTAAGGTGAGTATACGCTGGAAGCAGTGTGTACGAATCGCCGAGGTCAAGTGCCTTAGGCGTGAGGATTGATTCGCCAAAGCAAATGGGGTGTGGGGAGGGGTGTCGCTTTCCACACTGAGGGGACGGGTCTGGTAGGGGGCTGTGAACCTGACCAGAAAAAAATGCTTTTGGCTCTCAAAACGGTGAGTGTTGGTGCATTATGAGCCGTATTTTTTATCAGTCTTTCGAGCTACTTGTTGTTTATCTGCAACGCTAACATCATGTAGGCCTACACCTAATCCATCAGCGCCTTGACTGATGTTGATGTGTGGCCTGGGACATTGGAAGGAAATGATGGACACCTATATTCCTGGTATGGATACACCCTGATATGGTAATTCATACATTACAGAAAGCTGGTTGATGGTAGAAACTTTCATAATTATTACTGAACAGGTAGAACAAGCTAATAAAGTCATCAGCATCCAGAGTATGATATTAAGGGAATTCTCAACACTAAACAAATCCACAACAAGCTATGTGTATTCGCAGCTGGGCACTGTCTTTCTGAGTCTGAGGCAGTTGAATTCGACGTGGCTTTTGGTGTGTGAATGAGGCAAGAATAAGGTGAAAGTAGTGGAGGTGGGGATGTCGAAGGTCATGGTTCGGCCAGTGAAGAGACGTCGACGGTGTTGACGGGGCTGAGTCGCTGGTTGAGCTCAAGTCGTTCCTCGGCACTCTCGCTGTCACTGTCGGACGCGGTCGGGTTCGACTGGTTGTCACCTCCAGACAGAGACCGGGGACTTGATGTACCTGAATTGGATATGGATGAAGACTGACGTACCAGCTCCAGCTTGTCCATTGTCAACTGAATACCGGCAAGGACATCAGCACAGATGATACACAGACATAGAAACAAACAAACAAGCAAACAAACAAAACTCAAAAATCAAAACAAACAACACACACACAAAAATCAAAAATCAAGTGAAGCAACCAAAGAAAACAAGTCACATAGTTCCAGCGTCACATTTAGTGGGCCAGTGCACCTATCGCCTTCGGGAAGTCCTGAATTATTAACTTACAATTGACAAAATTTGACATTTAATAAGTCATGTTACGTACAGTGCACAGTCATGAGTGAACGACGTTATGTGAATTTTAGAACTGTGGCAGGACCGCTTTCCAATGTCTGAGAATGCCGTTTAATATTTCTGTTCTGCAAAAAGATCTTAAATTCATCGACGGTAAACGGATTACAAATGCACGTACACTCGTTATTCTGACATGAATTACATGGGAAATGTATCGTGGTTTATGCTGGAGCTGTTCAAACATAATTCACTGGGAACGGACAGTTCTCTGCTCAGAATAACCAGTGTCGGAACTGTCGGAGTGCTTTAACGGTTCACCACACGCAGCAGATCGCTCTTTCTTCAGTATTTACAGACAAATATTTGTTTAATCGTCTCGAACATGCACGACACAAATTCCACGAACATTTAGCACAGCAAAGATGAGACAACTAACCTTATCTACACTGTAAATAAGCAAAATTAATAGGCCTAAGTAATAAATTTAAAAAAAAATCAAAATAAAATGCATTACAGAAAATACTGAAAGAAACTAATCGACTACTATAAACATATAGTTTAATGCGATGTGATCATGTGACCTATTTTTATGAATACCAATAAGCTTACTGCTATTCATTCAGCTAGGTGCGTGCAGGCAGCCAGTAGGCCTAATTCAATTCGAGGAGCCTATGTGGCACGTTCCCCGGGCATGTGTGTGGACGTTGGCTTGCGACTCAAGAGGTCACGAGTTCAACTCCCGGCCGTTCCACAGTCTACTTCTATAGAT
>Ga0209782_1001364_pt1 | contig 12619 bp, 8 predicted proteins | sample WorMetmaBAHAMAS1_FD_187390 | JGI IMG/M metagenome (GOLD analysis project Ga0209782, IMG submission 187390) | Marine gutless worms symbiont microbial communities from Max Planck institute for Marine Microbiology, Germany - Inanidrilus... | ecosystem: Host-associated > Annelida > Digestive system >... | reverse complement strand
ATACTAAACTATAACCATACCAACCCTTAACATCCACAGTTCCGTGGGACAGGAACTGTATGCCATGTCTCATTTAGCTTAGTTATAGTCAGGTAAATGTGTTGAATTATATGCGCACAAATATTGTGAATTTGTGGTATATAGCAGTTAATAATTTTAATGTCTTTCTAATATGCAGTTTTGTAGTAGTTTGTTTAGCAATTTTATTTATTAAACATAAAATGGTGTTTGGCACAAAATTGAAGTTAGTGGATTTGAAATTAAATTGAATTCGATGTTCAGTGACTGAATGTGTCTTAGTTGTTCAAATGTTCGTGTATTTTAGGAATCAATCGACATTTTCAGATGGTATTTTTACATGACAAATTCAATGGTGCCCTAGATAGGAAAATATCAGCAAAAGAGATTTGGAACCATCTGATGGAGATGTATGATCTAAATGCTTTGGTATGTTAATTGCTTGATTGCTGCGCAGCTTTGAGTTACGATGTGTGCAGTATGTCACTCTAATGATTGCCTGTTACTGTGGCAGGTATATGCAGAATACATGTAATATGTGATACAATTCATTATATTCATATTTTGTAATTTGCTGTGTAGAGTAGATTCACTAGCAGATAACCACCATAAAATGTAAAGTTGATTATGGTTTAGTTCCCTTGGACATTTGAGAACTGTCATTATGATACACGTAGGCTGGTTACAAGACAGCACTGATGCTGTTGTAGCTAAATTGAACATATTATATCAGAACATGGGTCTACTGGCACCACCTAAGGACATACATATTCTTTGATAGGGAAAGTACATTGTCCAGTGAGTTATTTCCCTGGTTAGTGTCAAGAAAGGCATCTGACCACACGAAAGTTTTACATCAATCACCATGATTAAGTGACAACTGTTTAGCCCAGATTTACGTGGAAATTGCTGTTAAACCGGTACATGTGTGCATGATAGAATGAATCTGATGGTCTACCATTTCCAAACACAGAATGCGAGTTCAGCATAACAGACGCAGTGAGTGCCGATCTCATTGAGAAACCGTTTCCAAGAAGCTGGCTAAGTGAAGACACAAAGTCGTGTTCCGAGTCAACAAAACGTAAAGAAGTGACAAAAGAAGTAACAGGAACAGCTGGTGAAAGTGCTTCACAGAAGGAATCGTTTGATGGTATGACTTTTTGGACTTACAGTGATACATGTGTTACGTCATGCTTATTTATATTATTTCAACTCAATGTATTCGGTGGCAGTGTATGCGGTGGCAGATGTAAATCTTGTCATAGAAGATATCCCACCCTTGGCTCACCATCCTGTTGCAAGTTGTTGATATATAGGTTAAAATTTTGGAGACAAATTTTAATGGTTAATTTCCGCATTATTATGCTTAATTGGTGACCTTAATCTGTAAAGTTGCAGCATTTTTATTGTACATGAATAAGTGGACAAACTGTTATTTACAGCTACACTTGCGCAATCACGAAATGCCAAGATGTCATCACTGCCAACAGTGGAGAGTGTTGTAAGTGAAACAAACAAGATGACTTCTGCTGCAGACTCACCAAAAATTGACAGTCGAAAGCGCACACGACAAAGTTTACAAAGTCCAGTGCCCGAAGCGTCTTCTGTTACAGCCGCAAACACTCCGTCCAGTGGAAAACGATCAAGGAGAATATGAACTATTTCTGTTATGGATATGAGATACTGTGGATATCCTCTGTTATTAGATTGTCACTGCTGTTTATGTTTATTTATGTTTTTTTTTGTGTTTCAACACTCGCAAGCTAAACAGCCTTTTTCCAGTGTCCAACTGCATACAAAAAATAGGTCACTGTTGTGTGTTGGTGCTTTTTGAATTTGTGCACTAAAAGCATATTTTTTGGTTAACACAGATTAGCCAGATTAGGTTTTCTAACTTTTCTTTCCCAATTTATTACTGTACAAGATGCAACAGAAAAAGATATAATTATTGTGACTTGCTGTTTTGTCTTCTGTCTTGCAATGTTTGTAGTTAAACTGCACACGCATATGCTACTTTCATTTTTGTTACCAGCCGAAATTACATTATGAAGTCTGTGAAAATGCTGATACTAGTGAAGTTATTTCCATGGACACCTGATATCCGGATCTCACCAGTACTATCACGGGTCCAGTTTGAGTCTTTGTTTTCAACCGTGTAAGCAGCCTGCATGTAAACGAGCATACCATGCTCGTTAATTCATCGCGGTCATCTCATTCCCTCCTCCCGCCCTGCTGGTCGGTCAGCCGGGAAGTGGGGAGATATGGTCTTGCAATACTGATCTGGTTATTATACAAACAAGGTCGCATTGGCAGACTATGGAAAACTACAAGAATGATGAAATGCGTCTTATAATAGTTGTTTTTTTTTTCAACAGAAACCCAGGTTATTCATCGTTACTTTGCATTGTAAAATCGTAAACTGCAGGTATTTCAGACTCATCCTCGTTTTCATGGCCATTTCCCGAGTAAACGTGGCTGAACCAATTCCACTGAAGCTTCCATTGTTGGCGGTTTAGCGCTGTGGTAGCGTCGTTCATGGTACGAACGAAGTTGCTCAACGTTGAGCCCAGTTAGTACTGGGATGGGTGACCATCTTCGGGCGGGTATACCACTTTCGTATGTAACCAAGCCCACTAAGTCAACTCAGCCTTTCATCCCTCTGGGGTCGCTAAATCGAGTACCAGCCTTAATTGGCTGGGGTAAAGGCGGGAATGTCACCTCTGCCGGGTGGCAGGTAACACTGTGTGATCCCATATGGCACATGAGTTCCTGTAGCGGTGCGGTGCTTGTAGCACAAACTGCTACACGCTTCCTTAATCCTTACCTCCTTACCTTACAAAACAAGACTTGGGGTACAGAATTTTACAGCCAAATGTCCTTCCTCTCATGAACCACAACATCAAAGCCAGTGATGTTACGCATTGGCCTGAAGCCACAGACTGCTGGCCTTGATCTTGGACGCTGTGACCTTGGAGGTTGTAATTGTGGCCTTGACTCTTGTGACCTTCACTGAACCCTCAGTAGTAGCTCACTCACTAACTGCCAACAACCCAGGGTTTGACAAAGAACAGTCTCTGCAGCAGTTGTTTGGTCTTGAAAGATTATGAAGCTCTTAAATCACTGTTTCATCCAATCTTCAGCACCCTGGCCACTTCAGTTGTCCAGCATTGCTGTGCGAACTGTGGAGCTGTGGCTTAGGCCTTGGCTGTTGTAGCCTTGGCCATTGTGGCCGTGGCCATTGTGGCCTTGTTGACATCACTAGTCACAGCACTGAACCAACAATGGAAAATCACCAACTGGCCTCATCCTTTTAGACTTTCTTCACTTACTGCCAGACTCCTATCGTGCTGGCGATGCTGCCTGTATGCCAATTCTCTGATGCATTATGAGAGCACCAGCAGATTTGTTAACTGCACAGGAGTATTCAACATTCAGCCAGTTTTTAAGTCACTGAAACTGATAAGCAAGTAACAGAACTTTCAAAATACATTTTATTGGAAAATTCAGTTGTGAAGTAGTGACAAAAACGGATACGAAATGCCAAACAATGCATGATACATGCTATAAAAAAAAGTCCAATCTAGCTAACAGCTGCTCAAATAATAAAAATGTGTATACTTTAACAGAGTCAATACTAAAGGAATACAAATTCAAGTCACATTGCAGGAATCTAAAATAAAGAAAACGATATGTGAACAGAAATAATATATGTTGACAATATTTAATTAATTAGATTTCGTCAATATCTGTGAAGATGTCACATGTTAATCATTATGTATCTGAGAACCGCAAGGGACTTAGCACTTCATAATCAGATTCAAAACCAATGTACTGTCAGAATAAACAGCTAGGTAAAAAAATTCAGTTTGAATTAGTGATGTAGCAGTTCTAACTATGCACTGAAATACTGCCAGAAAGTGCAGAGTGTCTAGAGTATATGAATTCCTGAATAGTATATGATTAACACTAATTAGTACATGTGCATTAAATGTGTAAAACAGTGCAATAAAAAAACAGAATTTTGGTGATCTGTTTAACAGTCAGCATTATCTAACGAACGGAATAACGTCGGCACTGACAAACGATGAAAGTTACCGAGAAAACGAAGTCTTTCGAACGGCACTGATGACGTATGGAAGATTATCGATCTACACGACTAACAAATTAAAACTGCAAACGTCTCCACAAATAGTGGTGGTCAGTTGAGACAGCGTAATCAGTCATTAGAAATGTTGAGACACGTATTTTATCTTCCATCAGAAGACGGATCTAACGTCTCTATATCCGACATCAAACTACTGCAATTCTAACAAGGCAATAGTGCATTGCATACTCCACCCTGAGGGCACACCTTGCATGAAGGAATCATCTAGTCTTTGGCACTCGCTGTCTAGTACAGGACGACCAATATCAAGAGGCAGAGCTAGTGGGGAGTGCACACTGTTTAATAAACTGACCTCCAAATGCCTACCAGTTGCAAGGAAACAATGCAAGACCAACAAAATTTTCTGAAAAAATTGCCAGCAGGCAGTATAGTGCATAGACCTCGCTACTAGTGCAATATTACGTATTTAGCTGTAGACTGTGCTAAGCCTCAAATCTATAAGCCGACTGCAAATGGGGCTGTGCTGCTAGAAGACCTTGTTGGTGCACTCAGCACCCCTGCTGGAGTCTTTAACTTGGGTCCCATAACAGAATGCTATAGCAATGCCAATAACACTAATCTCGGGTTGCACCAACCATACTTAACTTAAGTAGTCCTTAAATCTCCATTGAAATACACGGGGATTTAAGGACTACTTAAATTAAGTATGGATGGTGCAATCCGACCTAAGCATCGTACACTGGCTACAGTGTATGCATGACAGTGCAGTGAGTCGCTAATGTGGTAGTCACATGCACCATTTGGGCCCATTATTTGCAAACCATAATTCATTCACAAAACTGGAAGTACATAACTTATCACAAACTGACAAGGAGAACCGAAACACAGCCAAAGGCAATATACATTAAACATACGGTGATGTTTGGATGTTTTACGTTTCTATATCTTGAAAACCAGACATACAGACATGCTCATCACAATACCATGCTTTCCTGCAGCAGCGGAGTAATTATAGCAGGTTATTCTTGAAGAGCTGAATGCTTCTGTTCTGCATGTAGTTTTCATAACTATGATATGAAAACGACACAAAAGTATGTAACAAATGTTTAAAAGTTAATGGATAGACAGAAAAATCTGCTGCACGGAAATGCAACAGAGCAACTACATGTACAGTTAAAACGAAATGCAATTAGCATAGAAGATGTGACTGAAGACAGCGGGAAGACAGTGAGACAGACAGCACCAAATCATGGTATAATGACAACTTATTAGTCAGCCACATCTTAGATATTAGAAGATACTGATCACTTGCTAAGTGGCTCAGTTCTGGGCGGACACAGTTATACTGTCCGCAACAACTACTGTTGCTGATACTGGTACTAACGACTAAATAATATCAAGGTTAAAGGCATATTTTAGTGTGCAGTTGATGACTTTTTACTTAGTTGAGAAGTAAAGTGAAAATGTGCATTTAAAATGGCAATTTATACATATTTGTTCTGTGTGCCTAAAGAATGCCCCCCCCCCATTTACAATCATATGAATATTCTGATATCTGTTGCCAGTATAGGTCTGAACCAATATAGCAGTTTGTAGTGTTAAAATTAAGTGGCATTTATGCCAAATGATTCAGGGGACTGGCATCCTGGACCCCAATTGGGCTCTGCCCCAGACCCAGAATGTACTGTATAAACTTGATTTAAAATATGCTCTGCTAGTATTTAAGTCTTTGACAAGTACTTATCATTCACAAAGTATAACATATCAGCAACGCACTGTAGCTGAGAAAGTAACCATATACGTGGCACCACTGACCATACATCGCACAATCAGTCGTAATACGTGAAGTCTTATTCGTGGAGTGAAAACCAAATTACAGTTAGGATTAGTAGGCTTAGGTTAATTAAAACTAGCAGCAGCAGACCAATGTCAAATTTAGCTTCTACTTCAGCACTAATCTGGTTTTCACTCCACAAATAAGACTTAGCTATCATAATACGGTATATTATACAAAATCAAGGCAGTATACAGGGTGCACCAATAAAAAACAATCCCTTGGGAAAAAGTCAATATCTCCATAATGATAATTTCAGCTGGTGACAAAAATGAAAGTAGCACATGCATGTGCAGTTTTGTCACCAAATTTGCAGCTTTTCTGTAAGGAGGATTCGGCCAGATATGCAGAAAATTTCATTACAATAATTGATTTTATGTAAAAGTTACATCTATTTGAACTTAAAGTGCATTTTTTTGAAGCAAACAAATAATTAAACTGAGATTCCCATGTAAAAATAACAGAAAATGAACCAGATTGAAATGCCAACGGAATATTATGTATGGGATGCAATGCTGTAACAATAAGAGATACACATATAAGCAGACCAACATTGCTGAGCGAAAGAAGACTTTGTTGATGATATGGAATGATTTGCTACAAGAGTTCATTGATATTATGGCAACTGTATCATTTCTCAACAGACTTCCATTGTGTGTTTCTGAAGCTGGTGGATATTCCAAACACTGTTAAAATACTGAGTGCACTCAAGGCAACTGACAGTCATCAGTGAAACGTTTCAATTGTTTGAATTAATCTTCGTGGATTTATTCAGTGTGTAACGGCATGTTCACCTGAAAAAAATGAAGTTTAAAGTTAAAACTGCTTAATATCTTGAACCACATTAGTTGTTTGTATAAAATACATAAACTCTGAAAGTTAGGCTCATATCTGTGCTTCCTTTGCTGAAATACATAATTTTTTTCTACACGATTGTTTCTTTATTGGTGCACCATGTACAAGCACAGACTATATTCCACTAAATGCATGGCACACTGTAGTTTGTGTACATCTTGAGAAAACTTGGCCGCTTCTCCGACACTACATGTAATCAAGAGACAGTAATGCAATGCAAATCTTGTGTTCATGCAACAGTATCGTCCAGCAAGGGACACAGGCCACTGAAATGTGACAAGTAACCAACAAGTTATTACAGTGATGGTGGCAACAGCCGCATCATTGCTCAGCACAGATCATTCAACTGTATTTGCCAGGTGGCGCCCATGTGTACCCCCATCTAATATATGGTTCTGAGGGATCATGCGAGTCTACACCCCTCCCTCAAACGGCAACTTAATTGGTTTAGCCATTTTTGCCAGAGTCGTAACTGAACAGATCTTGATATAGCCAAACTGCTCAGTAAAATATCGACAAAAGTTCTTATCCAACAATTTCTCTTCTACACGCTCATTTTCGTACTTGTGAAACACAAGCTAATACAGGGGCTGTAGTAGTGATGGGCAATTTGCCTAAGAAAACAAAATGATTTCATTCAATGCCAGAAACGATTCAATCTGATTGAATACTGACTGAGTTCATATTGACTGTAAATTCACATTTTAGAATTAAGGCTGTACAAAGCTCTTGCCTGGCAAAGGTTGCAACTATTTTGCTGTTCTGATTTTGAAATATGCAATTTCGTATGCTCTTGTATTCTAATATGTTGCACGTTTTAATATTTTCAAGATAAATTTGTAGTTTTACATCCATGTTCGATGTCTTGCCCTTTCCCCTTATTTTGTCAATAAAATGTGATTTTTGTTAATATACCAAGTTCACATTCAAGATATGCAAACGACATTATGTCTTTGATGGCAAGTCAATGTGCAGGAATGGACAAATGTTCAAATAATATATGTGCAACGATTCTTATAATCTCAACTGCATTAGCAATTCATTTTACATGATTATATATTAACAACAAAATTAGCAATCATAAAAATACAACTGTGCACCTAACTTACTCCTATGAATGATCAACAACAGGGGTGTTAAATTTGCTACACCAAATCTTTGCAACTCTACAATAAAGCTTGGATTTCTAGCCACCACAAATCGCGGCGTTTCTTACGGAAACCGCACTCAATAAATATTACGTAACAATTAAAAAATATAAAATAAGTCTAAATTGTTGACAGTGTGAGCATGTTGAACAAAGAAGACACAGCGTGGAAAAACCCATCATCATCATCATGATGACGGAGGCGATGGTGCAACGAGCGAACGCGGAAACAGACCCAATGACACGTAGTCCGTTAACACCTAAAGAGAGCGTAAAATGAGACCAGGTCACAGCACAGACACATAGAAATATGTCAGGTCATGATCCATATAAATAGGCAGTGATACAGTCCGACTGCATTGCAGTTTCTTCCCTTATTCAGAAATGTTTCTGGTTCGTTGCGCATGTGGCACTAGTTGATTCTACTCAGGATCACACCAGGTCATTAGTCCATTGCTCAGACCACCCAGTCACTGGCGGAGACCGCAAGACTGCCTACAGACCACCTGGCTGCGGAGGACTGACGCTGACATACACACTGGGACAGTCGGCGTGAAGCAACGCCAATGATCATGTGATCTCGTGACGTATCACAGACACAGCAACGATACGACATGGTGCAAGCTGCTGAAGAAGTCAAACAAATGATATATGCAGCACACCTCTAGGTCTTAAGTCTTGTTTAGACTCAGCTCTGGCTTTTTAAAAAAAATTATTTACTTACTTAAAGGTACTAGAGAGTGTGACTTAAGTACATGATTGGTGGGACTCTCAATTGTACAATGTCAGACCTACGGCTACCTTCTCAGCCACACAGCACTACCACCGGCCTAGGCTGGTATTCATTTCCTGTCCTGCTGAGAACAGGAGGCGGAGTTGATCCAAGTTACATACTGCAACAATATATCCGACAATGGTCACCCATCCCAGTAGTAACCGGGCTCAACGAAGAGTAACTTCTTTGTGTGACCGAAGCATCGGAGACAGCACAGCAAACATGACGACTTTCTATTCGCTTTGATTATTATAACTACACAAAGATGTCAGAAGTGTCGTACTTGTCACAGCCCGGCTCAAGCTGAAAAGTTCTAAAACAGTTTTCAGTTCAGTTTCTGTTATTTCAAAATGACAATTGTAAACTTTATCAGTGGAAACTATCACTAGCCGACTGACCTCCCGTAGTAAGTCTATCGTCAGCTGCGGACGCTCGTACATGAAATTCGTCGACTCTATCTTACTTCCATCGACACAAACTGGCTTGTTATCTAGAAGCTCCTAACAGACACACAGACAGGCACATCATCAGCAGTCAACAGATTTAGTATTGCTGAATGATACTTTTCAGAGAAGGTTGGTTCGCTGGAGCTTAACGGCGCTTTTAACACAATTTAGGTCATATCACGCCTTTAAGATAAAGACTATATTGTAAATATTAAAGATTTAATAGAGATTAATTCTACTTTTCAGAGAAAACACATTACAAAGAGATCGTTTCAGAGATATGCTGTGCAGTAAATGGTAACAGACTGATCATTAGAAAAGCAACGAATACAGGCACACCATGCGATGGACTAGCCTCGTATCTGTGATCTCACAGAATACACTGATGTCCGGCTGGATGCTACAGAAACGGCTCCATGGGCCCACATAGCTCGAGGATGAAATTTTTTGCCCATTCCATGGGGCCATAGCGGTCCCCTCTGTCACGCGTTGTCGTTGTGGACTTCGATGAGCAGGCGGCGCGCGACAGTACCGCTGGCGACACCTGGTGAATGGGCGTGAGGCGGCTCGCAGTAGTGAATGGGCCCAACATTTTTCAAATGCTTCTTGTTTTATGAAGTGTGCATGTGTGGTTTCTGAGATATGCTTGCAGACAGACAGACAGACAGACACACTGATCACAATACTCTGTACTGGGGTGAGGTAAAGGTGAAAAGAGAATGAAGTAGTGCTGACTTTCTCGATGTACGGTGTAAGTGGCGTACTAAGCACTCCGTCACGCTCACACGCCTCGCTCCACGGCGGCAAGTGTTTCTCATTCACCTCAGCAACCACGTCGTCAATGTTTAACTGCGAACATCACCAGCACAGAAACAATGCACCGCTAATCTTCCGCTTGATATTTCACGAAGAAATTTATGCAGATTTTTTTCACACCATTCAACAGATGATTGAGTTAAGATTTAACTTTTAACGTTCCACTCGACATAAAACTGGACCTTAGGAAATGCTTTCCCCAGCCAACCTGCTAGTACGGAGAAAATAAAACCCAACAGCATACACAGAAACAACAGAAAATGAAACACGGAAAGTTTTTAAGCTAGAATAAAACGCACAAAAAGCTAGGCTAAAAATACAATCGATAAATCTAAAACTACACGACACTAACGGTCAACTGTAAGAACTGTACATGTGTGCGTGTGTGTCATTGTGTACAACTGTTGTACACAACACAGCGTGGAACAGTTCTGCTAATGTCCCTTCAAACTCCAGTCTAACATCACAGCTCTGATTCTGTCCTTTGCAGGGGAGGCGGCAATTTGACGGATACAACTGCTACGAAAGTAACAAAGCAACGATTAATAGCAATATCTACGATGCCATTCAGTGACTAAAGTCCTGCATAACTCCAGTGACGAACCTTTGCCAGATTGGAAGAAATGAAGCCGAGATATTCACTGTTGATATCAAACAGTTCATCAATTATGTCACCAACTCGGCCTTGCGCTGCAAGCATAAAAAAAACAACTCCGTATTAGCCGCCATTTTAAGGTCAACTGGGTTAACTAGTTCATGCTTATTTTTCTGGCTACACTTGTTTTGCAAGATATTTTTGTTATTCAGAATATATGGAAAAAGTAAAATAATGGGTATTTTTTTAATTTTTGGCCCGATTTTGAGTAGCCTGGGCCAACAAGGTTAACCCCTGGATGAAATATGTTTTCGATAGGGTGGAGAGGATCTTTAACTATCAGTTTACTACACGTTTGCTCCTAAGCACGTCAGTAAAGTGCTTTGAAAATTGTTCAACAAATGGCAAAAGTAGGGGAAAAAGTGTAGTGGAACCTTTTCTGCTGGACCGTGTAAAACAATGAAACAAAAACTGTAGGTGGCCTCTGATGGCTGCTAATCACCATGACAACGCACTTGTGTCTCCCTTATCCACAATGTTGTAGACATCACCGACGTTGCCGTGGTAACAGAGATGCCAAATAGCACGGACGACGTCATGAACATGGACCGTACTCAGCTTGTAGTCGCGAGTCCACAGCATCTGAAACCACAAACATATTAAATAATCACTAGACTTCTTACGTTCAATCAAAACAGGAGAAGTGTTTGAAGCCGTCGATTGGTTAGCAGATCTTCCCCAACAAACATGGCCGCAAACAGGCCGCTGGTAGAGTGACGTCAATTTGTTGAAGTCAACCGAGAATATTTAATATAAGTCTATGAAGTCAACAGCCGCAATCGTGGTGGCGGCCATGTTTCTTGGGGATAGTACGACGGCTTCACCTTCGCTGACTGCACAGCACACCATCACTCCATTTTCACAGCCCGCACAATCAGACAGCATAAACCAAATGTGTATGGTACATTCAAAATATCGCACAAACTTCAATCTTAACATTTTATGGTATAAAATGCAGAAACTGCACCAACAAACTAAAAACGTCAGCTACAAACAACTCAGGTGGCTAATAATGTACTTCTACCTGCACACTGTAATTGCTTGTCTGTACCTTAGAAATATTCTGTACAGCAGTTTTATATCCATTACAATTTGAAAATATGCTGAAAGTTGACCTCATAATATTATCAGCAACAAAATAAATATTTACCTGAAGCGGCTCATTCAGATATTTATAAATAGCACCAAGAACAAGTCGTGGAGCTGAACAACACAGATAGCAACAACATGCAATTAATTAACGATTTTCTTCACATTATAAAAAAGAAAAACTTATCTCAGTTGCAATGTTTTATTCCCTCACAGACATATCTGACTTTCTATGAGGTGAATCTTTGAACATATCAAAATAACAGTATTTGGATACAAAAAATGATAAAATTATGAGCATAAAGCAGACTTATTACAATCAAGGTTGTCCATCGATGGCACACATAACACTGCTGAAAATGTTTAAAACACAAATATCTAATTTGTTACTCCATGCAGGGACAAGATGATGTTGCATAACTAACTAAAAGCAATACCCAGTAGTTTACTGATTAGCATTAACATTTACAGGCAGTTGTATGCTATTTAGTTATTCTGAGCAATTCTGAATTCTGTGCATGCTGTAACATTTGCAATGCCCAAATAATAATAATCACATTAACTATAACACTAACAACTATAATATAATAATAATAATACACATATTTGTATAGCGCCTAATGGTCGTAACTTCAGAGGCGCATCATAATATTGAAGGATTTCGGAACGCGCGAGCGGCGCCTGCCATCGGTTCACCTAACTCTAGCATCGCAGCAGCTGTATCCTGTATTTCTCTACTTCGATCGTCGAATTCTACCGCCGTCGATGTACCTAACTCGACAGACATAGCGACAGACATGTCCGGACCGGAAGTAGAAATCGACGACAGTGGCGTCATGTCAACATTAAGAATATCATCGATGTTCACAGTATCAGGGG
>Ga0209782_1001363_pt1 | contig 12624 bp, 7 predicted proteins | sample WorMetmaBAHAMAS1_FD_187390 | JGI IMG/M metagenome (GOLD analysis project Ga0209782, IMG submission 187390) | Marine gutless worms symbiont microbial communities from Max Planck institute for Marine Microbiology, Germany - Inanidrilus... | ecosystem: Host-associated > Annelida > Digestive system >... | reverse complement strand
AACATATATAGGTTATGATTAGAAAATGTCATTTGGTTACATAAATGTTAGTTGCACAATTTTTACAATTCTTCTTACGGCTTTTGATGGCTCGGGCAGTATTCTGGCAAGAGATGCTTAGGCTTGTGTGACATCATAAAAGAATGCCAGGTGTTTGTTCACTACTATTTTTGCACAGATGTATGCTATTACTGCTGTCTTTTTATATTTTAAAGTGATAAATGATGTTACAATATTGCTATGTGATGTAGCACTAGTATAGTATCTGCTGTGGTCCTGTGTCCGCCACAAGCCAGTGTTCTGTCAAAATTGCTGTACGGATCCAGCTGTTTTTTTTTGGTGTAGAGGCTTCCCTCAACTTAATCCTACACTGTGTTTTAAGAATATTTGTCTATAAGAGTACTTCTCTCTAGAACCTTCTCTGAAAATCTGTACTTAGAAAAATTTCTCCAGGGCAAGTGAAACATCACAAGTGTTGTAAACTCAACTCGAGTGAATATCGTAGTCAATGCATCACACCAAGCCTCCACTTTTGTGAGAACATGATGGGCATGTTGCATTGGTCCGTCTGTGGCAGCTAAGACTTGTCAACGTATAACAGGTATGATCGTTGTTGTGTTTTCACATCGACAGATATTTAAAAATGAAATTGAGAGGACAGATCAGCCAGGTGGGCCTATACTTGACCCACAAGAGATCAAGTCAATATTTGGTGGTCTGGTTCCAATTTATGATGTTCACGTCAAAATACGCGACGAACTCGCAGGAATTGTTTCTGCATCATCTGCTCACTGGCCTGTCGGCTTCGCTTTCCTTAAGCATGTATGTCAATCTTTGTTTTCACATTCTGTGTTACTTCTAGTATCTGCGAAGTTGTGGCGAGATTTAATCTAGCATCATATCACCTTCATTTGGCCTTTCATTGTGGTTTTGGGGTAGGGCTACGATGTTGGACTTTTCAGAAATTCTTTCATTACATCTCTGACTAAATTTCTTACATAAGCATTGTCTTTGCTGAAAGGTCATCTGTTTATGAGCATATGGCAGGATGTGCTTGTCTGAGATCAGTTGCTAACTTTGGCATTTATGTATTAGCTATACATGTTTGAGGTTGGTTGCGTTGCACAGTGGTAGAACGTCGGTTTCTGGCCGACGAACTTTCCCTGTTCCACGCTCAACTTGCAGCTGATGGATTACCATTATTGTGGGTAAACCATCTGCTACAGGTCACCCAACCAGGCCAACTCAGCCTTTCATTCTTTTGGGGTCAATAAATGAGTATTGAGCTGGAGTCAGATGTGTGCTACTGTGAGGCGCCATCTGGTGAATGAAAGCTATGACTGAAAGTAATGGCAGTTCACCACTGGATGGTTTATAGTCACCTGCGGCTAACTGACTGTACACCAGGATCACCTCCGGGCCCAAGCTTGGTAACGAGTATGGGAAAAACTACCTTTTTTACCTTTATACATGTTTGACAGCTGAGTTAATCTAATCGCACTAGATCAGATGGCATTGTTTGTCGCAGAATTTGCTGGTTAGCATATAGTCAACTGTTTCATCATCAGTGTATATTGTGGTATGGTAAGGTAAATGCATTTCCTTATTGCAGCAGTTTTAATAACAGTGATAAAATAACCATTTGTCAGTGTGTTTATTTTTTGACAATAATATAATTGGTATGCTGATAATATAATTTTTAAAAACTATTCGATCATTTGCGTTGTGTTTGCAGACAGATGCTTTGTCAAAGGCTTATCCAAATTTTGTGAACTACTTTGAGAAGGCCAAAGAAGCAATTCAGGAATGTGAGAAATCAAAACCACGTTTTCATGCATTTCTTCGGGTAATTGAAATTGCAGTGTTGATTTTTTTCTTCATAGCTATGGTACAAGTACCTGTGCAGTAAACCTGATCGGACTTTCAGGCAACTGTTGAAACGACAAATGAAAACTGTTTTTTTTTACCTTTTGTAATTAAGTATGTAGCACTAATCAAGAGCTTAGTTTTCCTATTATTTTCATATCAAGAATGTCACGGTTGTGTTATGTAAGGGCTCAGGGTGTTGCTCGTGTTTGCATTGGTCTAAGTTAAGCTCTTGTCTAAGTGCCTCTGTGTAAAGTTTCATTACCTTATTGTCTTTACCCAATTAATTTATTACTTTGAAATCTGCGAGGCAAACATAAAGCACTGGTATCAGTGGAAATAAAACTATTATTTTTTTACTCTCTGCTGTTTTTACAGCTATGTCAAGGAAAGCCAGAATGTGGTCGGCAGACATTAACCGAACTTCTCATAAGGCCTGTGCAGCGAATACCGAGCATTCTGTTACTTCTACGAGGTATCACTATTTGCTTAAACACTTAAGCCACCTATCAACCGCCTTGCTGGTTGTGTTATTTAGTGTTCATTTTCGAACTGCAATGTTAATAATAACGATAGTTTATACAATGTTGTGGAGGAATTGAAACAAAACAGTTTTTTATGGAATACACTTTCTACTAAAATGGATTATTTTCTTTTGCTGAAATGTTCATTAATGGTCTCAGTTTACTGTCTGTATTGTGATAGCTGTGCACTGCAGTTCTTTTAATGTAAATTATTGTTTAAATTCTGTGAAACATGGTGTATAGATATTTTGAAGAGAACTGACTCCAACGAGCCAGACAGCGTGGAGCTGAAGAAGGCAATTGCGGCTCTTGAAGAAGTGATGACGTTAGTAATAAACCGCTGTTCTGTGTATTTCTTTGTAGTATTTTTGTGCCATTTCTGTACAGCGAAAGAAATGTAGTAACTTCTCAAGCAGGTTCTCTTTTGTTTGTGATTACTTACTTTGTTTGCTGTTTAGTTGTTATTCTTAGTCTTTACTGGTGAATTTATGTCTTTGTTTACATTTTTATCATGTCTATTGTGCTTTTAGTTATGTCTGGAGTTTGTAGTATTTGGTTGAATGTCGAAACATCACAGTCACATGTACATGGAACTGTACATGATCTTGATTCAATATCTTTTGCATTATTAATACCATATTTCTTTCAAAATTTCATTGTATCTGGTACTTTTTCCTGCAAATTGAATGAATTATGTACCGTGCTGTTTATTGCACGGTATTTTCTGCATTGCCACGACTGCTAGCAGTGCAAGATGCAAGCTGTTGCACTTCTGTGCATGTTTCAACATGGCATGATTGTCTGTTAGTGTGTTTTCCACATTGGTGATACCTGCAAAAATCGCTGAACCGATTGAGATGCCATTTGAAGGAAAGACTTGTGTAGTCACAAAGAACCATTTATTAGATAGGGGTACATATGGGCGGTATTGGTGCCACCTGGGGAATAAGATTCTCGGTAGCGATGTGAGCTGTCGCTACTGTTACAGTAGCAGTCTGTTCATAGTTGCAATGCAGATTGATGTCGTTTCACAGAAGCGTTAGCCGTGTTATGTGTGTATGTGTGTGTGTGTTTATGCAGACATATCAATGAGGACAAGCGGCGAGCTGAGGGTCACCAGACGCTGTTCAGCATCGTCAACGATATTGAAAACTGTCCTGTGAGTCATCTGGCTCTTGTGTTGTGTTCTACCAGTTGTGCTGTGTGAATCTGTGTGCCGGCTGTGAGTGATTATGCATGCAGAGATGCTAATTAACATACAATAATTCATAAATCACAACCAATTTCTTTAATTACCTTGACGTTTCGGTCTCATCATGAAACCTTCATCAGAAGAAGCTGGTACTCAGTTCTTCCGGATCTTGATGTGACGATCAGCTGTCGCATCTAAAAACGGTTGTAGGCATGAGATGCTAATTGTTGTTGGTGTCTTTGCCATGTTCTTGGTGCCTGCTATGAACATGTTGACGCTGAATCACATGGACCAGTTTTTCAACAGATGATGTTTACGGTTTTTTGACAATTACTTTATGGCATAGTTTGTGAAGTTTTGCATATGCGAGAAATGGCATTGAAGTTTATATTTGGATTGGTATATACTGATTGTAATAAATATGTTATATTCCATTTTATTTGTAAAAAAAGTTTGGTAGGATTGCTGTTATTGTACTTTATACTGACAGTGTTGTTTGATTTGTAGCCAAATCTACTATCAGCTCATAGAATGTTCATTCGAAAGTTAAATGTGCTTGAAGCTGGTGAAGAGTTACGTGGAAAAGGAACTTCAATTACTTTGTTCGTCTTCAGTGACAGCTTAGAAGTGCGCTTTCCATATATCTGTGTATATAAACGTGTACAAATACAACTGATAATTTCCTAAATGTATTTGCTATAGTCTACTTGTACAGTTTCTGTCAGCGTTGCATATTTGTGTTTGTTAATCAATCAAACAGACTTGGTTTAGAGGTGTAATGTTCAGATGCTACAAGCAGATGCTTTACACGTTGTTTTATTGTTGGCACAGATCGCCAAGCGACGCAGTAAGGTACCAAGTACCAAGAGTCCTGGAGTGCACTTGGCAAAACCTGCACAAAGACCTATGAAGCATTTGTCACTCTTGCCATTTTCCTGCATTAAACGAATTCTTGATATTACAGAAACTGCAGGTGGGTCGTCCTGATTTCATTACGGTGAATAAGCTGAAATAATTTTGCTTTCACTGACAAAATGTGTTTGTTAAGTTTATCGTGCTGATTAATGTGTGCAAAGGCCTGTGATGCCTGTGTTCACTAGAATGAAGACTACATGCGATAGACCATGAACATAAACTGTACGCCATTAGAAAAAGTCTGACAACAACATACAACCATTTTATTGCAATTATACAAGTCAAAATCTATGTTAGCTGGCATGTTGCCTAGGTGCTTTCATACCATATTAGTTCCCATACCATTCCATGTTTTGTACAGGTTGTTGGTTAATGTGGTGATGTGGTTGAAAATGGCATTTGCTGCTATGTTGTGCAGAATGTCTCGGAGTTTTCGGTCTCATTACTAAGAAGCCAGATGACAAAGAGGAGAAACTGTTTGTTTTTGCTCTTGATGATGCTTCGGTCAATAAAACGGATTTCATAACATCACTGAGCAAAACCGTCTGTTCTTCGCAGTGTCGTGCTGACTATGTAAGCATGTTATGTTTGATATGATCACTTTCAGCTCTGTTTTTAACTGTTGATTACTGATCTGTTATAGTTTTATTAATGCTGCTTGTGTAAATGTGTGTTAATTGGTTTTTCTACTAATAAAACATCAGGTTAGATTATGGCTGTGAATGTCATACTTTTTAGCAGATTTTTAATGATCAGTTGTCTTGCTTGAAAGATGTTTAGGGTCAATAACATTTAATTAAATTTTAATAAGATACAAAGTCAGCCAAGTTGTGCCTTCAAGCATGCATGCACTTGTGAGTGCTTGCTCACACCATATAACCAGTGCACAGTGAAAGTTAAACAGTGTGGGAAAAGTTGTTTAAGAAAATGGTCAAGTGTTACAGTGGTTTTAATAGTCTGCTGTCAACAAGGGCATGTGGCAGTAAAACTATGCTCCAGCAAAATCTCTAGTTTTTGCTTGGAGTGCAGTACTTGCCGGTTGACCTGCACAGTGGCTGTTGAGTAGTTGTTGTTATTGTTATTGGTGATGGTACGTAGCAGAGACTAGTTCATTTTTGTAGCACAGCACAAGTTTTTGTATGTATGATTGAACGTGCTCTGTGACAGCATTATAACTGTTGTTTTGTGTAGGAGACATTGATAGCCAGCGTGAGAGCTGACATCTTGAACGTCGACGCAAGTGACTTAAATGGTGGCAAAGCATTCTCGCGTGTTGCTTCCAAGTATGTCCACAGCTGAACATCACCAGACTAATCTTCACTATAGCTGAGATGACACATTCTCCTGTCTGTCTGTTTTAATAGTGTGTTCAGTTATTACACTTGTATTGATCACCGTTTTGCCAGATGATCCTGTGTCACCTAGTTTTCTCTTGGGTCCTCCTCCATCACCTGTTGCCCCCTGTCCTCTGATAGACAACATCTGAGCGATGGTGTTTGTCTGGAGGTAAGAGGGGAGATTATCAGAACTGTTCTTTGCTGTATTGTATACGACAGTTGTACACAATCATAAGCACACTTAGATGAGCAGTTCGTACAGTTCTCTGGATTGGGTTTTGTCACACTGGGTGCATTTCACTGTGCATAGCATAGATTTAGTTGTGTTTATCGGTGTGTATTTGGTGTTTTTTTCATACTGCATATATGTTGTGTTATTGCCAGCACAGTGGGGTGGATTTAATGGGATTGAAGCCTAGTCCTTAGGACCTCTCTTCATTCAGTGCTTTGACACTGTTGGTTGGGTCTTTTGACCTATAAAACCCGTCCCTGATATGACCTATAATGTGTTTGGTGGGACGTTAAACCTTGCTCAATTGCTCAATCCATCACCTGTTCCAGAAGAGAACCCTAGATATTAGTAAATTGGATTTTACAGGCTGTATGTCCTTCCTGCCACCCAGCCATCAATGTCAAAATGCTGAAGGAAACTAGCCAGTAGCTGTAACCCTAACAAGTGAGCTGGCATCTTCATTTCTTCGACTAAAACTGGACTTTTTACGAAAGGGCATCACTGCCTGATGCCATCTCTGAAAAGCCAATACCAGACATTATTACTCTTGTATGCATGAAGAATGAACGAGCAGCTAAGTTTTACAGTTAAGTAGATGAGGGTGAATCACGTTGCGGGTGTGGTTGGAAGGTTTGGCAAGCGAGTGAGTCGAGCTTTGTCACTGAAGAAGACACCACAGAATGACATGAAGCGAACTGTGTCCAACATGACGCAGATGTCGTCATCCGCACGCCGGGACAGCAGTTCAAGTTTGATGTCCATCAGCAGTTTGGTGTCTTCAACTGGCCGATCAGGCCGTCTCGTCAAATACCAATGCACTGTAAGAGCCCACTGACTTAGTTTGTGAGGTATCTTATTTAATATAGTGGATTATTCTTCACAGCTGTTGTTACTGTTAGTTACACATGCAGTGTCGTGCATAGTTGTGAACATGCAGCTTATATAAACAAGAAGCATTTGAAAAATGTTGGGCCCATTCACTACAACGAGCCGCCTCACGCCCATTCAGCAGAAGTCGCTAGCAGTACTGGCGCGCCGCCTGCACATCGATGTCCACGACGACAATGACAACGCGTGACAGAGGGGACCGCTATGGCCCCATGGAATGGGCCCAATGAACAGCAGTGGCTCCATGCAATTGATTGTTGACTTGTTGATGAAACTGATGAGTTTTGATTTAGTACAATATTACAATAATGTGAAGTAATTATTTACCAACTAATGAAATAGTGTACAGTGTCATGAAATATGATAGCTTTCTTTGGGTTTTTAAGCTATGTGGAATCAGTCATTGGTCCTGCATCTGCACATTTCTGCCAGAACCTGTGAGACTGGATGCAACGATGATTATTGTCGTGTAATGTGCCAAAACAAGGCTAAAAAGTTAGACCCATCTCTGAAATGCATCCAGGAAATGATGACTATTTGGAGGATAGGAGTAGTGGCATAGTAACAGGGAATGGAGTAAGTGACCTTTTCATTTACTGGTATGATTGCATGCAAACTGTCAATATTTAATTTGAATACAGAGATTGATTTTGGCTTTTTTCTCTGCAAAGTGACACATTGCACTGATGAAGAAAGTAGCCAAATTTTACGTTGATTGGTGGTGCAAGACAGACGGCCAAATATTTGGTCAGTATTTGACGTCGTCCCTCTGGTGATTCCAGTCTGTTCTTCTGTTGTGATGTTAGGACTCGTGTGAAGATGGCGGATTTGATACAGATAGTTTATCAAGCCAAGCTGATGTAGTGAGTCTTGATACACCATCAGTGAAGCGGTGGAACAACGCTGTAAGCACTTGTGTCAGCTGTAGATTACTATGGCTACTATTTACTATCATTTTAACAATGCCTCAGATTCATTCTACGATTTTGGCGCTATATAAATTTATATGTATGTATGTATGCAGTTTCCATGCTTACCATAGGTTTGCCTCGGTCCCACCGGTCTGCCAGGTACACTGACACATTGGTAATTGTTGGAGTGGACATAGTTGTCAATGCTGCAGAGATGATGGTCTTGCATATCCAACAAGTTTACCTGGGTCCACCAGTACTGAAGCTGGATCATACTGCTCCTACTTTGTTCTTTTATATGATCAAGTTACACAGAATGATATTTGGGCTGAACACAAACACACAGGAACGTGTACTTCTTTGTATTTCCTGTTATTTTTCTACTTATGGCCAGCAGCCAAGTTTCTGAAAGGGCGTTTGATTGCTCTGATATATTGATACACATCAGACCCAGCAATTTTTCTGTATTGCTTGCAGAAGGCAGTAGTGATCTCTGACATCTCAAAACACGTGTTCAGAGGGTCATAATCTGCAGCCACCAGCACATCTGTATCATAGGACTTTAAGGCGCTATATAAATACTGAACTATTATTATGTTTTTCCATTGTCGCCATCACCATTTAACAACCGTTTTCCAGTTTTCTTACTCTACTAGTTCTGGAAATAGATGATTAGTGCAGTTTTTTTGCAGACTGGATGTCCTTCCTGTCACCCATCCATCATTGTTGGAGCACCGAATAGATTTAGCTCGGGAATCAGATGCAGTTGTAGAGTGTACTTGGCACTGGACAGCAGTTGTACAGCAGTCATATTTATCTATTATTGACCAGAATTATCATAATTAATGCCAGAACGACTTGTCGTGTTTGTTGACTGTCAGCATGGAGACAACACGATGACTGTTGATCGTCTGGCAATCTTCTCGACACCGCGAGCCGTTCGTGCACCACCAAAGTCTGACATGCGCGGCAGCACATTGAGACGAGACTGTTCCGTGTCGACACAGTCACTGGCGATGTCCAGAGCCAGGCGCCTTGTGAGTTTCACACTGAACATTACTGCTGAGTATTTAGTGCTGAGTGTGTTGTTATTAATTTAAAATATTATGCTAGTTCCGGAAATTAAAGGTGGCTGGCACCAGCAAGCCGACGGAGAGAGTAGTTATCTTTTCATTATCCACCACCGCACACTCCTAAAGTAAAGATGAGGCCAGTGAGTAATTTTCCTTGGTTGGAGTGAGCATTTCTTTTGAGTTTACTCACCCAGTCTGAGCTGTAAAATGATGTTAAACTTACGTGATTGTGGTTCTGTCGACTAAAGAAGCATTAAAATGTTCACATTCGACGTATTGGCAGAAACAGAAATGACAAATGATCTGTTAGAACTAATTTTGCTGCAGAAATTCCATGAACAAAGGTTTTCTTCTGGTGGATTGTTGGCCTAGTGCATGATAACTGGAGAGAATAGCCCATGTTCATAGTATCCAGTAGAGACAGTCAGTGGCAGTCAGGTTTCATTCAAACAAGTCATCAATGAATAAAATGTGAGATTTTCTAAAAAATATCAGAATATCTTATTTTTCGTTCATTACAGTAAAGCAGAATTTAGACAAATGTGCATGTGTATGTGATACATACGTCACATGTAACTAAGTGTCAGTTGAAACTTGAATGTTAATAAAAAATAGTAATCTTCTTAAACCAGTAAGTGACATTAGTCTTGTATAGCACAATAATGGTAAAGAGTAATAATAATAGGTGGAAATCAGTAAAAAAAATTGCATCCAACAAAATTACCCAGTTATTAATTGGGGTTGCTGGCTAAGAGGACGTATGTAGTGGCCATAAAAGAATAGTGTGTGTGTGTAATGTAGCTTAGATTACTCTGTCATTCGGTTCATATTTCCTGTGATCTAGTTTATAGTCTTTAAATTCGCTTTTATGTTTGTTTGTAGGAACATTAATGAGCCACAGGAAAGCATGTTGGTGATATATTACAATTCATAAATTTAGTGCTGAGCATGTAAATTAGGTGGCACCAACACTGAGGTGTGACAGCGTATAATTGTTCTGTTATACACTGTTTGCCAGTTGTATATATGACCGTCTGTAGCTGTGCTTTGTAAACTGTGATAGTGATGTCAACTTATGGTTTATACATCTAATCTTTCCTATATGCATATAGTGTGGTTCAAAACAGAATTAAAATGTTTGTTAAAAAACTAAAAATGATTTGTATCTGATTTCAGGCATTAACATAATTTTGCATGTTCAATGCAACTCTGTTGTCTTGCATTAGACAATGTTTCTGAACCTGTGGACATTATGTCAACAAACAAATTTTTTTCCTACCAGTGAGAGTAGTCGATACAAAATTTTTTTTGATAGTACTGGAAAGTTATTTGCATATCAAGTTGTATTGTGGCACTGTTAACTCTTCATTGTTTTATTGCTGTGATTCAACTGTATGAACTGCTGTGTATATGTTAGAAGAAATGAACATAATAATATCAGTGATTTGCATGCTGACAATGAATTACATGTACACTGTTCATATTTATATTTGATTGATAGAGGTGTGAATATGTATAGCTTTTATGTATGCACTGATTGAACTTCAGCAGTGGATGACAGATAGCTAATATATCAGTCTGCAGCACATAATGCTTTTCCTCTTGCTTGACATTTTACTTATTTAGTAAAATGTATTTGACTGAATCGTGCTTAATTAATTAAACTGTAATATACTACAATACGTATATGTATCACGAGGTCATGGTACATCATGTTATAAAACATGACTGCTGGGGTGATTTTTAAGCACATGCCAGTTTTGTTATCTTCTTTTATCAACAATTTAAACAGCAGCTTATTTTCATTTAACACTGAATGTTATGTATACAAACCATGTCATACTGTACAGTGCAGTTAAAATTCATTTAATAGTAAACTTGACTAGTACATCTTGAACACATCAACAAATAAGTCGAGGAAACTGTGGAGTTCTGGCAACACTAACCAGCTAGTAGCTACTTTGAACACATGACCATAAAGAAATGCATGCAACGGTGGCATAACAGATGCTTGTGATTGCCAATGCAGTTCATTACATCAGTCGACAACAGCACATTCAACACAACAACATGGACTCCAACTCAAAAACTGCTGTCTGTACAAAAGTTAAATTGTCCCACCGCGATATATTGCAAAAACAAGTGCAATATTTCTTAGTACTGGATGGTAACAATAATACTGAATGCTCAAAACTGCTGAATCTCAATTGTCATTTTATTGACCACAAGTAGTAGGTTGAATGTGTGTAGAATACAAATACAAAAAAACAACTGCCACAACTAACAACACCAAAATACTACATATAGAGTTACAAATTATACAACATTTATTATCCATTAAGTTTCAATTAATATATTACAATTTTAATGAGTTACAATTTATCAATTAGCATTATACAAAACAGTGTTGTGTGAACACAAAATATAAACAATAATAATACTCTGCTATCTGTATTGATTTTCATTTCAAAGTTTGAACTGTACTCTCGTCATAGCTGTTAATAGTTACTGAACAATTTTGTTAATCATGAATGACATGCATTTTGCACCATATAATATTGGGTGAGACTTGTCAGTGATAATCAGCACTGAGAAAGCAAAAAAATTAAAGCACTGCAGAGATAATTTTCAACGTTATATTGTAAACTTGCCGTATTGCTGATTCAAATGTTTGCATCTTGGAAGTGAGTGCTAATTAAAAAAGTTGACGAACACATCCCACAGATGACGAATGTTACTAACTTCTAAGAGAGCACAGCACAAACCATCTCATTTCTCATCTGTACTGAGTGACTATCTTTCTGATTAAACAAAGTTTTAGACTTAAGTTTTAAACCAAACTCTAAACTGAATGCCAAAATCTGGTTTAGACTGAAGTTCACATTAACTTCGGTTTTAGACTTGGTCTAAAACCGAGTTTTAAACCAAGTCTAAAACCGAAAATTATGTCACTTATTAACGAATGCGCAGTCAACACTTGCAATTTTTGTCTGTAAATAATTTTCTTTGTAATTATTAACAATTCTTTTTCGTTCAGAATACCAGCGTTTGGCATTCTGGGCTGCGTGATCGTTCGCTTGTTTACATGATTACGTCATCTATGACGCTGAGTTCTTTATAAAACTGAAGTTGAAGACTACAGTTTAAGCAGATCTGCGATCATCTGCCTATCTAAATGCATTAGGTAAATTCGTTTTAAAACTGGACTGTTCAGATTACCTTTGGTCTACAACCGAAGTTCGGTCTGAACTTCAGTCTAAAACTGTACTTAAGAGGAAAGTTAGGTTTTAGAATTGGTTTTAGACTGAAGTTAAGACTGTATGCATTGTCACTTTACTTTTTTATGCTAATTAGATCTTAGACTGAACTTTGGTCTTAAACCAAGTCTTAAGCGGAAAGATAGTCACCCACTATGCTTAGTTTTTGTACATGTACAACAATGTGCAGCGTGCTATGTGACAGAGTTGGCTGCTGGACATGGCTTACTTGACATCATCAGAGCCTGCAGAACTGCTGTCACGCTGTTCAGCACTAGCTGCTGAAATCCCATCCATGTCGGCCGAAGTTTGTGACATCAGACGCCGACGGAAATTGTTCATACTTGACTGGAGAATGTTCAGTGATGGAAACTCACTCATATGATTCTGCCAAAACGTGGTGACTGCAGCAACTACACAGAACAGCAT
>Ga0209782_1001362_pt1 | contig 12628 bp, 9 predicted proteins | sample WorMetmaBAHAMAS1_FD_187390 | JGI IMG/M metagenome (GOLD analysis project Ga0209782, IMG submission 187390) | Marine gutless worms symbiont microbial communities from Max Planck institute for Marine Microbiology, Germany - Inanidrilus... | ecosystem: Host-associated > Annelida > Digestive system >... | reverse complement strand
CAAAAATTATTAAAATTGGTTGATGAATGTGGAAGATATAGCAAGCAAAATCAGTGTTATTTTCGGTATACAGCATGACTGAAGAGACCAAATTTCTGGGGTTCATGTTTCCCCAGGTAGTGCAGAGACACTAGCAAGGGGAGGTGGGATAACAAATCACCATTTAATAGCGTACTCACTCAGCAATATCTCTGCAAAAAATTACTAAAATCGGTTAATGTGCGTTGAAGTTATAGTGTGCTACATCATTGTCGTTTTTTTTGAGACACATTGTATATACGTATATTTACATACTTAGTAATTTGTGCATAGGTAGTCCACTTTGAATGTTAAACTAATTATGTGTTTTATTTGCTAGTTTGTTACTTGCTTACAACTTAATTTCAGACACCTTCAGCACATTGACAGTGCTTGTTGGGTATCAGGAAAGGCATACTATCTGTGAAACAAGAAGCTCTGTTATTGCAGAGGGACCATGCGACACGCTTGTTAGTAGGAATTTTTCAAGTACGAAACATCCCATATGAAAAAGATTGCAATCGACAAATGACCTTGAACTACATACACCCAAGGTTGTCACAATTGATACTTTTAGATAGGCCGTATATCACTTCCCGTTAGTGGTGTGGTTAGAATATGTCTCTAGCATGGTGAACGTGCCTGCTATGACCTTGATAACTTTTTCACTTTTGACAATAAAGCTTAAATTACAAGCTGTGTGCGCTTTTTGATTTATGTATAAACATATCGTTGTCGAATCACACTTTATCCATTGTAACTATGTCTTTATCTTGCACCATGTACGAGATATTTTGGAAAATTTAAAGACGTCGCATGACCGAACCATGCCCACTCAAGGTACAGTTTGTTAGCCCAATTCCAAATTGTCACATGGCGAACTAGTGCACAAAATTTGAAGTCTCAAGCTTTAGCCGTTCCGGAAATATGTAAAGGGGATTTGAATGGGGATGGTGACTTACGTTTAAGGGGATGTGTGGGGATGGTGACAGATATAAATGTGGATGGAACCAAAGTTCATGGGGATGGGGACATATATTTATCCTCAAGCAACTCTTCAGTTAGAGGGGACCAAATACAATGCATAAACCCAGTGACAGAATAATTGAGAAAAGGCACGATATAACTTGCATGAATATTTGATCATTTTGCAAGTTTTATTAATACACGATGTTGATGTCAACATTCTTACTTTAATAGCAGTGTGTTGTTTCAGAGACTGAGAAATCACAACAGACACTTCAGCATCAGCAAGATGACACTACTATGTCCGAGACATTAGAATATGTGAAAGAGTCGTCACCGATTGTTGGGAGAAGCTTATATTTTACTTGTGATGTATGCTGTCGTCGGTTTGCAAGCACCAGGTCCTTGGTGAAACATCTACAGTGTAAACACAAAACTGAGCCATTACCTGGAATCAATGTTGAGTGGATTAATTCTATAGCATCTCCTGCTGTTACAGACAGTGGCAGTCGAAGCAGGGATAAGCCCAAAAAAGTGCAGTTCATCTGCCCTACATGTGGTCATCAGTTTCGCCGACGATACCAGCTTGATGAACATTTGGTTACTCACACAAGCGAAATGCCAGAATCAGTGAATGAATCGTCACTGCTTGTTGGGAGAAGCTCATATTCCACTTGTGATATATGCAGTAGTCGGTTTACAAGCAGGAGGTCCCTGGTGAGACATCTAAAGCGTACGCACAAAATTGAGCCATTATCTAGGAACAAAATTGAGCGGATTAATTCCATAGCACCACCTGCTGGTACAGACAGTGACAGTCGAAGCAAAGATAAGCCAGAGAAAGCGCAGTTCATCTGCCCCACATGTGGTCGTCAGTTCCGCCAACGACACCAGCTTGATGATCATATGGTTACTCACACTGGTGCTCGGCCTGCTGCGTGCCGATATCCCGGCTGTAATAGGCGGTTTGGACAGACGTCGACTCGCAACTACCATGAGCGGACACATTCGGACATGCGTCCATATGTCTGCAGCCAGTGTGGTCAAGCATTCAAACATTCAACCATTTTGAGGACTCACGTTGCAGCTATTCATGGTAGTGGAACACGTCCGCATCAGTGCTCACAGTGTGGGAAGGCATTTAAGCGGCAAGGAGCACTGCACGTGCACTACACAACGGTTCACTCGGACAAGAAACCACATTCGTGCACGGAGTGTTCAAAACGGTTCCAGCACCGAAGCCACCTTGCACGACATGTGCGAGCGCTGCACTCGCATGAGCGGCCGTGGCAATGCTCCATCTGCGATCAGACGTTCACCCAATCTGGTAACCTGCGGACACACATGCGAATGCATACTGGCGAAAAACCTTATTCGTGTAGTGTTTGCGGCCAGAGCTTTGCTCATTCTGGCACTCTCAAGGGCCACATGGCCACACACCGCCATCTGAATGAACATTCGAACGTTGATTCACAGACAAGTGTCAACACACTGCCGGCTATCAGCCAGTCTGTGATGAATTCACTGTTCCAACAGTTGTCGCCTTTGTGATGATTTCAGTTGATCTGAATAACTTGGAAGTTTGCATATACCATAATAATGCACATTTATATTAATATGCATCCTACAACAGCTAATTTAGAACGTGGACATCCTGTAGCCTACCAGTCTTATATTATCATACTAGTAGTATGCCTGCACAGTGCAAAACAGTAGCTACATGTATATAACATACTTTTTTTATAACAGTGATTCTTTTATACTGTGTGCTGAAAATGCTACCACTTCAGTTTACATACCTTTTCTGATGACATCTGGGCAGTAGTGACTAGCTAACTTGGATTTGCATTTAAAACCTTTAAAAATAATCTGAAAACTTGTTTTATTTGTGGCGTATTCTCAGTCTCAGTTTACACGTGTGAGATCCCCATATAGTAATTGCCAGGTAGCCCGCTCGGCTAAATTGCCGACCGAGCTATATATTTTGCTTGCGTTAATGTCTGTTTTTAATGATTGCTCAGAGAAAAATTATCTCAGGATCCGCTTGACCGCTTTTCGCTATCTTTGCACCAAATGATAGATATTTGTTCGTACATGTAGATGACCGATCTGGACCTCTTTTGATTCCTCGAAGGATGTTGCCATGACAACCTGTTAAAGTCGAAAAATCGGCATTTTTTACGGACCAGTCTACTTTGTCACGCTGCCATTCGGAAATGGATTGCAATATCGCAATTTTGATTTCAAAAGATTAAATACAATGAATTTCTCTACATTGTATACAATTTTGGTGACATTGGTCCAGAAACCCCGAAGTTTACGCTGTTAACAATAAAACCTTTTGCGGCGATACGGCAAATATTGGCATTTCACGCCAAATATCTCAGAATGTCCTTGACCTACTTTACAGGTTTGGAAGATGTATTAGTGGGGATGATTCTCCACATATTTGTTTAGCGGTCGCCCAAAGGATGTTGCTATGGCAACCAGTTAAATGTGGGAGATCGCAGACGTTGCGTGGAACGACCTTTACTCTTTGCTTCGGCATTCAACATAGTAAATCCACTTTCAAACAATTCAATGGCAATAATCCGGCTACATCGTGTCCAAAGTTGGTGAACTTCCGTCCAGTAATCTCGGGAGTTCATGCTGTTAAAACGCACATTTTTTGCCGCGATTCGCCCGCAATTTGACGACGATCTTCGTTTGTCACGTTGGCGTTTTCAAACGGATTGGAAGATCGCAATTTAAATTTCAGCAGAGTAATTGGCAATCATTTCTGAACACATTGTAGAAATTTGGTGAGATTCGGTTCCGTGACCCCGGAGTTAAGTCAGTCAGTCCCCAACTCCCCGGTCCCAACCGTTGTTAGTGCTAGTAGCTGCTGTCTCCTTTGCGACCGGTTGGTACTGGTGTTTGTAAACAAGTAGGCTGCCGAGCGTTAAAATTTTTTTTAAAGTAACACGTAGTCATAATTGCGATACAAATTATTTTGTATACATTATATAGCATAAGACAAAGTGAACTTATATGCAAAACTCCACCGTTATCTGTAGTATGAAAATGTTGTAGATCGTCCGGAGTAATAGTGAGCGATAATAGAGGATTTAGCGTTTATGTGTTGCTTGTGTAGGTGCTGATCCACTATTTTCGTGACCGACAAAGTTTTAATATAATTTCTTTATTAAAGTCTGGTTTCATGGTCCATGGAAGGGAACTAGCATGGTGTAAGCTGTGGACTAGGTTTTATTAAGTCCTTTTTTTATCCTGCTTGGCAAACTTGCCGAAAGGGCTATTTATTTTGTATTAATTTCTTCTTCTTTATTTTTTTTTACTCGGAGCAAAGCTATCTCGGTATCTACTTGACCGATTTTCACGATCTTTTCACCAAATGGAAGGTATTTGCGTGAATTTTCTTGATCAGGTCCAGTTTTTCCGATTCCTCAAGGGACGTTGCCATGGCAACCAATTTTGTGTTGTACCGGACTTGTTCGCTCGAGCCGAAGTATCTCAGGATCCGCTGGACCGATTTTCACAATATTTGCACCTTTGTAGGTATTGAATGGCAGATGATCAATCCGACCTTATTTTTCCGATATCTTAAGAGACATTGCCACAGCAACCAATTTAGTGGCAAAAATGAGGCAAAATTACCTACCCTCCTGCACTTATCGCTGTCATTCCGACACAGAATGGGCTATCGCTATCTCAATGAGCGTGTTAACAGCGCAAATGATGCCTCTAAATCGTGTTAAAATTTCATGAAATTTGGTCCAGTAACTTCAGAGTTGACAGGGCTTATTTGTGAACGTCAGATACGTCACGGCCAAAAAACTGGCGCATTTAGTCGTATATCTCCGAACATACTGGATTTTCGCAATCTTTTTACAATATGAAAGCACTCTATGTGTAGATGATGGATCTGTACCTCATTTTTCAATTTTTCTAGGTACGTTGCCATGGCAACCAAATTATTTTGCGAAAATGTTATCAACGTCGACTGATACCACTTGCATTCGTTGCACTAGTGCTAGAAAACGAATTGCAATATTATGGTCTAGCTGTGTATGTTAACAGTGGAGATGATGGGGATACATCGTCTAAAAATTTGGTGAACTTTTGCCTGGTAACTCCAGAGATGACGGCTTATTTGCGTACGTCTGGTATGACATGGCCAAAAACTGACGTATATAGTCTAATATCTCCGGATATACTGGACCGATTTTCGCAATCTTTTCACCATATGAAAGCGCTTTACGTGCAGATGATGGATCTGTACCTTATTTTCCAATTTGTCAAGGGACGTTGCCATGGCAAGCAAATAATATTGCCATAATGAAGGCAAACTGATACTACTTGCATTCTTTGCACGTTCGCCAGATGGTAGCATGGTTTTGGTTTGCTACTACTTGCTAGGGGGCGACACTGTGGCACCGACCGGGCTATACGCTAGGCTTTGCCACGCATTTCTAGTTTCTGTTAAAGACACTTGCAGAGCAATTTCCTAATGCCTCTGCTTGAAGTGGATATATATGGTCATCTGAACTATTGGAGTAGACGGTTCAATAGTGTCAGATGAACTGGAACCATTTATTTTGCATTGTCTAGAGGGTTAAGTTTTAGGCAGATATACTCTAGTGTAGGGTTAGGTTCAGGAGTCTACATAGACAGTGATCACATAATTAAGCATAGATTGTGCATGATATAATGTCTACTGTCTAATGTAGTCAACTATTTTCGTTTATTTCTGGTTACATTACAGCTGAAATATGTTTGAAATGTGTTACAATATGATACAGTGGGGTGAGATTTACATGTGCTGGCAGAGGCTATAGCTCAGACTGCCACATGGAACCATAAAATAGAATCTTATAAAGGAAAAAAACTAAAAACAAAGACTAGATATGCTCAGGCAAATGGTAAATAGTCAAGAGTCTGTAAAGTCAGTGCTGGGGGAGAGAGAGGTCTCTAGTTAGATGAACTTGTGCAAAAGGTATGTTTTGAGATGGGAGTGAAACAGCGAGTGAGTTATAGATGAAGAGAGTGGTGAATTTACGGAGGGAGATGAAGTGACAACTGACAAGTGTAGGAACATGAGAGTGCTAGATGGGAGATTGGTATGAGTTTGCCAGAGAGAGAGAGATGGGGAGTTGATTCCAATGACATGGTGAAGCATAACAAAGAGGACAATCAGTTATCCACAAGATGATGATGTGAAGGTGGTTGAGAAAGAAGGACCACAAATAAACAACATTTGCTGCGGTGAGGCTGAACAGTCATAAGGTGATGAAGATATGAAGGTTGGTTAAATAACTGTCAGGATCTTGTATTTGATGCATTTAGTTATTCTGAGCGAGTGAAGAGAGGATAAGATAGGAGTGATGTGAAAGGACTTAGGGACTTTGACAAATTAACATGCAAGAGAATTCTGGATCTGTTGCAGGTAGGTTACTTGACACTTGGGGAAAAGAGAATTACTGTTTGTAGTGGATGATGAAAATAGCAATGGTAGAGGCTGTTTTGGAATTGAGGTAAGGATGGATGCAGTGAAACTGGCAAATATAATAGCAGCAAGATTTAGAGAGAGATGATCTGATCATAAAATGTTGAAGTGTTTATCGAATATGACGCCAACTTACTAAGTTTCTAAGAAGAGTCAGTGGTGATACATGAGGACTTGTCTGAGTCCAATGAACATGAACATAAGCTTAGAAGAGTGGACAGATAAAAGATTGGCAGTCATCCAGAAAAAAAATATGCTGATGAGCATTCTGAAGGTGAATAATTCTTGAGTCAGTCAGATGGGTAAAAGAATTGTTTCTGCAAAAAGGTGGTGGTTAAGGGAGATGGGAGTACTGAGGAGATGGTAAAGGACCAAGGACACAGCCCTGGGGAACACCTCACTGAACAGCATGTGGTGTGCAAAACAAATGAAGATTGTTACCAATAGCACGTCTCCATGTTCAGAAAGATTACTTTCTACTGAAGCAGCAGCAAGGCAACACATATTATATGCCCATTTGTAGATAGTCCAATGATGCCCACTTATAACAAACGATAAAAAGCTAGAATACTTGGGATGAAAACTAAGCCAAAGAATGTATACACCAGTGTTGACGGATGTTTTGCCAGCACCATTTTTTTGAGTTTATGGATCTCGTAAAGTGCAGATGCAACATTGAGTTCATATTGAGCAATGAGCATGTTCAGCCTTGCTATGCTCTTGTTCCAAGCATGATTTGCCATGCATAGCACTGCATGGTTGTTTGTAAACATTGCTGTGGTGAATTACTTTGCGTAAGTACGAGTGGTTAAGACAGGAGACTAAGAATTGTTAGGTCAGTTATGCTTGTGTTTCGTCAAGTTTTCACATTTCTCGTGTTTTTTTATAGCTTTGGTTTGTTCATTCTGTTTATACCCCACATTATGGTGGGCATGTGAAGCAGTGCTGCAATCTATTTATCTGCCAGTCCATTTGTCTGTTTATGCCATTCACAAGGTCCCCGTTACCTTTCTGATACCTGCTGCTGCGTCACCGCCCATTGGCCAGTATTATTTTTTTCTGCTTGTTAACAGTGGCACATGGGTGTGAACAACTTGCCCGAGGTTGTTACTCGACAGCGTGGTGGGCTGGTGGCCGGGGCTCAAGGTTGCGACCACTGAATTACCAGTCAAATTCTTTAGCCACTAGACTGTCGGGTCACCCTGAAACCTGACTTTCATAAAGAAATTATATTAAAACTATGCTTTATTGGTCTGGTCATGAAAATAAAATAGTGAATCACAATAGCAGTAACAGTAAAACAGAACTTTCTTTTTATGGCCATTGTCATTCTTCAAGATATTCTTGTAGCACTGAGCACCTCCACAGCATGGAGGATTTCATGGAGCAGATTGTTTACGACCCAAATGCCATTTCTAGACTTTCTGATGGCTATAGCACATGTTGGGTGAAGACTTGACTGTGTCCTTGCATTTGCTTGTAAACTGTCATTTTCTAACTATTAGTCCATTATCTTTGCTGTAAATTGAACTGCTTTTTTGTACTTTCATTTATGAATGCATGTAATGCTCTAGAAAATGAAAAAAATCCGCAGAAAGAAGGCCTGTCATAACAAACAGATGTTTCAGATGACTGCAGTTCTGCACTCGTTATGCATTGATTCCGATAAATGGCAAATTGGAGGTTTCATCGACAAAACGGGCTAATTAATGTTATTTTTGCCAAATCCCGGAATGTGGTCATCAAAATTCTGGGATTTTGGGATTGGGAAAAGGTGGGAATCCTGGGATTTTGGGATCTCGATATTAATTCTCTTATATAGACTACAGATCCTCTGCCGCCGTGTGACTGTGACCATTGTTAAAGACACCTTATGCCAGCTGCTATCAACAACAGACTGACTGTGTCCACAGTTTAGAACTTAAAATAGCGAAAAAAAAAGAATTGAGATAGTCTTAGTAGTGCGACATCGAAGCATAGCCTACTAGCCTTCAGCTCTCAACTCGTGACTACATCAGTGGCATGCTGCTGTAGTGCCGAAGTGTCCACGCACTTGTGCCGAACTGACTTGGGTCTGAACTGTCTGGACACTTCGGCACTAGTTTATGGCTGTAGGTACTGTAGAAAACCAATAGGCAACCCCATGCTAGAAGTCAAAACCAGTGATCAATGTGGATGTACGTTTACAGCCACTGGAAGCGGCCAAAACTGCAATAAAGCTGCTGTTACTGGTGCGGCTTTCTGAAGGTGGCTGCACCATCAACGTACCAATGTACAGTTGACTATACCTGAGTGCGGCTTGAACCAAGTAGTGCATAATAACAGGATTGCAGTATAGCTGTTGTAGCATCATTACTAGCGGCAGCAGTAACAATGTACAGTGTTGTTGTAGTTGTTCACAAAGTGTCTAGTTTATTGCCTATTTTGACTTGCTGGTGATGCCGAGACGATCCTGCAGCGTACCTGGATGTGTAGCAAAGTCTAGAGGGATACCGGATCTTTATTTTTTCCGTTTTCCACTCGATGCAGAGAGGTCAGACAGTAATATCGGTTCACTTCTTTCGTTGCTTATGAATTATATGTTGTTTATTGTCTTCGGATACAAATCATATCTGGGAACTACTGATGCATGAGTACAATTATGGAAAGTTGACTTGCAGCTTTTCAGTGCATGGCATCTGTACCAGTTTAATGCCAGTTTTTTTTGCTTTGGTACAGAAATATGCACACATTAACATTGTGAGCAGTCATACACTGCATCAAATACAGTGTGCACGTGAAGGGCAAACAGCTGATGCAAACCTGTGTAGTTCAGAAAACAGTTCTGGTTTGTTAACAATGAAAGCAGATATCGAGTTTAAGTGAGATAAAATTAATTTAGTTTTGGAGACTAAAATTGGCAATCATTGATCAGTGTTGCAAGATAGGGACTAGTTACTATGGATTGGAAGGCTAATAGGAACCCATATGCAGTCAGTCTACCGAATGCTGATATTTCAGGTAATGTGAGTGATTCCAATCCACCCCTTTTAAATTTTGTTCTGCTGTTCATGTGTCTGTAACCAGTGGAAACAGAGACTTCAAATTTGATACACAGGTTGATCATAGCTCGATCATAGTAAGTCTGGCCTATGGATGCACCCGTGAAAGGGGCATTACATGACCTTTTTAAATTTTAAAGCCTATATTGTATCTTTGGAACAGGTGAAGCTATATACTTCAAACAGATTGGGCTGGTAAGTGCCAAACATAGTTTGTAATTGGATGGCCAGAGAACAAGTTGCAGTTCTGGACTGTATGCCGGCAATAGAACTAGTTCGTAGCTCTATTGACCGAGACTGAGGCCAATGATTCAACAGTACTGCAGGCAAATGTGTGGCTTGCATGTTCATCCCATCTTGAAAACAGTGCTAGATAAAGACATTGTAACAACAGGCCACTAACGGGAAGTGATATACGGCCTTATCTAAAAGCAGCAATTGTGATGACCTTGGTGTATATACTTCAAGGTCCTTTGTCGATTGCAGTCTTTTTCAAAAGGGATGTTTTGTATTTCCAAAATTTCTACTGATAAGCATGCCACGCTGTCCCTCTGCAATAGCACAGCTTCTAGTTCATATTGTACAGTAGTTGTCAAGATTTCAACACTTGACTAGGAGTATTGCACAGTCACTCTGAGGTAGTGAGAGCTTCTTGACTTCATCAGTGAGAGTTACACTAGTCAGTATAACTATATAGACATTTGTCTTATGCATTTTGCTATTGCTTGCTCTCTATTGCTTTGTTGTTGAAACTGTCTAACAGTTAATTAATATTGCTGACTGCTGCTGTCTTCATGTGCAGATGTCAGCAATGGTTACAGAACTGTGGACGTTACGATTTAATGAATCTCTCTTTACGTTATCTCCATCTGAATCGTCGCGTCTGTAGTAGACACTTTCCTGGGCGCATGTGTCGGGGTAGACGATTGCACGACTCCGCAGTACCAACTATCTTCAGAAGTGTGTGACTGCTATTGTAGAAGTGTACTGTTTTGCTGCAATTTGTGATACAAAGTAAAAAAATGTGAAATATTAGTGATAAACCTTAAGGGTCAATGACCGACTTTTGAAAATAAAAGTTTGAGCATTATTATTACACAATGTGCTGTGATATACCTTTATATGCAGTATGCAGTATTATTTCACCGTGAGATGCTACACTAGCACGGTATATTGCATCGTTGTGTGTCTGTGTGTCTGTAACTCCTTGTATTGTATCGGACGGCTAAACCTAGGATCATGCAAACAATACCACACGATAGCCCAGGCACTCGAGTTTTCTGATGCCAAAGATCTTGGCAAAATTCAAACGGATCACTCCAAATGGGGGCAATTAATGCAGGTACGGTAGGTCAAAATAGGTGACTTTCAACAAATAACTCACTATAATTTGAAAACGATACAAGATAGACTCATAGTTTTATTAAAGTCAAATAGGAAGTCATATGCACTCTGTTGAATGATTATGTTGCTGATGACTTTGGGGGACCCCAAACCCCCCAAAAAGCACCCCAGTTTCTACATTTTGCATTGCTTGTATGCCTTGTAATGGGTGAAACATATAGATATCAAATTTGATACACATGTTCATTGTAGCAATTCCCAGCTTGCCAATGACAAACTGTCCCTGAAAGGGGCGTGGTTGTATCATGTGACCCATTTTAATTTATTTGGGGCCCCATTCATATCTCAGGAATGGCTGAAGCTAGAGTTGTCAAATTTTGTGCACAGATAATAAGTCTTATCAAACAGATGAAAAATCATGGTTATGGTCACATGATCCATTATGGTTTTTAGTCCCCTTAAAATATCTAGGGCATGGCTAAAGCTAGACTTAAGATTTTGTACACTGGTTTGTTATGTGACACATTAGCACTAGGATGACTTGAGTGGGCATGGTTACGGTCACGTGGCATCTTTAAATTTTGAGAAATAAGTGATATCTCAGAAATGGTGCAAGAAAGATACATAGTTACAATGGGAGACTAATAGGATATCATATATGGCCTATCAAATGGCATGATTGCAAATGACCTTGAGTGAGTTTGAAGGTCATTTGTCTACACATAAGTTAGAAAGTGCACGTGGCTTTAAGCTTTATTGTTGAAAATGAAGGAGTTCTCAAGGTCACCGTCAGTCACATACACTTCAGAAGTGGTGGTATCGTAGAAACGGTGATAGATAGAGATGTTGTAACAACAGTCCATTAACAGGAAGTGATATACGGCCTATCTGATAGCACTAATTGTGATAACCTTGGGTTTACTTCAAGGTCATTAGTTGATGGCAATGCAATATTTCGTAGTTGCAAGATTTCTACTGACATGCGCGTCGTGCGGTCCGTCTGCAATAGCCGAGCTGCTTGTTATGTTAAGTGACAACATCAGATTTCTAAAATAACAAAGCAATGGTGCATTGCATACCCTGCCCTGGTACCTTTGCAGTCTAGCGCTGTGTTGTATAATTAATGAAAAAGTACCACAATTAGGTGGTAGGTGCACATAACGAATGGCATCATGCCTGCAAAATTCATGCTCCATTATTGCAAAAGATTTTTATATACTCGAGCTTTTACCTGCAGTGAACGTAGACATTATGCAGAAAATAAAATATTTCTATTTATCTATCTGTCTATCTATGCCAGTTAAAGGAACTGAGAGAAGTTACAGTAGTATCAGTGGTTTGGGTGGAGTAAATAGCTGTGCATTTAGAAAGTAAATGTGTGCTTTGTTTTATATTAGGAAATGAAGGAGGCATCATTTGCGAGAACTTATCAGTTCCAAGAGGTACCTCTGTTATCTATACACTTTGTGACATGTAATTAGTTGAAATCATGTTATTTCAGAAATTGGCTAGTTACTGTTATTTGGCTTCTAAAAACCATTCATTAATGTTTAAGAAAGACTGAATGACAAAATGTAAAAGTTAAAGAAGTATATAAATGTGCAAAAAATCATTGTATTTGATTAAAAATGGGAATTGTTAATGTTGTTGAGTATTTGATGGTTGTATAACCATAGGGCCCATCAGTAAATAAAGAATATTTATCCCAGATCCAGTTTTACTCGATATTTAGTAAACTTCTGGTTATAAGCAATAC
>Ga0209782_1001361_pt1 | contig 12635 bp, 10 predicted proteins | sample WorMetmaBAHAMAS1_FD_187390 | JGI IMG/M metagenome (GOLD analysis project Ga0209782, IMG submission 187390) | Marine gutless worms symbiont microbial communities from Max Planck institute for Marine Microbiology, Germany - Inanidrilus... | ecosystem: Host-associated > Annelida > Digestive system... | reverse complement strand
CCCGGTGGCCTGCCTGATCGCTTCGGTCCAATTGGCAAAACACCCTTGAAATCCCTTCACCGAGAGCCGTGTGATGACGTTGGCAATACAATCGTGAGAGGGGACGCCATTGGCAAAGGGCGCGAACCGGCGTAGCCACTGCAGCCTGGCCTTCCGAACTGTTCGATGGCTTCCCAACCCTCAGCACCACTGGTGACCGCACAGATCACAAAATGCCGTTCCCCCCTACTTTCCCCCATCTACTTTGTTTCGATACGAATTTATACGCGCTTGCCCTACAATGCGGCACTCTTGATTATGGGCGGGTCGGCTTCCATGTTACCCTTTTCAGGGCCTGCTCAGCGCTGCACTACTTGATTCGGCCTGCATGGTTGCGGGATCACTTACCGGGTCCTTCACATCGAAGGCTTCAGCCGCTTCGTTACCTCCACGACCGCTCCGACTGCTACCGGCTGGAGCGATCGTTGTCGGGGGGGATTTTCACCCACTGCGAGGGCGCACCTTTCCACGGCGCACTGTAGTCTACGGATTCAAAACATGAACGTGCCCCGTAGGGGACAGGTTATGCCCACCAACAACTGCGCCTCTGCGTGGGGGCCGGACTTCGCCATGAAGAACGAGAATCCCTCCAACGAGCCGCCGTTCACGGGTCAGCGACTCAAAGAGGTGCTCAAAAATCCATACAGGCTCATCATCGCCAACGAGGCGCGTCGACGAGGTATCGGCGTCGAACTCGTCGATGCGGAGGATGGCTGCTTCGCGCTCGACTTCGGTGGACGTCGAATCATTTGCTGCGGGTCGTTGACTGAGCTGACGACCGCGATTGCCGTGCGTCGTTGCTACGATAAGGCGCTTACAAGGCGCCTGCTCCACCGCGCCGGTCTTCAGGTACCCGATCAGTGCAGGTTTAAAACCCTGGAGCAGGCCGAGGCATTCCTAAGCAAACACCACCGCATTGTCGTCAAGCCGGCACGTGGTGAGGAAGGAGCCGGTATCAGCGTCGATGTCCGCAAGCCGGAAGAGCTGGCCCCAACGATCGAGTTTGCACGCCGGGTCTGTGAGACCGTGCTCCTGGAGGAATTCTGCGTCGGTGAAGATTTACGCATCGTTGTCATCGATTTCAAGGTGATTGCCGCAGCGGTCCGCCACCCGGCTCGGATCATCGGTACCGGCCGTGACAGCATCGCCGAGCTGATCCGGGCCCAAAGTCGCCGCCGCCGCGCAGCCACCGGCGGTGAATCATCGATCCCGTTGGACGAGGAAACTGAGCGCTGCGTCCGTATGGGCGGTTACGCTATGGATGATGTGTTGGCTGAGGGCGAGGTATTGGTGGTACGCAAAACCGCCAACGTACACACTGGCGGTACCATTCACGATGTCACCCCTGAGCTTCACCCGGTACTGGCGGAGGTGGCCTGCACGGCAGCGCGTGTAATTGATATCCCAGTGATAGGGCTGGACCTGCTGGTACCGGGTGCCGCCGGCTCCGATTATGTAATCATCGAAGCGAACGAGCAGCCCGGCCTTGCCAATCACGAGCCTCAGCCGACCGCGGAGCGCTTCGTCGATCTGCTGTTTCCCCAAACCGCCGACCCGGCAGCCCTTCACTGGAAGCCATAGTTGACCGACCTGACCCAAATGGCACCCGGGAACCATGAGGACCGCCTCGCCGAGCTGCGCGTCTTTCTCGTCGGCAAGGTCTTCCGCGCCGGCGATTATTTGGGAACCTATAATTTAATATCCAAGTTTCCCATTGAACCTGCAGAAAAAATGGCTACCTCTGTTCTAAGAAACAGGAGATATAATCATGTCTGCAGCTGATATCCTCAGCACATTTGAGTTTTTTCAGTGCTTCCCAAACGAAGACGCTGCGCGGCTCTACTTCACCGTTGCAGGAGCTGCAGGAAACATTTCAGCGTGCGTATCGGCACAGTGTTAGTCGGAATCCCACCTTTCCCTGCAGAAATGGCTGCTCGCCATCCACATGCTCACGAGCGCCCGTAAAGGCATCCCGTCCACCCAGATGGCTCGCGAACTCGGCATCACGCAAAAGTCCGCTTGGTTTCTGGCGCAACGCATCTGCGAGACGTGGTTGAAGGATCGAGACGGCAACATGGGCAATCACACCCAAGTTGACGACATCTACATCGGTGGAAAAGAGCGTAACGAGCACGCCAGCAAGAAGCTCCGTGCTGGGCGTGGAGCAGTCGGCAGAACCGCAGTTGCCGGCATCCGAGATGAAGCTGGCGAAGTTCGCGCCCGCCCGGTCGCCAACACCAAGGCGAAAACCCTGAAAAGCTTCATTCGCGAGCACGTGTCCATCGGCAGCACGGTGGTCACAGACGATTTCAGCGCCTATCACGGTTTGGGCACTGAAGGCTTCACCCACAAGACAGTGCGGCACTCGGTTGGTCAGTTTGTCCGCGATATGGCGCATACCAACGGCTGGGTGTTCACAGCCAACGTATTTGATGGGAAAGCGGCTCGTCAACTCATAATGGAGCTGTTCTCATTCCTTCATACCATCACAAAAATCTGGACCGATAGTGGTTATTCCGGCCCGGAGCTTTCCGATTGGCTCTGGCATCCAATTCGGATGCCTGATCGAGGTCGTTACAAACAGGGTTTCCCGGCTTCCACGTGTTACCTCGTCGATGGGCGGTTGAAAGAACCTTTGCTTGGCTAGTTCGAGCACGTCGATTGAGTAAAGATTACGAACGCAACCCAACTTCAGTGAAGCTCAGGTTTATTTTGCATCAAGCCACTTGCTTCTCCGACAGATCTGTAACCAGACGCCCTATAAAATGACCGTGGGGTGGTTTTCTAGTAATTTTTGCCTTTTTAGACAGACTCTAAAATTATCTAGACCCTAGAAAAAATATCGTTGCAGGTAGGGTTTTCTCGGCCGACGCTCGCGGACTGCGAGTTGGAGCGGGTGGTCGAAGACCCGAGTTCCATCCACTAGTCCTTGATAGAAGAGGGTTTCGTAATGTACAAATCTGTAACCATGGGTGCTCTCGCTTCGGTGCTTGCGCTCGGTTTGGCTACCTCCGGCAACGTGCTTGCCAAGAAGGAGGGATTCGAGAAGTGCTATGGTGTCGCCAAGGCCGGGATGAACGACTGTGGGGCCAAGGGCCATGCCTGTGCCGGCCAGGCCAAGAAGGACGGAGATCCGAAGGAGTGGGTCTATGTACCCGAGGGGACTTGCAAGAAGCTGCTGAAAAAGGAGGATGTGAAAGACAAGTGCAAGGATGACAAGTATAAGGACGAAAAGAAGCTGAAGAAGGAGAAAGGGGAGCTGGAGAAGATGATGGAGAAAGCGAAGGAGTTTTTGACAGAGTAGAAGGTAAGCGCTCTTAAGCGATCTGATGGTGGTGGCCGTTCATCGGCCACCCGCATTGCTTGCGGCCTTCCGGAGGAGGTATCCCATCCACGTCCCTACGCCCGAGGCGATCGGCGGAAACCGGCACAATAATGAGGTTTCATAAGGATGGGAATCACCTGTAAGGGGGGGCTAGTCATGTCTCAACCCGGCATCATCTTCCGTACCTTCGAACGTTGTAGTGGTCTTTTCACCTTCTTAAGCCCGCTCTTCGATCTCACCATTCGGCTCTGGGTGGCCCAGGTCTTCTTCGCGTCCGGTCTGACCAAAATTCAGAGCTGGTCCGGTACCCTGGCGCTCTTCGAATATGAGTACGAGGTACCATTGCTGCCGCTGGCAGTCGCGGCCGTTCTGGGTACCATCACCGAGTTGACCCTGCCGGTCCTGATCGCGGTCGGTCTGGCCACGCGGCTCTCGTCGCTGGCCCTGTTCCTGTTCAACCTGGTCGCCGTCTATGCCTACGGCAGCTTCCTGTTCTCCGACGAAGGTGCCGCGGGACTGCAGCAGCACATCCTGTGGGGCGCCCTATTGGCGATGCTCGTCTTCCACGGTCCGGGCAAGTTGTCGTTGGATCACCTGGTTGCGAGCCGCTATCGCTGATGGATCGCCGCGCCTTCCTGGCCTCGACCGGGGCCTTCCTGTCCACTGCGGCGCTCGCACGGATCGATGCCTTTGCCGCAGCGGAGCCGGTATCGGCAACCCTGTCCGGCGCCGGTATCGAGTTGGAAGGCTGGCGCACCCTGGGTCTGGTTCAGGAGCACTTGTTCCCCTCGGAGACGCAAGCCCCAGGTGCCAGGGAGGTCAATGCTTTGGGCTATCTCCGGTTTGTGATGGGCTGGGAAGGGACCGACCCGGCGGAACCGCGGATTTTGCGCTCAGGTCTGGACCGGCTCCGCGAGATCACGGCACGAACCGAGGGCGGCACCTTCGCGGCGCTCGCTACGCCCGCTCGCGAGCAGACCCTGCGCATTTTGGAGGCCGAGGAGGGCGGCACCGAGTGGCTCCTGCTGGTGCTCGATTACCTGTTTGAGTCCCTGCTCGCCGATCCGATCTACGGGGGCAATCCGGACGGAATCGGCTGGCGCTGGCTCCGGATCGAGCCGGGACACCGACGCCCCGGACCGGATCAGCGATATTTCGAGTTATGGGCGTAACTAGCTTGTTTTTGCCGCAAATGAACGCGAATGGACGCAAATCAAGATTGGTTTTTAGTTGCGTGGATTTGCATTTATGGCGGCTGGGAGACTGCTAAAAAGGGCGTGATATCCCAGCTCAGGGCAACGCCCTGGATAGTGATCTGGAGGAAAGATCAGCCCTGGAAGGGCGTGACATCAAAAGTGTCCGTCTCAGAGATACCGTTCGTCGTCGGCAACGCCCTGCTTAGGCGGCCGGATTTTCGAGCATAACGCCTATCTTGGCGGCTATCATCTCCCTTGTTTATCACGCCCTTTCAGGGCTGAATTTAAATGCCGACGCAACCCAGAGCGTTACCCTGGGTGATATGTCCAACCCCTCCGGAGTCACGTGAGTTGGCCGGTCGGTTGTCGACGGCTATCTACCCGGCGGCTGTTTCAATGTCTGCCTCTTTTCAGTCTCTGAGAGATGTTGGCATTTGGTGTCATTTTGAGCGCAGGGATGTTGCGGCCATTTAACATAATGAAAACAGTCGGTTGGGGTTAATGTCAACAGGACTTAGTGCCGCATAGGGAGAATCCCAACACCATTTTGTAAGCTAGATTTGCACCAACAAGCCGTTGAGTGCTTGACTGCGGGATATGTGGTTTTCGGATTTTCACTATTCTGTGAGAATCTGCGTAATCTGTGGACAGAAAAGATAATGTGATCTTTTGCGACCGATTTGCGTTCATTTGCGGCTAAAACCGCATTCTTCGGGTGCTGATTTGAACGATTGCTCATGAACCAAGATTTCGATGTGTGTGTCATCGGCAGCGGGGCCGGTGGTGGTCCCGTGGCCTTGACTCTCGCCCGTGTCGGCTACTCGGTGGTGGTCCTGGAGAAGGGCCCCTGGTTCCGGGAGCAGGACCTGTGCAAGGACGAGCTGACCTGTTGCCGGCGTTGGATCTACACCCCGGACCCACGCCACGAGCCCCAGGTGGTGGAGACTGAGGACGACCAAGGTGGCTGGCAAGAGCATGGCACCTACCGCTCGGCCTGGAACTTCCAGCACGGTGACTGCGTCGGCGGCTCCAGCAACTTCATGAGCGGCTACTTCCATCGCTTAAAACCGATGGATTTCCGCCTGCGCGAGATTTTCGGTCCAGTCGCGGGCGCCGATCCAGTCGACTGGCCCATCACTTATGAGGACCTGGAGCCCTATTACAGTTTGGTCGAAGAAGAAGTCGGGGTTTCGGGGCGGGTCACGCCCCACCCGCACCTTGAGCCGCGCAGCCGACCGGATTTCCCCTTTCCGCCGCTCGCCGAGCACCCGCTTGCGGGCCTGATCGACCAGGCGGCCACCGGGCTTGGCTACCACCCCTTTCCAACCCCGCGGGCCATTCTGCCCTATGCCGCCAAGGGTCGGGGCGGCTGCTCCTACAACGGCGGGCATTGCGGCAGTACCGGCTGCTCCACCGGTGCCAAGGGCAGCTCCCGTGCCGCGCTGCTCGACCAGGCAGTAGCCACGGGCCGTTGCGAGATTCGTCCCCACGCCATGGTCAGACGGCTAGCGAGCGACCCCGCCGGCCGGCTGACAGCAGTGGAGTATTACGACCGCAGTGGGCATCTGCAGCGACTCGATGCCGCCATCTATGTAGTGGCCTGTCAGGCCATTGAGAGCGCCCGTCTGCTGCTCGGCTCCGTCGGATCGCGCCATCCACGGGGACTCGCCAACGGCAGCGGCCAGATCGGGCGCAATCTGCTCTTCGCCGGGGGTGGCGCGGCCTCGGGGCGGCTGGTCTATTCCCGACTCCCGGCGGCCCAGGCGGCGGCGCTCACGGACTCGCATACCTTCATCAACCGGGCGTTGCAGGACTGGTACCGGATCGAGGATCCGGAGTTCGGTTCCCCGGCCAAGGGAGGTACGATCGACTTCGTGCACCGGTACCCGGCCCCCATCGCCCGTGCCCATGATCAGGTCCAGGGCCCGGACGGTCTGCGCTGGGGCCTGCCGCTCAAACGCCGACTGGAATCCCACTTTCGCGACGGCATCTACATCAAGGTAGAGGCCTTCTGCGATTGGATGCCGGTTGCCGATTGTTTCGTCCGCCTCGACCCGAAGGTCAGGGACAAATGGGGGTTGCCGGTAGCACGCATCCGCACCGGTTTTCATGTCCGGAACCTCAAGGTCGGCTGGTATCTGGCCACCAAGGGGGCGGAGGTGCTGAAGCGGATGGGGGGCGAGGACGTGGTACACTTCGCCGCTGGCACGCCGCCCACCAACCTGGTCGCCGGTACCTGCCGCTTCGGTGACAACCCGATGACCTCGGTGCTCGACCGGGACTGTCGCGCCCACGAGGTGGAGAACCTGTTCGTCACCGACGGCAGCTTCATGCCCACCGGTGGCAGCGTGCCCTATACCTGGACCATCTACGCCAATGCCTTTCGGGTCGCCGACCGGATCGTCACCCAGCTGGGCGGACCGAAACAGACCTGAGTCGCTCGGCTACCGGTGACCGGCAACCCACCGACGATTTGTCCGGATATGATCGTCAGGGTGAATTCGGAGTTGATCGGCCACATGTTCCTGGACTCGATACTTACACCTTATTTCTTTCCTTGAATACCTGGAGGCAGCGACCATGGCAATCGATGTTCCCCTGGATGGTGAAGGGTTTCTGATTAATCGCGAGGATTGGAGCGAAGCGATCGCAAAGGAGCTGGCGGCGGTGGATGCGTTCGAGATGACCGAGCAAGTCATGGGCTATATCCGCCGGGCGCGGGTCATGTACGACGAGAACGGCGTGGTTCCACCCATCCGCAAGTTTGCCAAGGAGGTCAACGTCTCCAGCAAGGACCTGTACGCCGTTTTCAAGAAAGGTCCCATGAAGCTCATCTGCAAGTGGGGTGGGCTACCCAAGCCGACCGGTTGTGTCTAGGTCCTGTTGACATTTAGCTCGCAGACTGGGCAGCGGTTCGTTGCCTGCTTACGGCCATCCCCGGCTTCACCGCATCCTACGTCCTAAGCTTCGGAAAAGAGGAGATGCCTGTCCCATGCAAGTTCACGAAGTCATGAGTCGCGCCATACGGTCGGTCAGCGCAGACACCAAGGTCGTGGAGGTGGCGTCCATCATGTGCCTGTACCGGATTCCCGGTATCCCGGTCGTAGCGGACGACGGGAAGCTGGTGGGTGTCATTGCGGAGAAGGATGTGCTGCACAGCCTGTTCCCGAAGATCGAGAACCTGATGGAGGAAGGCATGGGTAACGTGGATCTGGACCGGCAGATCACCAAGTACAAGGATGTGCTGGCGTTGTCGGTAAGCGATCTCATGACCCGCAACCCCATCACGGTGTCCCCGGATATGCATGTGTTGCGGGCCGCATCTGTCATGGTGCGAAATCACTTCCGCCGGATTCCGGTGGCACACGACGGAATGTTGGTGGGCATGTTGAGCCTTGGCGATCTACACAAGGCTATTTTCCACCTCAATGTCGCTACGAAGAAGTTGGATAGGGGCTGACCGCGGATAGTCACCTATCCACGGTTGTCGGCCGGTTGCGGACCGGTATCTCGGGCGGATTGCGGCGCCTCGGACTCACCGGAACACGCTAATCTCAAGAAGGCGCCACTCAGGATCAGCCGATCTCCCACCCGGCAGTATGTCTGCTAGGGGGGGTTCTTAATTAAGCCAAATCCACGTAGCGCAGGCGTCCCGCCTGCCGGAACGCGGACGTTTCGCCGGCGGGGGTGCAGGCGAGACGCCTGCGCTACGTTCTTGGTTTTTGCGCGGCTCTTTATGGATTCCAGACGGGTAGGATATTTTGCGCAAATTCGCCTTCTCAGCAAGCCAAAGGGGCATCGTATAACTTGCTGCTGTTATTGAGAAAAGACTGCCTGTTCTGTCGTCAGTCAGAGTGCTACGGACCGCCGTCCCCTTCGATCAGTCTGGAATCCATAAAGAGCCTTTTGCGCTGACTCGACTCAATTGAGAACGCCCCCTAGTAGTCCAACCACAAGACAAATTAGGATGCTGAACTTATTTCCCAAGGGTCTGGATAACTTTAAAGTTGGCTTTCTTTCAGTAAAGTAAATATCCTCTCAGGAGGGATCTTCCTCTCTCTCGGTGATGAAATCTGAATTCACATTCCTTGCGGTGTAAAAGGAACGCTCGTCGGGGAACACCATTGAACTTTGCACGCCTCCGTTTGGCATATGACCGGAATGACTCAATGCCATTGATATGGCAATTACCGCGGGCAAACTCATGCATCGCCATGATGCACCCGGAAATGCTTTTTCCAGCGTACCTGACCCCGGATCGCTCTCTGTAGCTGCTTCTTGGAGGCGTCAGGGACGATTTCCGTGTAACCTTCCCGTGGCGTTCCAGGATTCCGAAGACGATCGTTTTACCGCCCGCTCCGCGACCCTTTTTTCCGCGAACGCGGCGTGCGCCAAAATAAGATTCTTCGACTTCAACCTCACCGGATAGAGGTGATGAAGCGTTACAAACCTGGGCGATCCCGATTCGTAACTTCATGAATAGCTGATTAATCGTCGGGCGGCTCCACTCAGCTCGGCGATTTCCGAGGCCGGCAAATCGGGCGCGAAATAGCGTATAATTGCTCTGAATTTAGCTTCCGAAATGTTGAACGCCTGAAATACCTGCTTTTCCTTGCATAACATAATCTTAGAGGCTGCCTAAAAAGACATAAGTTACTAGAAAATCACCCCACGGTCATTTTATTAGGGCGTCTGGTTATTACAGAGCTGTCGGAGAAGCAAGCGACTTGATGCGAAATAAACCTGAGCTTCACTCGAAGTTGGCCTGCGTTCGTAATCTTTACTTAATCGACGTGCTCGAACTAGCCAAGCAAAGGTTCCTTCAACCACCCATCGATGAGGTAATACGTGGAAGCCGGGAAACCCTGTTTGTTTTCTAACGACCTCGATCAGGCATCCGAATTGGATGCCAGAGCCAATCGGAAAGCTCCGGGCCGGAATAACCACTGTTGGCGGCCTTGGGATGGATGACCATGACTTCCAACTCGGCAGAGCAATTGGCTTAAGGCTTCGGATACTCTCCGGAATGGGCGAAGAGGGCAGGGAGCCGATCTACGTTCAGGTTCGCGGCCTCAGGATGGGACGGCTTCCCAGATACTTTTCATCAATTCCCTTTGGCTCTTTATGGACCCCAGACGGGTAGGATATTTTGCGCAAATTCGCCTTCTCAGCGAGCCAAAGGGGCATCGTATAACTTGCTGTTGTTGTTGAGAAAAGACTGCCTATTATACCTTCCTTGGCGTTTCCTTGAGAAACAGAACATACCAAGGATGTGGTGAGCAGTGGCCCCAGGAGGGTGTCACAAAAGGGGCACGGCACGCCGTGTCCCTACGATCCCGTTTCATCTGATTTTGCCGGTAAGGCCCCATCTCCTACGCCCAACCAGCCGTTGGAGAGCCTGAGTAGGTCGGGATCGGGATCGTTCGGAATTTCGATTTCGATCCTGATTTGGGCTTTTGCGACACCCTCCCAGGGAGAGGGGTTGGGGAGAGAGTGAATGAGGGATGTTGACTTTTAACACAAACTATTTTGTTTCAGGTGGTTTAGATAACCTGACTTGAATTTCCCAACGCCTGAAACCAACTGTTCTGATCTAAATGTCAACAGGACCCAGTACAGATTGAGTATAAGAAAAATGATCCCGTTGCTTTAGTCTATCCGAAAATGACACAGGTTCTCGCGGACCTAAACAAGAAAATCTGCGTAATCTGCGGACAGACAAAGATAATGGGATCTTTTGCAACCGATTTTCTTTTATTGGCGTTCATTTGCGGATAAAAATGACTCCCATGTCGAAGGGGACCAAAAGATGCAGATGCCGCTGTTGAAGGACCTGAAGATCGACTTCATGGGCCGGCGGCGGGAGGCGATGATCTTCTCCGCCGCCCTGATCCTGATCTCCATCGGGGCGCTCGTCGTGCGCGGGCTCAACTTTGGGCTCGACTTCACCGGCGGTACCCTGATCGAGGTGGGCTACGACAACCCGGTGGAGCTTTCGGCAATGCGCGCGGGGCTTGCGACCGGCGGGTTCCCGGATGCGACGGTGCAACACTTCGGGACCTCGCGGGATGTCCTGATCCGCATTGCACCCGAGGCGGGAGAGACGGTCGGACCGAACTTAAGCGATCGGGTCTTTGCTTCCCTCAAGGCTGCCACTACGGGTCCCGTAGAACTGCGCCGGGTGGAGTTCGTCGGCCCGCAGGTGGGGGACGAACTGACCGAGGACGGCGGACTGGCCATGCTCTACGCCATCCTGGGGATCCTGATCTATGTGGCCCTGCGTTTCGAGTACCGATTCGCCATGGGCTCCGTCATCGCCCTGGTACACGACGTACTCATCACCATCGGCCTGTTCGCCCTGTTCCGGATTCCCTTCGATCTGCCGGTGCTGGCGGCCATGTTGGCGGTCATCGGCTATTCCTTGAACGACACCATCGTGGTCTTCGACCGCATCCGCGAGAATTTCCGCAAGATCCGCAAGGGCGATACGGTATCCATCATCAATACCTCCCTCAACCAGACCATCGCGCGCACCCTGGTGACATCCCTGACTACCTTGCTGGTGTTATCGGCCCTGTTCATCTTCGGCGGGGAGATCATTCACAGCTTCGCCCTGGCGCTGATCGTGGGCGTTGTCATCGGCACCTACTCTTCCATCTACGTGGCGAGCACCTCCATCATCCTCATGGGCGTGAGCAAGGCGGATCTGATGCCGGTGAAGAAGGAAGGGGCGGGCCCGGATTCGATGCCCTGACCCGGTTCTCTGACCCTGGACCCTCGCCGACCGATCTTGTGTCTGCAGGCTCAAGAGCAATTGGCTCAAGGCTTCGGATACTTTCCGGAATGGGCGAAGAGGGCAGGGAACCGATCTACGGACAGGCTCGCGGCCTCAGGATGGGACGGCTTCCCAGGTACTCTCCATCAATTCCCTTGGGTCTGGATAACTTTAGCATCTTCATGAATATGCTAAGGTTATGTCATGAGTAGTGCTTAACATGTAGTGATAATTTTCTGCTGAACCGTTTTCTTCTTCAATCTACCCGCAGAGCAGGTAGTGTGAGGTATATGATATGCATACATTAGCTATCAACATGTTAGGTTACGAGTTATAATTCAGGGACCATGAATGAGCATGAGTTAACGGTTGAGGAAATCATAATGGAATGTCCAACCTGAGGAAACAAAAATATGTGTGCAAAGACTGTGGCAGACAATTTGTCGAAAATCCTCAGAATAAAAGAATCCCGCAACAGTTTATGGGATATGGTAGACAAGTTGCTTTTGGAGAAGATTTCAGTCGCTGGAATTTCAACAGGGACCGAGATTTCAGAACCTTGGCTGCAACAGTATATCAATCGGAAATATGAGCATGTACCCCAACAAATCGATATCTCAAAAAAAGGGGTGCTTAACGGTAGAATGCGAGAAATGTGGTCTTTTGTCGGACTCAAGCGCAACAAGCAATGGATTTGGTTGGCAATTGACAGCGATCCAGAGAGATTGTCGGGATGCATGTTGGGAGTTGCGATCGTGCCGGTGTCGAGGCATTATGGAAATCTTACCACCAGTCTAAGAAAGCGGAGAAAGCGGAAAAACGAACCACATTGAAAGGTTCAATCTTAACATTAAGACCGCGAATTTCTCAGTCTTGGCCTCCCGGCTGGCGCCCGCTCAGTTGGCGCTGCGAGCGCGGCGGTGGTTTCTGAAACGGTGAGTCCGAGGAGGGCGGCTTGCTGGAGTTGTGGCTATCCTGGGCCAGGCGTGCTTCTAGTTCTTGGATGCGCTCGCGCGGTTGCTCGATTGGCGCGGCTTGCTCCACAACCAGCGCACGCAGCCGTTCACGCTCCTGGACGGGGCTTTCCGGAAAACGGCTTGGGGCGTGCGGTTCAGGTATGGGATTAGGCTACACAGGTAGCTCTCGCTTTGGCAAGGGGGCCTGAATAGTTACGATTTTAGCCCTCTCTTCTGGAAGAATACGCTTGGTCTGAACGATTGCGTTCATTGATAAACCAACCAAAGAGTTTTCAATTACGATTATCGAGGCTACAGTATACACCTGTCGCAAATGTCAGAGC
>Ga0209782_1001360_pt1 | contig 12635 bp, 6 predicted proteins | sample WorMetmaBAHAMAS1_FD_187390 | JGI IMG/M metagenome (GOLD analysis project Ga0209782, IMG submission 187390) | Marine gutless worms symbiont microbial communities from Max Planck institute for Marine Microbiology, Germany - Inanidrilus... | ecosystem: Host-associated > Annelida > Digestive system >... | reverse complement strand
CCCCCGCTGATTTAGAGCTGGCTACAGGCCTGGCGCTTGGGGTGCTGGACTATTCACCAGATGAAGCTATAAGCAATTGTTTCTGAATATGGCAGAGTGAAAATTGCTAATTTCAACAGAAAATTAAACACTTGCAGTCATTCACTATACACTGCTGACACTGCACATTAATAAAAAAACAACAGTTTATCGGTATTTATCGTTATCATTTTCTTTAGTCATTTGTAGGCCACTGATCTTTAATCACCGTTTCACAAAGTGGAAAAAATTTTTCAGATTAATGCAGTGTTTATCAAATTGCTGTTCGAAACAATCAACTGATGATGCAGACACAACGGCAGAGAGTTCCAAAAGTTAGCAATCTTGTAACTGAAGAAATTCAGACGTACAGATGTCCTGTAGTCATGTTTCTTTAGTTTAAATGTGTGCACTCTGGTAACAACTGAATTAGTGTAATATGCCAATGGTAGCAGTGATGACCAGTTTACTAAATATTAACCATGCACAAGTTTATATGTTTCTATTGCATCTCTACGCAACCTTTGATATGGGTGGGTAAATCCATTAATCTCGGTTTTTCATCATAAGGCACTTTCCTTAAACCATGAATAAGTCTAATAGCTCGATGCTGCACACTGTGCAACATGTATTGTTAACAGCGATGGATCAAAAAAAGCAAAAATCATAAAATGGTGATATAACTACCATCACATCGCCTAAATATCAATGTGATGCTGCGTAATATTACCTTTTTATGATTTTTGCTATCCGTTGCTGTTGACAATATGGATAAACTGTATTTTTTTATATTTGTATTTGCTGTTTTATTGCCAATTTCAGTATTTATCTGTATCATTTAGGGCAGTTTGGGCCATTATGCATCAGCACACCAAATTTTGTTGAAATTAGTGCAACTGTTTTTGCTATTGTCATTTGTCTGTTTTTCAGGTTGGCAGCTAGCCAGCATCTTGGATTTTGGAAATCGTGAAATTTTACTAGCTGACGGGGTTTGGAGGGCCGAGATGCATCACCATGCAGCAGGATGTGACTGCCGTCACTCAGTGCAAATGAGAACTTGAAGAATGTCTAGAATGTCGCAGGATATTAGAGAAGAGGGCCTAGCAGTGGCTACCATAGCGTGAGATGACCCCTGCCCTCTTCCCGGCATGCACCGCGACCACAAGGTGCCAGCAGCGCATTGTGGGCTGCGAGCCTGCGACCACAATGCACGGTAAATTTGGATCAGAATTGGAAACCTAAATTAGCTATAATGCGCCAGTGCACTTCCGTCACAAACAGACGGACAGGCAGACGGACACTGACATCATAGCATAAGCATGAGATGTATATATTACATCTTGCACTAAAAATATAGAGCTGCATTTGCTATCCAGTGCAGCTAAAAATATTATTTTGCTGTCTTTCAGACTACACCATGGTGGTGTAAGATTATCAGCTTCTTTTGCTTCTTCCTGTTTTCGTGACCTCCTACTGGGACTTCACTCCTGGACCACACTGGGGACTTACATCTCCAGACCCATTAATGAACCCCCTTCCAAAATCCTATTTTTGGTTCTGAATTAACCTAATTTACCTAATTTTGGTTTTATGTATTTCAGAGGATCTACCAGAGAAAGTGTCTGGTTACGTGATCCCAGTGTCTTCACAGTTGCAGTGTACGTGATGAGATTGATTCAGCTGCGCATAGTACGCTGGCTCCGTCTCGGTTTTGCCAGTCGTCGACATCGTTTAGGCTGCATAATTGTCACTGTATTCGTCGTTGTTCTGATACTACACCTTCTTACCTACAGAGATCTCGATTCAGTAAGTTGTGTGTTTGATCTTCTGACCATTTTCTGTTGATTGAGCTGTGGCAGGAAGTTCTGGTAGGAGATACTGGCATTGACATCTGATTCTGGTGTAAGGAAACATTGCCTTTTTGACATAACAGAAGAGTCTGGTTATGGATGAGGAAGTGAGATAGAGTTAGAGAACAGATCATGGTACTGGTTCTGGACTACATCCCATCTAATGTAGATGGTCTTATTTTGTAGATTGGCGCTGGTCCAACAATAACAGTAGTTAGTGTTTGCCACCGATTTGTTCAATATTCTATCTAGACTCATTACGTCCAATTAGAACATCAGAAGATTTTGAGGCCGTCGCTTGGTTTCGCTAAGCGACATGGCCGCCGGTCGAGTGACGTCATTCTACGTCATTTTGTTGAAGTAAGTAAGTAAGCCATCATCTTGCTGTCAGTGTGCTATGTTCGTTGCTATTTAGTGTATATTTATTCTATGTTTAGTTCCTCTGTTTAGTAGCTTGTGGCCATGTTTTGCCGGTGCGTACGATGGCTTCGGCTTAGCTGGCCAGCACGCGGGCCGTGGTGTTTGCAGCATGTCTCCTTTGACACTAGCTGGTTATTATCAGCATGGATGTTTACTCTAGAATTTGATCAATACCTCGATGAACCAGTGCTGCTGCTATCAGGATTGGATTTCCTGCAAACTACCACCATCAGCTGCAGGAAACATGGCACATTTCATTGCCATTTGTCACTGCTGGACCAGATACTGACTCGGCCGGTCCGGGCGACATAAAGTTACCCGTCCGCTGCAGGTCAACCAACTAGGCCAACTCAGCGTTTCATCCTTTCAGGGTCGATAAATGAGTAGTAAGCTGATATCAGATCAGCTTACGGGTGCATAGACTTCAGCAGCTATTCAGGTCGGTTGGCCTGGGCCTGAGCCGCCGGCGGCCGACCAGCGCTGGTCAAGCACCAATTTGGCTGTCCTGTGTGGCAGCCTAGGCCTAGTTGTATCGCTGTCCTACGTGACAGATGTGTATATATGACATGTGTTGTTGGTCGAGCGGTTTGTCTTGGAATATTATTATTTATTATTATTATTTGAATCAGTCTCGTCCAGTTTTTTTTGAGGATCGTTCTAACTCTAAAGTGATATGCCACTGGCAATTACTGTTAACGCTTTATGTTTCCTTCAGTGCTTTGATGCTGATGAGTGGAAGGCAGGAAGGACATCCTGACTGTAGTGAACCCTGTTTCACTAATTACCAGAGGACACCTCTGCACGGTTCATGTGCCCATTTTTGAACCGAAATGTAGACACTGCACAGAATTTATTACATGTAGTTTGTACATTATTGCATAATGATGATGACCAGCAGAACATAGGGTCTTACACTGGGTAGAGTTCAAATGCGAAAATTCAAAGCTGTCAGTAGTGTTGTAAGGGTATGGATTACCGGTACTTTCTCAGCAGCTAAAGTCTGGAAAGCAGCACTGGCTGTGTCCCGCTGCATGGCCCGCGTGCTGGCCAGCCAAGCTGAGGCCATCGTCGATCGCTAACAAACATGGCCGTCGCTGACGTCTAATTAATATAAAATACTCACATGGCATTAATGGACATAAATAATCGTTGAACTAAACATTACACTTATTCTTACATTCACGTGCGAACTTTTACAAAAACCGAGCCAGTCTCTTTAAGCAATCCCACAATGCAGCCATGTTTGTTAGCGAAGCCAGTCGCCCAGTCTACGGCCTCAAAATCTTCTGCTGTTCTAATCGGATGTTCTGAGTCTAGATAGAATATTTATTTCTGTTTCCCGCTGTCTAAAGAGTATTCACACATTTTGACTAACCAGAATATGGTTGTCTAACTTGAGTATTTTTCCTACAGATGCTACAAAATCATCGTTTTGTCTGACAAATATACCACACCCGAGAATTTTTATATGCTCTGAGTTTAATCCATCCATTGCTGGTCATGGCTCATCTACCAATAGATACAATGTAGGTTTAAAGTATGATTTTAATAATAATTAAAATTTATAATTGGCACAGGGTTGAAGAAATATTGAACTACAGGCATGGCATGGCCACTTTAGTCATACTGTCACTGATAAGTATCAAAACAGAGTAAACAGAGATTATTTTGAAAGTTTACTTGGGAATGCTGGGTTGATATGAAGGAATTTGATGGAAATTACGAGTTGGGGAGAGCACTTCGTGACCCCACTGTCCGAGGTGACAAGTGGATCGTTGTGACAACAATACGATCGCCAACGGATGCTGTTCGCACTCTGGCAAAGCAGTCTGGCTGGAAAGTTGTCATTGTTGGAGATAAGAAGACTCCTAAAACGTGGAGGTATCTACTCTGGCGTACATTGTTTATAGTGTTTTTGTTCTGACTGGGTGCTCACTGAAAGATATCATAGGGTCTAGCTTTGCTGTCTGTGGACTGTTTATCAGGAGACTGTTCACCGAGGACTGATCATTGGTAGACTGGGGAACCTTTGTTTGAACTGGGAAGACAATTTACCAGACAGCTGTCCACCGTCATCAGAGTTGTGTAGCCAACAAGTGCCGTCGCATCACTTTACCACAATGACCACAGTGAATAGCATTCCTCCACAGATCTCCCATGTGTGTTGTAGGGGGTGTCTCGAAGTTTATCTCAGTGATCTGACTACTTCGTGTGGGGATGTCCTGGGTGACGACGCCATGAACAATCTGGAAGTTGTTTGTCCATCCTACTACCAATAACTGGGAATCGAATCATCGTCCTGAAAAATTCCTGATGAGACCGTCCAATTTATGCAGTCATTTCTCTCCAGCGTCTTGAAAGAAATGATATCACAATGTAAATGGGCATTTCATTTTAATTCTGACACGAAGGTCCATTTGTTGGATGATTGGGCATGAACAATAAGTGCAGCTGCAGTACTTGATGCCAACCTTCCACAAAATTTGTACTGCCATCTAAGATAATCTGTGTCGAACAACGCTTCGCCATTGCCACCACTATATCGCTAAATATCCTTTTTGACTGTCTTTGTGAGGTGCCGTGTAGCCAGTAGTTCTAATTCTGTCAGCTTCATGGCACAAATGTTAATTACTGATGAATAGTTGACCAGTGAAATTTCTTTCAATAAATAGTACGGCCATTAAATAGTCTGGCCGTTTAATTTTTTCCCCGGTGATTAGTACCCGGTGAAATGTTGAATGGTACTATTGTGATGACTTTGCTATATTCTAGAGGAAGCGTACATTGCATGGTCTGTGGTGCACTGCATGCTGCGTCCCCTCATCCCGGCTTTGTTTTATTCGAAGTTATTTCTCATAAACACAAATCTCAATCTTATAACGAACTACACCAGGATAATGTGACTGCTAACAGCTTACCGACATTTATTACATTAACATAAGCAATGAATAATTGCTGAGATATTGGCTAATAACTGTGACAAAATATGACTTTTAGTAGTATAAACGTTGTGAGATAATACATTTAATGTCACTTAAGTTTTCTGTTTATTTTATGGTATAATTTCGAGGGTTAACTTGAATGACATTTGAGAGTCGATAGATAGATAGATAGATAGATAAAGGAATGATGAAGACAGTGGTTGATTTTTGCTGATTAATTCAAGTTTCCTTTGATGCTTAGATACTGTTGTTTGGATAATAAATTTTATCCGGCTTGTAAAAGATCCTGTGCCACTTTTTTCAAAGGTTGTCTTCTGAAACCATTTGAAAAAGAAAAAAAAACAATGGAGGAAAACCAGTGGGGTACCAGCTTTTCAACGTTCATTTGGATGGCACTTACTTTGTATTAGATACGGATCCTGGATCCATCCGTGGAAAGGGGCCATCCCTTGATGACGTGGATATTTGATTAGCTGCTTAGAAAATCAATTTTGACAGTGCTGTTATTTTGATACACATTACAGAATAGAATAGTAATGCACATTGGGGTAATGCACATTGGGTAATAGGCATGGCTAAGTTCCATATTCTGAGCTTTTTGATAAAATATATGTTGTTGGTCATGCAGCGTAACACAATCTTTTTTGGTATTTGTTGCAGTTTGCCAAACGTAATATACCTTGATGTTAAAGCACAGTTATCACTGGGCTATCGTGTTTTACATTATCTGTCATACAACACTTACACCAGGAAGATTATCGGATATTTGTTTGCTATTGAGGTGAGGTATGTTTTTGCATATGGTAGGTAATGAGTATTTTATCGCATTTATACATCTAACTGCTGCATTTAACCATGTTTTAAGTAAAATTCATTTAAATGCTACTGATATGACTTCTGGTATGATAAGAGTGTCTCTTTGCACCATCATGCTGTTGGAAAATCACGTTTCACACTTTAATGCCAATTTAATTATTAAAGAGAGAAGGCAATGGTGCACTGCATACTTCACCCATGACACTCGTTCATATCCAGGGGCGGTTATAGCACCTCCACTTTGGGGCGCCAGTGGTCTTTGAAGGCGAAGGGGGCCGGTCGCCAAGAAAATTTTGGCGGTCATATGTTGAAATATGCAGTTTTTTTACATATAACCAACATTTAATTACTAAATTTTCATCACAGACGTCCAGTTACACTCACAAAAATTTTCAGATGGGGGCATTGGCGAGCCAGACCCCTGACTGGATGGGGGAGGCGTGACCCCCCGGGCCCTCTTTGATCATTCCATTGTCCTTGTAGTACCTGTTTACCATTGTCTAAGACTGATCACATACAATACCATGCAGCATCTGTATTAGCCCATGCACAACATGGCTGTGATAGCATGATGTAGCTATAGGGCCCATTACAGGAAAAACATCATAAAACCGAAATTACATAACATACTGCAACTGCGTCAGAGTAGGACCAAGCCACGGCCACAAGTAACATACACAGACATCTTAGTGAAGTTCAGATGTGTGGTTCTTATGCATGAAGACAGAGAGAGAGAGACAGACAGACAGACAGACAGACATGCTCATCTCACTGCTGAGAGGTTTCGTTACTTTTGGTTATCAAGCAGTGACTCCATTTGTAGTACTGAGTGAAAGTGAGAGCGAGTGGCAGTAAGCGAGAAATGTGGCGAGCGAGATTTTTTCTGGGGCGAAAAGAAAAGAAAATAAAACAGGACAGACAATATTATATAACAGAGGTTATGGAATGTGGATAGAACAACTGTACAAAAATCAACCAAATACACTGTTTTTTTACAAAGTCATCTGTGCCTATGTCTAATAAGCGACTTTTGTACTCCAACCCCACTGCAGTAGCCTAATGAAGTTGCACAAAGTCCATATACTCCACATCTTTAACCATGCATGCAACCGTAGCCTTGTAGTGTTGCTCTGGCTGCAGTATAATACGCCTTGCAGACGAGCTATTTTAGGCATCTTGAAAAAGCTTGCTAAGCGAGAAAAGCGAACGAGATTATCATACGAGCGAGCGAGAAAAGTTTTTGCTTCGGGGTCTATGGATACGTACATGTATCTGTTTCAGCATGGTGCAAAGTATATCTACGACACTGATGATGACAACTTTCTCAAGTATGATCTCTCCGGGTTCGAATCAGCACTGCAGTGGTCCAGTCATCTCATGCTAGTCACCGATAACATCACAAACAATCCGTACGTCCACTTTGGACAGTCGACGATGTGGCCGCGTGGCTATCCACTCGAGCGGATTGGATTAGATGCCGAACGTCGCTATGTCATCTGTGACCTGTCTGCACTGGGTGTCCAGCAAGGCATGGTAGATGGAGACCCGGATGTCGATGCGATTTTCCGCCTCACTCGGCGTCAGAAGTCTGAACGTCTTCATTTGACGTTTGATCATGCAGCGCCATCTTACATACTCCCTCGACGAACGTTTGCACCATTCAACTCACAGAACACATTCTTTGCCACGAGTGCATTTTGGGGTCTTCTTCTGCCCGGTAATTCGGTGACGGACCGGGTCGTGGATATTTATAGGTCGTATTGGGCACAAAGGCTGCTGTGGCTGGTCGGTGGTGGGGTTACATTTTACACGCCGACGGCACTGCAGATTCGAAATCCGCACTCGGATCTCGTGGACATGAATGCGGAGTCGGTTATGTACCGCGACGTCGGTCGCTATATCTCGGTGCTGAATCAGTGGGAATGTGACGACGATGCTCAGTTTATGTTTGACTGTATCTCCCAACTTTCTCGACATCTAGTAACCGAAGGCTTCTGGATTTCACAAGATGCCGATATGGTGGATGCCTGGCTGTCCGATCTGTCCAGTGTCGGATATGTTCCACCTCCACTCTCCGCTGCCAAATCTGGAATTGAGACGTGTCTTTCGGACAAGTCAAAACATCACCGGATGGTGTTCTATCCAGTCGAGCAGAATGCCAGTCTGCCACATAGTACCAGCTATTTCATACCTGAAGGCAGTACGAACAGGGAGTTGGTTGGAAGGCATGTCAGTTCGGCTTGTGGTCCAGCGTATGGTGAGTACTGGACTTTGGCAGTGAAAAACGCTCGAAAGTACCCGAATATCCTTCTGTTGATCAGCGTTGCTGGTAACATCCACAGCAATCTGCCGAGTCTCGAGGCAACATATCGACCACACTTTCCGAATATTCTGTACTGTGTTCGACACAAAGTCAGCGATGGATTTATCAGCCGGTGGAAGGTGTCCGTAGTTTGGGTCGATGAGGACCCAGACTTGCTACCTTGTATTATTGCCGCCGGAAGTATACATTACGGTGTACGTGGCATTTTTCACATCACGTCGAATATATTTCTGAACTCGGAACGCGGCCGGATCACCAACTTTGTGGACTCACTGCTCTGGATGACCGGGGAATTTCACGCCTACAGTTCCTTGACCTTATCTCAGTGCTACCGCAAGTCGATCAACTGCCGCCATATGAGTCGTGACATCCTTGCCCATTTTACTGGCGTGATCGAGGACTCTGCCAGACTTTCTGGCCAAGAGAAAGTGAAACTAAGATCGTGCATAACTAAGCTGGAAGGTGACCCGACATGGGTTTCACAGAAGGATGTATTATGGATATCAGACATTGCCATGTACGTGCCTTCAAGACTTATTCCTCAGCTGGCGGAACTTCGTAGTTCGTTGTCACCAGATCACAATCCCCAGTATGACCTTCTGGTGGCATTGATGTTCGAGTGTGATCAATTAACTGTTAACTATCTGCGTCACAGTATAGACATTGAGGCAGTGACTGACACCTCAAAGGCTGATTATGTTCTCCCGTTTCCGTTTGACAAAGTCAATTCTGTTGTCGATGCGACGAAACAGTTTTGCTCGTATATTGAACAGTTTAAATGATACCAAATTTTTGACCATCACATTGATTGTAGATTGCTGTGAACTGCTGTTGTTCAAATACAGTATTGTCAGTACAAATCAAGTAATTTGATGCTTACGTGAATTGAGTTTATTAGCTGTAATTTTAGCATGATAATGTCCTGGTGCTTTGCAGTTTCTAAAGAATGTATTTGCCAGTGTTCAGTATGATACAACTCGGCATTGTACAGGCTGCACCAATAAAAACAATCATCTAGAAAAGCTTCTGTATTTCAGCAACAGTAGTACGGATTTTAGTCAACAGTTTTTCAAACAAACAAGCAGTTACATATTGAATATTCACAAATAACGAACCAAAGTTTGCACTGCTATCAGTGAGTATTTCAGTCATTTCAGTGATGATGTCAGCTGTCCACTCAGTATTTAAATAGTTTCCAAAATATCACCAGCTGCAGCAATGCATGATCAAAGTCTGTTGTAATAGTTTTTTTTAGAATTTGGCAGGTAATGAATTTTTAAAAATGGTCTACAGTTGCATAATGAAGTCATGAACAAAGATCATATGGTGTTGTTTTTTGAAACATGGTGTAAATATCTTTCTGTGAGGTCATCCATTCCATTACGGGCCTATGAGGTGGTGTATCATGTAATGTGTTTATTCATTTCTTGTTTATTTTTTTATGTGCTAGTGCTGGTAGAAGCTAGTATGTTTCTTTTTATCTATGACTATGAATATAGGTAATGTGACGTTCATTATTTTAATTACTTGTATTGTGAACTTGAACTATAATATAGTTTTCAATGTCATAGATAGTTGCATGATCTGTAGGCCCTATCTGTGATCAGAACATCATATCCTAAACTGACATTGAACAGATCAAGATCAAGAGCTTACATTTAGAGGCATCAGCGAGTTTGTTAGTCTTGACCCCAAACCTCTGGCACAAATTTTCAACTTTTTTGCATATTTTTACTGCAATTACTGCTGTACTTTGCACTTTATGCATAACTTGACTGATAAAAATGTCTCTAAATGAAACTGCTAGTTATATGGTAGAGTCTGCTGTTGGTGCTTTTCTATGTTGATTTATGTGCCAAACAACTGTTTGTACGGCATATCTGCATGTTTTACAGTTTAGCATATAGTACACCGTTTCCGTTGATGCAACACAAATGTTCTCCTATTTTTGCACAGCACTCACTCAAGCTGTTTTCTAATACTCCAGCTATTGCAAACTAACAGAATTAGTTAACATAAGTAGAATTATAGCATGCGTACACAAGAATACAAAATGAAATGCTAGTTATTCGGCAAAACAATATTCCTTAAAAGCCTCCTCCCCAAGCTAGAGGTATCTCCATGGACCCCATTATTAGGTCGACACGGTTTCGTGGGATGGGCCGAGCCGAACCACTAGCCTACTGCAAACGGCATCTCTATTGCATTTGCTGGTGACTCGATAATATTTGCCAACATCTCTTTCCAATTGAGAACAAGCTGAAAACTGAAGTTAATTTGCAAATTCGTAGACAACTCATAAAAACTGCAAAGTCAGTCTTATCGTAGGCCTACTTTAGTTATAACTGTAGTACTCTAAGATTCTATAAATATTGAAATGTAGGCCTAATCTGATTCTGAACTTCTGAGTGACTTCTACAAGAAGCTGTTCTATTGCAGAGGGACAGCGCGACACGCTTATCAGTAGAAATTCTGCAACTACAAAACATCCCATTTGATAACTAGAGTTCCGGGCCTATATTGTGTGGCATTAATGCTAAACGTATAGGATAACGCAAATAATTATTTGCGTGATACTACGTTTAGCCGTTTTCATACAATACTAGAGTGTGACAGACACACACACAGACAAACAGACGGACGGACAGACACACGACGACGGCAGTAACGCGCTTAGCATAGCGCGCGTGGTAAAAATTGACCATATTGCACTGCCCACCAAGTATAATTACCAGGCAACGAGCGTCGGTTGATAGCAAATCGCTAGGCAGAACGAGAAATGTCGGTTATTACCAAATATTTCAACAATAATGCTCAAACTCCACTTGGTGATTTGTGTATATGCTATACAAGCAAGTTTGCAACAAACACTGTCACAAGTCGAACTGATGGAGCTTTAGCCTTAGTGTATGCAACACCAGCGTCGTTTATCGCAGCTAGTTCGAGCGTCGACCGTCGTAGGTGTGATAATCAGTAGCCGTCGTGCAGGCCACTTTTATTCGCAAATCACCGAGTGCAGTGAAGATTTTTAGTCGCGAGACTCAAGTAGTCAAGTTTCTGTCCGTGATAAAAAAACATGTCCTAGCTAGCCAATTTTTTTTTGGGGGGGGGAGCACAATTAAATATTTCATCGTGGATATCTCAGGCATTTTTTAATCGATGGACACAAAATTTTGCATAGTTAGGGGTTTTGGTAAGTAGCATCTGCGAAAATTTTTTTGGCAAACTTTGGCCCACTTTTTCGGGAGCACAAATTTTGACTGTGGATATTTCAGGCATTTTTTAATCAATTTTGACGAAATTTGGGTTGGTTAGGGGCTTTGTGGAGTAGCATCCCCTAAAAAATTTTTGGTGAAATTTGGCCAACATTTTCGGGGGGGGGCACAAATTTTGTTGACCAAATATATGTGCAAATAGTTTCAAATTACATAGGCTCATATAAGGATTCAGGATGAAACTTTTGACCATTTTTTGAGAGCTGACAGAAAGCTGCCATACAGGTGTGGTATTCTAACTCCACAGCTGTGAACACACAAGGCCATCGGAAACGGCCGCCATTTGATCGATCGCATATGACTTCCTATTCGACTTTAATAGAAACTACCCATCTATCTTGTACCATTTTCGAGTTATAGCGCGTTTTCCATCGAAAGTAGCCAATTTTAACCCACCCATTTGCATTTTGTCGCCCCGTAGACGATAATCCTGTTAGAATTTCGTTATGATCTTTGGCGTCAGAAAACTAGAGTCATGGGGCTAGCCTATCGTATGTCGTTATTTGTATGATCCTACGTTTAGCCGTTTCGCTACAATACCGGAGTTTAACAGACACACACAGACAGACACACGACAACGGCATATGCCGCGCTTAGCATAGCGTTGCGCGGTAAAAATCATTTCTTCGTCAGTTCGTCTCCTATGCATGCTCTTTTGTTACTTACTTACACCGTCGATTATTCGGGGTATGATTCATTATGTTTACTTTAGTTTGTTTATCGTTTTTAACGAATTTAAACGTTTTTTGTGTTATATGAGCTCTAATCATCTCCGTGACCGTAATTGTAGGCTTACTTATTATGTGCCATGTAATTTCACTACACCAGACTGTTTTGGAGTAAGTAAGCCGTCATCTTGCTGTCAGTTTACTATGTTCGTTGCTATTTAAGGCTGTCGGTAAAATGCGGAATTGCGGCTTGCGGAATGCGGAAGGTAATTTGCGGAACTGAAAGTGTGGAAAGTTAATGCGGAACGGTGGGTAATATGCGG
>Ga0209782_1001359_pt1 | contig 12637 bp, 7 predicted proteins | sample WorMetmaBAHAMAS1_FD_187390 | JGI IMG/M metagenome (GOLD analysis project Ga0209782, IMG submission 187390) | Marine gutless worms symbiont microbial communities from Max Planck institute for Marine Microbiology, Germany - Inanidrilus... | ecosystem: Host-associated > Annelida > Digestive system >... | reverse complement strand
CTTCGCAACCGATTGACCGATTTTGACGAAATTGGCATGCTGATGCATCTCGACCCTCTCCGCCCCAATTGCCAATAAAATTTCTCAATTTCAAAAAATCCAAGATTGAGGCGACGACCATTTTAAAAATTCGAAAAATTGTAATATCTTCGCAACAAGATGACCGATTTTGACGACATTTAGCACGATGATGAGTCTGTGCCTTCCAGACACTGTCTGCCAATGAAATTTGACAAATTTGAAAATTCAAGATGGCGGCGTCCGCCACTTTGAGAATTGAACAATCTTATTATCTTCGTAACCGATTGACCGATATCAGAGCTGGTTCGAGAGTTCACCCCGGTTCATTTGGTGAATGCAGTCGAAGCGCCAGGTGGCCGCCAACCCTCAGACCAAGCCAACTGACTTGGGCCGCGAGTCTGCCGACAATAACTGGCAGTTACCATCTACACCGCCATCACTATTTATTATACTATTTATTACAATTACTCATACTGATACTCCTTTTACCGTACCACAGAGGTTAGAAGGTTCACTCGACCTAGGCACTGCAGAAAGGGTACAGCAGCCCGTGCCCAAGACTGCGAATCGCAATAGCAGTCGCAATAAGCGCACTCCGGTATTGTATCAAAATGGCTAAACGTAGTATCACACAAATAATGCCACACGATAGCTCCGGGACTCTAGTTGTCTGACACAATAATTCACGGCAAAATTTGAACGGGATCACCCAGTACGGGGGCGATGAATGCAGGTGGGGTGGGTTAAAATTGGCCACTTTCAATGAAAAATGCATTATAAGTCAAAAAAAGTACAAGATAGACGCATAGTTTCTATTGAAGTCAATACGAAGTTGTATATGATCTATCAAATGGTTATGTACTGATGACCTTGGGTGACCCTTAACTCCCCAAACCACCCAAATTTTTGCATTTTTCGTTGCCATTCATATCTTTGTAGTGGGTCAACATACGGATTTTAATTTTGGTACATAAGTCAGTTATAGCTAGTCCCAACATATGGACTACAAACCGTCACTTAAAGGGGCGTGGTTACATCACATGACCCATTTTAAACTCGGAGGGCCCCATCCATATCTCAGGAATGGCTGAAGTTAGAGCTGTCAAATTGTGTACACAGGTGAACTTTATCAAATCTTACCAAAACAATACAAAATCACCCCCAAAATGTGAATGGTTATGGTCATGTGACCTATTTAAATTTTTAGCCAACCTACGATATGGGTGTGGTCACAGTCACATGACATCTTTAAATTTTTGGAAATAAGCGATAATATCTCAGAAACGGTGCAAGACAGAAACATACTTACAATGGCAGACAAATAGAAAATCACACATGGGCTATCGAATGGCATGACTGCCAATGACCTTGAGGAGTTTGTTGTCTGAAACCTACGTAATGGCTTTAGCTCATAAATAAAGCGTGATTTAACTATGATATGTTTACACATGAATTAAAAAGTGCATGTGGCTTGTAATTTAAGCTTCGTTGTCAAATATGAAGGAGTTCTCAGGTCACATTCACTTCAAAAGTGGTAGTGTCTTGAAAACAGTCCTAGATAAAGACGTAGAAACAACAGTCCAAAAACCATGAAGTGATATGCCATACGGCCACTTAATAACAGCAACTGTGATGACCTTGGGTGTATGTCAAGGTCATTCATCAATTGCAAGTTTTTTTCTATACTGACAAGCGCGTTGCTACCATAGCTGAACTTCTTGTTAAAAAGTTTAATATTGCAACAATCTCAAGCCCAATACATATAACTGTGCAAAATTTCTCAAAATCGGTCAAACAGTTGCTGAGTTACAGTGAATATCTTTTTTCAGCATGGCTGATGTCCACCATCTTGGATTTAATGGGCATATATTGGGACCACCATAGGTCTTTATCATTGTGCCAAATTTGGTTGTTCTGATGGTAATGAGTTTAAATATTTTATGCATTTGGCTTGAAAACGGCTATTCACGCCATAAAATGAGGTTATGGGGGCAACTGACACCCAAAATAGGGCACAATGTCAACATAAGGCAGAAACAGGTCATATAACGTATACACGGTGCACCAATAAAAAACAATCCCCTAGAAAAAAAAGCTGTATTTCAGCTATGGTAGTACGAATTTGAGCCAAACTTTCAGACTTTGTGTATGAGTATTCATACAACATATCCTGCAAATTTTATTGAAATAACTGATACAGTTCCTCAGATACAGCAGTTTAAACTTTAAAGTGAAAAAAGTTCACTTTTTTAAGTGAACATGCAGTTGCAAATTGAGTATGCACGAATAATAAATCAAGTTTTCACAGCTTTTCAATAACAGTTTAAATGTTTTGATCATGAATGTCAGATGCCTATAGCTCACTCTGTATTTAAACAGACTGTTCTCAATTCCAGTACCCACCAGCTGCAGCAACACATGATCGAAATCTGTTGCAAAATGATACAATTGCCTTATCAATAAACTCGTGAAGGAAATCATTCTGTATCATCGACAAAACGGTCTTTTATCTCGGCATTATGTTGGCCACCTTTGGCATGTGTCTTTGACAGTGTTCCAGCATAGTACCTCACACATTCACAGGCACATTCATATTGCGCATTTTCTTTTATATTTACATCAGAATTGCAGATTAGTTACTGGTTCACTTAGAAAAATGTACTTTTAAGTTCAAATGATTGTACTTTTTAAACCATAGCAAATATTGTGACAAATTTTGCTGCGTATGTGGCACAAATGCTCCTCTGTGAAAGCTGTAAATTTGGTGAATAAAACTGTTACAGTGACTGAGATAATGAATTTTTCCTAAGGGATTGTTTTTCATTGGCGCACCCTGTAGATTGTCAAAATCAGTCAAACGACTGCTCACTGAGATATAGTAAACTATTATTGTTACCATGCGATGCTATGCTAGCACATTATATGCCATCGTCGTGTGTCAGTGTGTGTGTCCGTCACACTCCGGTATTGTACCAAAATGGCTAAAAGTAGGAATATGCAAATAACGTGACACAATATCCCAGGGACTCTAGTTTTCTGGCACCATAAATCACATGGAAATTCGAACGGGATCACCCCTACAGTGGCACCAAATGCAGGTGGGGTAGGTTAAATCAGACACCTTTCGACGAATAACTCGCTATAAAACTCAAACGATACAAGATATACACATAGTTTCTATTGAAGTTGAATAAGAAGTCATATAAATTATGCTCTATTAAATGGTTATGTTTCTGGTGACCTTAGGTGACCCTAAGCACCAAACCACCCCAATTTCTGCATTATTTGTCGCCTATCATATCTTTATAGTGATTGAACATACAGATTTCTAATTTGGTACACAGGTCGACAATTGCTAGTCCCAGCATATGGACTACAAACCGTCCCTGAAAGGGGTGTGGTTACATCATGTTACCCGTTTTAAATTTGGGGGGCCCCATCCATATCTCAGGAATGGCTGAAGCTAGAATTGTCAAATTTTGTGCATATACAGATTATATTGTCTTACCAAAGGGACGACAAGTGAACCCCTGAAAGGGGCGCGGTTTGGCTCACATGACCCATTTTTACATGCACAACTGTTGACTTGGAAAAACTTCGCCATGGCACACTGTGGAATGAGATCAACAATGTCATTGATGACAGTCTACTGTTTCTTGCATCTTGGATGTACGATGCTATACAAGGCTTAAGGCTCCATCAGTTCGATTTGTCACTGTATTTGTTGCAAACTTGGTTGTGTAATATATCGACAACAAACTGACCAAGTGGAGTTTGAGCATTATTGTTCAAATACGTGCTAATAACCGACATTTCTTGGTCTGTGTAACAATTTGCTATCAACCAATGTTCGTTGCCTGGTAATTATACTCAGTGGGCAGAGCAATATGGTCAATTTTGCGTGAAACAGGATCGTGTGGTCCATCGGCATTAGCAGATATACTTAGCTCTGCTGACGTCACCACCGCTGTTGTTTATGCAGTGGGGCAGCGCATGCACACTCACTATCATTCTGTTGGCTAGGGCACTGTTAGCCAATGGGCAGCTCGCGTTGTCTACATGCAGAGAGCTTGCTGTCTGACAGTTGAGTAGTAGTAAGAGAGAAGTTGGTGAGAGTAGGTCCTGGCGACTGACCTGACTGACGGACGGACAGACAGCCAGACAGCAGAAACTAACAGCTGGCGTTGTATGGTTTGATAGTTATCTTCACTGACCTGTATTCTGATTATTTCTGTAACTTCCTTGGATCTGTTGCTTGTATTGCTTGAGATATAGATTGTGTATTGAACTATTAGCGGCAATTTGCTTGAATATGTGAATTGTATTCTGTATGACTGGGTAATATATCGACGTCTCTTTCATCTATTGAACTTACGTCTCTGGTCTCTTCCTCTAGTAATCCAAGCGAGTAGAACTTAGGCAGTAATTCAGTCAGTCAGTATAACTCAATACCTGCCTACTATTCCTCACTAATACTAGGCTACTCTTAACTAAACAGATTCAGCTACTCCAGTCTATCTGCCTGGAACAGTCTTCCATGACATTATTGATACCAATACTTTCAGGAAATGAACAAAGTTTGATCGTGCATACCACTTACTTCTGTACGGTGCTCCTGAATGTTTCATAGAGCGGCGCCATAGAAATTCAATGTTGAACCCAAATTTGGACTATCATGCATAGTTTCAAAGAAATAACAAGACAATGGTTAAAAAATGCCAATGTTTTCTACTGCATATGCTTTGAACACTCCAGGCATATGACCCATTAAAATTTCACCAAGAAATTTGGTATTATAAAACTACAGTGTCTGCCTCACCATCAAGTATTGGTTAGACTACATGACCTGGCCTGCAAAAATCTTTCAAATGCCCCAAAAGATTTGTCTTTGGGAGGCCCGACCTAATGTGAAGTAACCATGAAAAACTAGGCTAGTTTTTAAAAGCAACTATAGTAACTAGATAGACAAAAAAGCCGATAATAAAAGCCTACCACAATCAGCACAGCTGTACTTTGCAGACATCTGACAAAAAATGACAAATTTATACAAAACTAGAAATGCAAGGAAAAGCCTAGCGAATACCCCGCTCGACGCCGCAGTGTCACCTTTACCAAGTAGTACCGAAACAAAAACGTGCTTCCATCTGGCGAACGTGCAAAGAATGCACGTAGTATCAGTTTGCCTTCATTATGGCAACATTATTTGGTTGCCATTGCAATGTCCCTTGAAAAATTGGAAAATAAGGTACAGATCCATCATTTACATGTAAAGTGCTTTCACATGGTGAAAAGATTGCGAAAATTGGTCCAGTATATCAAGAGATATTCAACTACATACGCCAGTTTTTGGTAATGTCGTACCAGACTTACGCAAATAAGCCCTGTCATCTCTGGAGTTACCAGGCAGAAGTTCACCAAATTTCTAGACAATGTAGCCCCATCATCCGCTGTTAATGCACACAGCTAGAACATGATATTGCAATTCGTTTTCTAGCACTAGTGCAACGAATGCAAGTGGTATCAGTCGGCGCTGATAACATTTTCACAACATTATTTGGTTGCCATGGCAACGTCCCATGAAAAATTGAAAATTAAGGTACAGATCCATCATCTGCACGTAGAGCGCTTTCATGTGGTAAGAAGATTGCGAAAATCGGTCCAGTATATCCGGAGATATTTGACTAAATGCGCCATTTTTTTGGCTGTGTTGTACCTGATGTTCACAATAAGCTCTGTCAACTCTGGAGTTACTGGGTCGAATTTCACGAAATTTTCACACAATATAGAGGCATCATTTGTGCTGTTAATACGCACATTGAGGTAGCGATACCCATTCTGTTTTGGAATGACAGAGTGATAAGTGCAGGGGAGTATGTAAGTTTGCCATAAAATTGGTTGCCATGGCAACGTCCCTTAAGATATCGGACAAAGAAGGTCGGATTGATCATCTGCAGTTCAATATCTACATATGGTGCAAAGATTGTGAAAATCGGTCCAGCGGATCCTGAGATACTTTGGCTCCGAGCGAAAAAGTCCGGTACGACACAAAATTGATTGCCATGGCAATGTCCCTTGAGGAATCGGAAAAACTGGACTGGATCGAGAAAATTCATGAAAATATCTTCCATTTAGTGAAAAAAATCGTGAAAATCGGTCCACTATATACTGAGATAGCTTTGCTCATAGTAAAAAAAATAAATAAGAAGAAATTACAGAAGGTAAAATATATAGCCCAGTCGGCATTTTGCCGATTGGGCTAAATTATAGTGTCACATAAGCTGATGCCATGTGTGACTGACCTTGCAGGACATGGAGGTCTATGCCACGGAACATATCATCCCACATGATGACAGTCAGGCTGTGATGGTGAGAATGAATATAGTCAAGAAGACGACGTATGTGAGCAATGAACAAGTCAACAGGCAGCAGGCTGTGTTCTTGCATGTACAGTTCACATGCCTCACACAGACCCACATGAAAAACCTACATATGTACCCACAGCACCGCACTTAGCATTATTAGGTCACTTGTTCTCAAACAAAGAAGGATAATAGTATATTATAGAGGTCTCCTTTATGTTTTCACTATAATTCTAATCTACAAGATGTATCAAAAATGGCCAATGCATTTGTTGAACAACATTCGTTGCATGGGTGCTACTTTATGATGCTGGTCTTATTTTTCAAGGACCATCGCCAATTTTTACCGGAAGCAACAAGAGGCTCTGCTATGGCAGAGGGACCGCGCGACGCGCTTGTCAGTAGAAATTCTGCAACTACAAAACATCCTATTTGAAAATTAGAGTCCCGGGCCTATCGTGTGGCATTATTTGCGTGATCCTATGTTTAGCCGTTTTCACGCAATACCGGAGTGTGACAGACACACACACACAGACAGACAGACGGACGGACAGATATAGCATTGCGTCGCATGGTAAAAGTCGACCATAATGCAATGAACACGAAGTATAATTACCAGGCAACGAGCGCCGGTTGATAGCAAATTCTAGGCAGACCAAGAAATGTCGGTTATTAGCACATACTTGAACGATAATGCTCAAACTCCACTTAATGGATTCGTTGTCTATATGTTATACAAGCAAGTTTGCAACAAACACGGTAAAAAATCGAACTGATAGAGCTTAAGCCTTAGTGTATGCGCTGCACCACCGTCGACCGTCGGAGGTGTGATACTCAACAGCCGTTGTCAAGGACACAGTTGATAGCAAATCATCGAGTGCGTTTAGCCGTTTTGAATAGGAATGTTATGTGTGTTTCCGATGACCTTGGGTGACCCCTAACCCCTCAAACCACCCGTATGCCGTGAGTGTCAATTTTTGATGTTTTCGTGTAGTGCAGCATTACATTTACACATCCAAAACTGACTGCCGGAAATGTACTGCTAGGTTTTAGAAACTGCACGTATACAGAGTGTGCCAATAAAAAACAATCCCTTAGGAAAAATTCATTATCTCAGTTACTGTGAAAGATTTTTTTCACCAAATTTACAGCTTTCGCAGAGGAGGATTCAGGCCACATATGCAGCAAATTTCGTCACAATATTTGCTATGTTTTAGAAATTGCAACAATTTGAACTTAAAAGTACATTTTTCTGAATGAACAAGTAAGTAAGCGGCAATTTTGATGTACCAATAGTAGCAAATGCCCCATATGGATATGCCAATGGATTATCATGTGTGTGATGCGATATTGGAACACTATCGAAGACACATGCCAAAGCTAGCAAACATCATGCCGAACTAAAAGTCCGTTTTGTCACCAATACAGAATGATTTGCTTCATGAGTTCATTGATTAGGCAATTGTATCATTTTGTAACAGATTTCAATCGTGTGTTGCCGCAACAGGTGGGCACTGACATTGTAAACACTCTGTTTAAATAGAGAATAAGCCTTAGGTATCTGACATTTGTGACTTAAACATTTAAACTGTTGATGAAACGCTGTGCAAAATTTGATTTGTTATTCGTAAATATTCAATGTCAACTGCATGTTCACTTGAAAAATTAAAGTTTAAAGTTCAAACTGCTGTATCTCTTGAACCATCCCAGTTATTATAATAAAATTCAGAGCATATGTTGTGAGAATACTCCCGTCCAAAGGCTGAAAGTTTGGCTAAAATCCGTGCTACAATAACTGAATTACAGCATTTTTTTCTAAGGGATTGTTTTTTATTGGTGCACCCTGTACATGTGTAAAATACCTATAAAGTAGAAACTAAACCTTATCTTTTTAAGTAAAATGCACAAATCATAATAAAAGTAATTCAGAGTGGTCGTCAAATTGTAAGCCGGTGTTACACTGGCTAATTATTATCGGTGTACGTGTATGCCAGCCATTTCATTGAGGGAGTACACATACTCCGGGCCATATAATTTTGGGCATTTTGGCCAAATTTTCTGGCATATATTATTACTCCCATACTCCCGTTAACGGAAGCCCTACTATAATGTCATGATGTCACTGTGACAACAATAAATAAGCAAATATTACAGTAAATGTAGGCATTAAGTGAAGTGATCCTGAAAGAGATGTCACCTCTGAGACACAGCTTGTTACTATTTGTTGACACCATATTTGGTGGGAGTCAGAAAAGTAACAAGACAGCTCAAAGTAATTTCAGAATATGCCATACTGCAGGGGGCATACTTGCAGATCATAATAGCCACACTGCCATACAGCTGTAAAGGGCACTTCCAGACATCACATCGAAGAGCATACCAATGGCGCAGCTCGATTTGCAAAGTGCAATTTTCTGCGGGGTGCGATTTCCTATTAGTGTTCCATAGTTACCTAACACACATGATTACCTAACATATAAATAATACATTGTTTCTGAGATATCAAATGCATAAGTCAGTAGGTACATGCGATTTCGGGCACTCACGGTCATTGCAGCATGATTCCATTCAACCAACAAGGTATGATCGCTTAAATATTAAGCAACCATGAAATCCTGTATAATTTCTCAGCTGTCCAGGCACAAAGTCATAAGGTACTGATACATGGTTTTGGGCACTTTGGTCATTAGAGCAGCACGCTGATGGTACTAATTGATTTGCGGGGTGTGATTTCCTATTAGTGTTCCATAGTTACCTAACACACATGTTGCATTGTTTCATCAAGTGCCAAAGTCAGTGGTGGCAGAGGCCACTTGAGCACAACCCGAGCAGCATGACAATGATTTTGTTTAACTGACATGCTACAATCTCCAAGTATTACATAATCATTAGGCCCCTTTTACGATGGGAATTTTTATTTTGAAATACAAATTGTGTGACTGCCCCTGTGGGCAATTTGCATCTGGCCCCATATTTCGAAAGTGAATTCTGCAAAATGCTCTATATTGTAAAATAGCCACGTGACTTGTATTTCAGAATAAAATTTTAAAAGAAAAAAATTTCCAGTGTGAAAGGGGCCTTAACTCCTGTACCAGCTGTCAAGGGCCGAAGGCAAAGGTACCAAAACATGATTTCAGGCACCTCAAGTCATCGCAGTGCACGCAAAATAGCTGCTGCTACAGTGACCTTAGGTCTACGTGGAACCATTATGGATTTACAAGAAGCTCTGCTATTGCAGAGGGACTGCGCAACACGTTTGTCAGTAGAAATCTTGCAACTACAAAACATCCCATTTTAAAAAATGATTGCAATCGACAAATGACCTGAAAGTAAATACATTCAAGGTTATTGCTGCTTTCAAATAGGCCATATTTCACCTCCTGTTAGTGGCCTGTTGTTAGATAATCTCTATCTACACACTGTTTTAAGAAACTACCACTTCTGAAGTAAACATGACTGACTGTGACATTGAGAACTCCTTTATTTTTGACAATGAAGCTTAAATTACTAGCCATGTGTGCTTTCAAATTTATGTAGTTCAATCTCACTTTATTTATGAGTTATAGGTATTACAAAGGTTTCAAACAGCAAAAATGACTTTCAAACTCACTTAAGGTCATTGGCAGTCATTCCATTTGATAGGACATACATGATTTCCTATTTGTCTTCCATTGTAACTATTTCTCTATCTTGCACCATTTCGAAGATATTATCGCTTATTTCCCTCACTTAATCAAGGACAGTTTGTAATCTAAATGCTAAATCATCACGTGGCAAACCAGTGGAAAAAAATTTGAAGTCACTGGCTTTAGCCATTTTAGAGATATTTTAGGGGGGCTAAGAATTTAAATGGGTAATGTGATTATAACCAAGCCTCTTCAGGGACGGTTCGTCATCAGTGGGTTGGGACTAGATGTGGTCAACCTGCATGCCAAATTTGAAGTTTCTACATTCACCCACTATGAAGATATGAAATAGCGACGAAAAATGCAGAAATTGGGGCGGTTTGGGGGTTAGGGGTCACTCAAGGTCATCATCAATAACCATTCGATAGAACGCATGTGACTTCCTATTCTGTCAATCACGAGATTTAAATGGAAAACCTAGTGCATGTGTTTTGTGATTATAACTGATCGATTATTTTGATTTTTGCTGTTTTACAGCTATGACTCAGCAGTCGAGCTTACACTCGGTTGTAAACTGGAAAGTTTTTACCATAAATATTTGCTGTTCATTCATTTGTTCGTTCTATCAGGGGTGGTGGTAGGCTGTTGGCAGTCTTTCGACATGCCTTCAGCCACTGCCACCGCTGAGGCCTAGGCCTGGCCCAGTGTGCTTCCCCTCTAACACTGGGGCTTGTGCTGTAAATTTATGGAGTCAAGCTCAGCCGGCGCGCTACTCTGGCAAGGTGCCAAAGTGTGGCCCTCCTATAGGACTGCTGGCCCATGCCATCTATTATCCACACCGGCGGCTCTCACCACACCCAGATGCCCCCAATCCGTGTGTGATGGCCTGTCACATTTGTAAGAGGACACAAGCGAACCCTCTGTACCTGAACAAGAATTTAATCTTATAGCATGCAGAAACCCAACTCGACATGCCGGCAGCAGCGGGAGTCGAATTCACGCCACCGAACTAGCCAGCCAGGACCACTGCACTGCGGCTCAGTGTATTAGCCCACTGAGCCATGGAGGCAGGTTAATATTTGCTGTTTTATTGCTAAAATTTTATTTCAAATCTCCACCTTCACTTGTTTGGGTTATTATTTTATGCCTAAGGTCTGGAGGCCAAATCTACACCACCATGCAAAATTCTGTCAAACTTGGACATACAACATATCACATTTTTTTCAATTTTTATGGTGGCCATCCGCCATCTTGGATTTTTTAATTTGATTTTTTGAACAGCTGGTAAGTTCTGGAGGATAAATATGTGTCATCGTGCACAATTTCATCAAAATCAGCCAAAAGGTTTTGGAGATATCACAATTTTTCGATATTCAAGATAACTGCTGTCTGCCTTGGATTTTCAGATTTTAAATTTTTGGTTGCATGTTAGATTGGGAGGGCTAATGTGCATTGCCGTACCAAATTTCACCAAAATCTGTCAAATGGTTGCTGAGATATCACATTTAATATTTTCAAAAAGGCGGCCATCCACAATCTTGCATTTTTAAAAGTTTAATTTTTGAACAGCTGGTAAGCTCTGGATAACTAATATGTGTCCTCATGCAAGATTTCATCAAAATCGGCCAAATGGTTGTGAAGATATCGCGATTTTTTAATTTTCATGATGACTGCCGTCTGCAATCTTATATCTTGGGTTTTGAAATTCTGAAACTTTTGGTCACTCATCAGCTTAGGAGGGCTAATATGCATCGCCGTGCCAAATTTCATCAAAATTGGTCAAATGTTTGCTGAGATATCACATATAACGTTTTTCAAAATGGCGGCCGTCCGCCATTTTGGATTTGTAGGGCTAATTATGAGATGACCCACAATGAGAATTTGGTGGTCTTTATCACTGTGCAAAATTTGGTTGGAATCACATTAGATTTTTTTGATAATACAAAAGTTTGAATATTTTGCTCGTTTGGCGTGAAAATGCCTATTCACGCTCATTATTGGCTGTTGTAGGGGTCAAAATAGAGGAAAATTGAAACTTACGATGACCTGGCCTGAATTATAGTTTTGTGAGTGAGTCAGTGAATCGAGCATGATGGCATGACCTTACATTTCAGCTAAGTTCATGAGGTGGTGGCGGCACCAGTTAACGTCAGACAGCTGAGCTAGTGTTTGGTTGAATTCATCAAAATGCAGTACCAGGGGCAAAGTGTGCTATGTAAGATTGCCTTGTATTTTCTGGCATGGCCACTTTTCCAGCATGCATTATGCGATCAAAACTATCCAGCCATCAAAATCATTATCATCATCTTTTTATAGCAAAATTCATGATGAACGTCATGCTTCTTCTAGAGATGTGACAATTGTGTAATTCTGTAAACGTACATAATTTACGTGTGCACATATACCACGCACATCCCATGCTTTTCCCTCCATAATTACCATGATAATTACGCAATTTTGACGTCAATCACGTCATTTAGGTCAAAATAAATAAGTAAATTAACTAAGTAATGAGTAAATATTCTACGGTTTCAAATACCATTATTTTTTTACCGCGCGAGGCTATGCTAAGCGCGGTATATGCCGTCGTCGTGTGTCTGTGTGTGTCTGTCACACTCCGGTATTGCGTGA
>Ga0209782_1001358_pt1 | contig 12639 bp, 6 predicted proteins | sample WorMetmaBAHAMAS1_FD_187390 | JGI IMG/M metagenome (GOLD analysis project Ga0209782, IMG submission 187390) | Marine gutless worms symbiont microbial communities from Max Planck institute for Marine Microbiology, Germany - Inanidrilus... | ecosystem: Host-associated > Annelida > Digestive system >... | reverse complement strand
GAAGTAAGTAAGTAAGCCGTCATCTTGCTGTCAGTTTACTATGTTCGTTGCTATTTAGTGTATATCTATTCTATGTTGTGGCCATGTTTGCCGGTGCGCACGATGGCTTCGGCTTGGTTCTCCAGCACGCGGGCCGTGGTATGGATGGTGCAACCCGACCTAAGTCATTCTTGCACTGCTCGTGTTTGTAGCCATAACACAGTCAGACACACAGTAAGTTAGTTGGTGTTTAACATCCCTTTTCAGCACAAATATATGGCTATATCAGGGATGAAAGGTCATGGGTGGAGAGCTATCCCCACCCAGTATAGGAATGCCAGCGATATATATATATTCAGCAGCCACCCAAAAAGGGAAAGGGATCGAGAGGCTCATTTAAATTATTACACCAGTGCCGATAACAAGGAGAGACAACTTCACACCACAAGACAAAAATAAATCAAATAGAACACAAATAAGCATGCATCCTTAACTAAAAATACCGTAACACAAACTCAACACAAATAAAACTAAAGTCACGTTTAGTCGCCTCCTATCACATCCGGGCGTGGAAATGGAGTGGGACTATTCTGGTAGAATGTGAAGGGATGAAAAAACAAGAAGATAGATGAAGCATGAATAAGAAAGGGAAAAAAGAAAAAGATACTAAAAGATAGAGAAGAAGGTGGGGAAGTGCAGAAGTGACGAAATAAGGGGGGATTGCCCCGGGCCCACAAGGGGCCAGTCAGACACACAACAGACACATAGACCATGCAATGTGTGACATCAATAGCAACAGGCCACACCTATGCAATGCATGAATGTAATGCGGCCTAAATATTGAGCCTATTCTACAAAAATAACGGTGACTGCTTGCAGCAAGCATACCAGATGTGATCAAAACAAAAGTAACATTCACTTCAGTACAGTTCAGTTTTATCTGTTCATACAGCTTGAGCACCAAGGCCAGAATTCCGGCACTAACAGGTGTCCACACACAGTAATACAGCATAGAACTATTACCAACACGACGAAAATGTTGCTCGTCACACTGACATTTACATACCTGCAACTGTAACGTTACTGTCTGCCCCTCAAAACGATCAACGACAAAGAAATCTTCCATGGACAACTTAACATCAGCTGAAGATGTTTTGAAACGAAGAGGAACGGAGTCTCCATGCAGCAGTGGCAACGATCCAGCATCTGCAGTCTCTGGAATCTGCAAACCATTGTATTTGTAACAAAGCTGTAACTTACGAAATGTCTATGAACAATCAAGCAAGACACTAACCGAAATTTGACAGTTGTAAAAAATACTGATAACAACATCAACAACCATTTTACAGCACTTTATCGGGTGAGCCGATACCAGAAGAAACATTCACCCACTTACACCTATCATGATCATCAACCAACCTCTATCAGCTTCCTCCATCTACTATGATCCATAGCATTCCTCCTATTCAATCCACGTGCCTGACAGTCCACCCCCGACTGATAAATACGTCAGAAATATTTACCAAAGCAAACAACTCTTCATTACCTCAAACGAATCATCCGGCCTAATGGAGACATGCATTCCAGTTTCATTCTTGACAATAAACGGCAAGTCAGCATAGTCAATGCCGGCAACGTCCATGAGTCGGTACGCATCGCCAAATGACTGGACAAAATACAGCAGATACTTTAGCTGTCGTATTTCTGTTGCAATCCTGCCATCGTTGGTTGAGACGATGGTAATATTACAAGTCCAACAGCAATGATGGTGGCATGCGACAGTGCTAATCTAGCGGGCCGTGGACAAGGCAGGTGGTGGGCGGCTGTTTATGCTGGTAGGATGAGCGGGATGGGATGGGTTGGCTGCCAGGTGGGCTCGTCCATGATAGCTGAGACAAGCCATGGCTGGTGATGGCAGTGGTGTGTGGTGGTGCAAATGGCCATGTAGCACTGCACTGGCTGAGGTATGGCCAACTGACCGGCCAAGTTGTCCACATCAGTTGGCCCACCCAGACAGGAGGTATGTTGGATCAGTTCAAATTCATGCCAAACTGGTGCTACTTGCTTGTCTCCACTAAAAGCTCATCTCTGGAGCTTGACAGTTACCACATCTCTGCATCTTTATCCCCCTCCTAATGCATACTGACAGACAAAAACGATAACTGACAGCCTCAATATACTAAAAAAGCTCTCGCTTGACGTCATGCCAACCACTTCAGCAACACCTTTAACCAGTTCATTCATGTAGCAAATCTTGGTAGGCCAAGACTGATGTTGTGCTGCTTGAGTTTTATGTTGTTGAATGGTTGGAGAATAGTTTTTGTAGATGAGTTAAATGAGATAGCATTTACATTAGTATTAGCTAAATATCCAAGTAATTCTATTCATTACTGTACACCGTATGCCAATAATTCAGCATTACACTGTGGCTGTGTGCACGTTTAGTGCTACCCTCTGGCAATAACAAACTTAGGGAATATTCGATTAACGAATCCGGATTCAGATACACAGTGAATCCAAATCTGCATTCGGTAAAAAAGAGCATTCTATTAACGAATTTTCAGTAGATCCTGCTTGAATCCCATTTCACTAGCAACATCACGTCGGCAATGAGTGCTAACGATTATAAATAATATAAGAAAGACATCTATAGCAACAACTGCTGCAAACAAACAGAATCTTGGTTGTGAATAATTAAAATATGCAAAATAGGACCAAAAACAACATAAACAAATAACAGTGACGTCATATTATGTCACTGTTGTGTTCGACTAGGCAAGTAAATCCGAATCTCGATTCACTATGTATCCGAATCCGGATTCCTTAATCGAATATCCCCTTAGTGTAGGCTACTAAACAGTTGAAACCTTTGCCTCTTCACAAATTACTAATGGGTACATTATATTAATGTAAAATCTTAGTTTTTTTCAAAATAAATGATTTTCTATTTTGTAAACATTTTATAAAGCTTTTCTGTGGTTTTATATGGAGGTCATTATTTTAATCCATTTTCATGGGTCTCAGGCACTTGCCTAGTCTAATGGGTACTGGAAAGGTTTAAAAGTTATTGTCCAGATTCATGGACACACATACATACCACACCAATTGCTCTACCTAAAACATTAAAGTGGTTGGTGAAAAAATTTCAACAAATCATTATCATTTCAATAAGTATCACAGCACTGCTTAGTGACAGAGGAACCTGAGACAGATTGCTGAAGACTTCGAGATAAGTTTTAGTGATGGTAAGTTGAAGAACATCAGACGATGTAACGAAAATGGTCATCTGCGGAGGAGGCAACAAACCCTCATCGTCAACTGACAACAAGTCATTCTTCTGCAGCTGCAACAAAACATCATTATCATCTCATTACCATAACTTTTGACATACTGCAGATGCTATACAATCATAAAAGAATGATCAAATGAATGATTTTAAATTTCTAAAATCTGATATGTAGCGAAAACAAAGTACTCAAGATATTCTACAGTAAACCAAAAAAATCACAGTAGATCATCTCAAAAATCAAGTGACACCTTGAGAGAAATTTCCCAAGGCCTATGTCTGCCTTTGATCTCCACAGGCTCAACTATCGGCTCCCAGACTGCTAGTCGATCGTTGTATGATGCAACTTTCACACAGAGATTACATGTGACATTTAGCTGGACAACAAACATACAATACCATCATCATATGATTATCATAAGTCAACTAATACTGTCATGGAGCAAATCAACTGCATAAAAATTGCATAACTACAGCAACATAATCACAATATGAGCACTCACAAAGTTTTCTGCATATTAACTCACTGATTAAATTTAACTCTCGGTAACAATGAATAAACAGAATGAACAAAAATACCTTTGTTGACCAGTTTTGAATATCAACATTTGTCAATGACAGTCGTGTGAGAAGAAATGGAATGGTTCTGCCATTGACACTTCCACTGAATGTAATAGCCATGTGACACTTGCTTAGCAGCAGCTGGCAAACATAACATATTCGACAGATGATACAAACATGCATATGATGGGTCACTTTGTCTTTTGCTAAGACCAAAGTCTTAGACTTTACTCTAACACAGAAAAACCCATCAAAGACCTAGTTATGCAAAACATAAAGTGACTCTAAGTTCTGTTAAGACTTCAGTCTTAAAACCAAATGAGTTTATGTTTAGCTTAAAGCTGGATAAATAAATAGATCATCAGCGATTATGTCATAGTTGGTGACATAATTAACAACCATCACGTGCCAAAGCACCTAACAATAAAAGAAAAGACAGCATTCTGAATCAAGCAATCAATAAATCACTTAATCAAATCACTGAGAAATGTGAAATACAGTTCAATCTATGTTTGCCAGTAAAAAGGAATGTTCAGTTTTAAACTTGGCCTTAGATTTTGGTCTTAAATCAAAGCCTAACTTGGTCTAAAATAAGCTTTTGCCATTCAGATTAAAGTATGGTTTTAGACTCAGGTCTATTAAGACAAAAAACAATGTAACACAATGCCAGACTGAATGTGATTAATATGAGGGCTCAGAAGGTGAAATTTTCCAGAACATGAGTGTAATGGAATTCCACTGGTTGAGCCATCTAAAGAACCCATAGGCCAGACTACCCAGGGAGTCCAATGGATGTGCCACCAGGGAGCCCAAAGATCTCAAAGGTCAGGCAAAGACACAGCCCAGGGATTTGGCCACAATGTTATCCAGAAGCTAGGCTATTTAATGAGACCAAAGCAGAGAAACCTAAAAAAAGGCAGCAGCCAAATCACCCAGGCAATGCAGGGGCTTAGAGTCTAAAAGTCTAGAAGCCAGGACACATAGAAAACCCAGAGGTTGGTTTCTGCAGAGAACATGGTCAGCGCTAAGTTTGCCAGGAACCAGACCAACTCCAAGGACTAGGGTTAGCAAGCAAATTCTGCATAATTCAACTATGAAGCATGCAGTTGAAAACAGGCAGGTGAGGTGAAAGCACCTGCTCATTGCGTTCAGCTGTCATCTCTGCTTCAAGTTCCTTCTCAAACAATGATGCAAATGCATCTTCCCCCAATGCTAGAAAACCAGAAATATGACAACATACAAGCAACTCACTGATTTGTCAGCAGTTTACAATTCGACTGCACTTTCAACATAATTTACGTCTTATCATGCCTTTAGGATTACACAATGGCAGACTGGCATTTCTGATAATATTTTTGCACTCATGTGCTCAGTATCAGACATGTCGGCGGGTGAATGAAAAATCTCAGTTAACCATGGACATCTCTGACATTTGAGCACTAGAGTGCAAAAATATTACTATTACCAAAAATGTCAATTTGTCATTGTTTGATTTTTCTATTTGTTTGATTTATCCTGCAGCACTGGAATAATTTTCGCTGGATACCTGTCCTGATGTTATTTACAGCTAAATGTATTTGAGCAGCAGAAACTGGAGCTTTAGTTGTCCAACGAGTACTGCCTATTTCCGCAGCATCGGTCATCCAGTCACATCTGGTGAAGGCCGTGCATTGCTGAGGCCAGCCAGCTATGGTTCAACTCACTGAGCCCCATGCATAGAGACAAACAATGGCCATGCAGTTTTCATGATGCTGCACCAACTGTTTGGAACAGTCTGCCAGGACATTTGTTTACTGATGACATTAATTGTAGCCAATGCATCAGTGAAGTAAAGACATTTGCACAGGCCAATTTGTCACAGCACTATAAGATTGTTTAAAGGTGCTTTATAATTCCACTTACTTATTTATTTACTTACTGAAGTAAACCATCAATCCATAGCCGTTTACCTAATTTATTGTTACAGTAAATATATATGGTCTTCATTCTGCAACATTTTCAAAACTTAAAAGGTTGTCTTAAATTTGTTTGATAATAGTGATAAAAAGTAAGAAAGTGTCCGTACAAATGTCCTTTCATGTTGTAACATTTTCAAAAACATCACACAAAATATGCAGTCTAAAACTGCACAAATTTTAATCAATATACACTTATAAAATTAAATACTTATTAGGTTTGACTAGAACCAAGCCTCCAGGTATGCAATCCAGCATATTTGGTGCCTTTCCCAAGCCAGGATAAATTGGGAAAGTTGCGGCAGGAAAGGCATCTGGCATAAAATTGGAGGATGATGCCGGTGGGGGCATCGATGGCCCAGATGGGGTGGCATCCAGCCGGATTGTCGGTGCACTTGCCTCTGTTATCTTCCCCACGCTTCATAAAATCCAGAATGATGACAGACTCCCACAACACTTTTCAAGTGTGAGTGGATGAATGTCTCTTCTGGTACTGGCCCACCTGGGTAGTTCCGGACAAAGGGCCGTAAAATGGCTGTGTGTGTGTGTATGTGTGTGTGCATGTGTGTGTGGTTTGACTACAGTTGACAGACAAAGACATGCAGCAAATTTAGTGCAGAATAGCCAGGACAGCAGTGCCAAATGTGGTTTAAATTTGTGTGAAATGCAACGACAATTCAACTTACAATTGTACCAGCATAACATGCTAGTCTAACCAAATGATAACATGCAAACAAGTCACATACCATCTTCACAGTTTTCAACTATTTGCCATCGTTGACAGTAGCACAACCACACAAACAGCATAAAAATATGATGTTAGTAGGGTTAGTTTGGTGAGTATTGCTAGCAATCAGTAGTGTTAAAGTTACAGTTAGTAGAGTTAGCAAAGTCAGTAGGGTAAGAGTTACTGCTAATGTTAATAACTGTGCCTAGAAAATGTAACTGTAATAACTAAAACCTACACAGCAGTCATATGGCATGCTAGGTCCCCTGCTGGCAGTAGCAGCACATGGCTGCAGCAGTGGGCCATCCACTAGTAACCATGCATCTGTGATGGTCTTGTAACTGTGTGATCATTTTTGATACAATGTGAGGTAGTTGTCAAAAACTGCTGGTTTTAACCTACCACACCGGTATTCGATATTTCTGTTGAGAGTGACTCCATTTCAATTTTGTCTATATCTATGGCATCAAAAGACAAAAGTTACTAGGTAATTATTGTGTAGCATCATTTTCGTGATATGGGTGATCTGGGGAGCAATTTTGACAAAATATTGGCTTGAGACAGATGCACAGACAAAGACCACAGCTAATACCAGTCTAGCACTGGTAAAAGTTGACACACAGCACAAGATAAATAAAAGCAATCTAAATATACATTTACATAGTAAACTCTGATCCTTTGTAAACAATAATTGAAACAAAACAATCTTATTTGTACTACATACCAGTTTCAAGGAACCAAAAATTGCACTCTTCAATCTTCTTAACAGCCCACAAATTCGTTGGAATGCTCCACAATTTTTCTGCCTCCTTCTCTTCCTTCAAACACATCAATTCATCACACAATAAGCAACCAGTAATCTCTGCACCAACTAAAGCTACAGCAAAAACTCAAACAGCTTAAGAGAAAATGTACCAGTTGTTGTCGGCCTGCATTGTGTCATGCCGTAATAAGCAAATCTTGACTGATTTACTGATTGATTTATCAAAGATGTGATCTTAATTCCAGACAGTATCTTATTAAGAACTAGATTGTTTGTCCCCAAAGGCTAATATGTAACAAATACACAACATATAATGCATATGAAATCAAGCTAAAATAACTATGACCACTGAACAAGGAACTCAACTAAAATGGATTCAATCGATCAGCCTTTTCTATCAGGAGGAGGCTTAGCAATGATAACTCACAGTTGCTACAAAAAAAAACCAATGCCCCACTTAGAACTGTCACTCTAACTCCAACCTTTTTCGTTGTCATTGTTGTCAAAGTGGCCGTCATCGTTCGGACAGATGAGGCCGTCACGTTCATGATGATGTCAGACACAAACACTTCGATGTGGTGATTTGTGTTCTGTGGAGCAGTGCTATGAATGTCAATATCGAGTGGCAACAACAGCTGCAAAAAAAAACACTGCAAAACCTGCAATCAATCTTTTCACATAATTTGTTTCCTACACAGAGACTGTAATCATCTGTACAAATGGCTACCAATCACAGTGGACTGGACTACCAGTAGTGCAAATTATAGTACAATACTATCTGGTATTTACCAAAGCCAAAAAATCACCTAACGCAGAGATTTTCAATTCTGAAAAACAGGCTGTTGTCTACCTGCTAACCTGTTTTTTGGGTTGAATATTTGACCTAAGATGTTTAATTACTGGAATTCACATTACTGTATTCAAGATATTCACACTGCACAATGTATTCTGCTGACTGGTTCCTGACAGAATAATTGCAGTAAATCAATTAATAACACTAGCAAATATCTATAACTGTATTACCAGTCAGCTGTCTACACCAACTACACACTGATATTAGCATGACAGGGAAATCAAAATTTAACATTTACTCAACTATAACGTTTAGTTACAAACTGACAAAACAATTTTTGCCAAGAATTATTTCCTTCTTTTCACGATCAGCGTGAAACTGCTGAGCAAGCGTGGTTTGGCTCTGCACATCCATGACTAATTTTGAACACATCATCAATAATGTTTTGATTTTGTGAAGTTAACACACACAGTGATTGTTATAATATTATATTTACACTGCCACTGTTAATATGGCATATGCTGAAATTATAATTTTAACTGCTCAATTCATCTTTCCATCTTTTCGGCACAAAATGTCAAAACTCTTCTGCTGCGAGTGCTTTGTGCTGATGTGCTAGCAATTATGTTACTGGACGCCGCCACAGCTCGGCAAAGTCGAGTCAAACATCCATCTTCGTCAAGTCAGTGCTGTGATGTACTCAGATATGTAAACAACAAATGCTAAACCTAAACCAGAAATCAGAGTGTACATTCTAAACAAAAAAACAGGTTTTGGTCAAGGCATCTGGGTCTGCAATCTCTACATTATATTGTATTTCTGATCAATGAATCTTCTGTGTAAATCACTTGACTGGTGCTAAGAGAAAATAAAATGTAGAGCAATCAAATAAAACACAAACGAACCAGTGATATTATGCGATATCATAATCGATATGATGCAATAGGAATATTTTAACATGTGCTCAAAAGGTGACAGAAGCCAGCTTAGTCTACTGCATGGAACACTGATAATAATATAATATGTTTTCCACTACAGCCTGCTAATGAACGTTGTGTTTTTATTCTTATCATTTATGAACAAACATCAATGACTGTTAAACTGTTAGTGCTCTATTGATATTATTTAATTCAATCACAGTTGCAGCTCCATCTACAATACAATGGCAAGCAAGAAATGGACGCACTTTTGATTTGACCGTGGATGTTTGCGTCTCAGCCGCATACTCGCAGGATGCAAGTGACATCTGACGAATGCTGCCCTGCAGCATCTGCTGAAGAGACGACTGCCGAAGGACCACCTGCATCTGCATCTATAAAACAAGCACAGACACAGAACTGTCGGTATCATGAGCAGATAGCATGCTGGAACATTACACACAGTGCCAAGATCACCAGCATAACAACAGCAGTTAACATCCCTGGAACTATGATTCCATTTTCTCCCGGGGAGTGCTACATTAATGTCATGAGTCATCAGTTGCCACTGGCCCACCTTTTACATATGTCGAAAAAGTTGAGGAAACCCTCTATGCCAAAACAATTTGATCCATTCAGCTGTTTCGACATAACACCGGCATGCAACGGACACAGAAAAATATACAGACACCGACCCATAGCTAATACCATGCTAGCATAGTGCTTCATGGGTAAAAATAGGTTAAGTTACCCTGACCACATTCATTAGGAATGGCTGAACCACCACATGCAATGAATAAATTTATGCAGTTTGTTCGGTGGCACTGCTAACTGACACAACATTGCAACTGGGCAATTAATGACTACTTGTAACAGAGCTGAGGAAATGTAACAACCCCACATTGCACATCTGTTGTCCACATTGTGTCTGTAAAACGCTGACTTGAACTCAGGACGATCACATTCAGTATGTTAGCTGCTTCCAAACAGAGACTCAGCATTACCATCCAGGAAGTTAATAATTTTCAGTGACTGCTAAAATATTTTTTAGCGCGAGATGTAATATATAGATCTCGCGCTTATGCTACGATGTCAGAGTCCGTCCGTCTGTCTGTCCGTCTGTCTGTGACGAAAGTGCATTGGCGCATTATAGCTAATTTAGGTTTCAAATTCTGATCCCAATTTACCGCGCATTGTGGTCCCAGTACATGCGGGCGCGAGCACTGAACTATTTATAGTTCAGTGGGCACGAGGGAAGGGATCATCACCGGGAAGAGTGGAGGGATCATCTCGTGCTATGCTAGCCACTGCTAGGCCCTCTTGTTATTGCATGGCACTGTGTGCAAGCATGGTAAATCTAATGCTATGGTAATTTCACCAATCCACGTCACACTTGTGCCCAAAATAGCAAACATATCATGTAATTTTTTTCACCACCTTATAGCCACACAATTCAAGTTTTCTCACACCAAACATCTTGAGAAAATTTAAGCGGGATCATACCAACAGAGCACCGACTATAGACTGAATATTTTAGGGAATGATTCCCTTCAAGCAAGTTTTCTCCGACTGCTATCAGTGGGGACGACCATATGGTCAGTGAATATTAATGCCACAGCAAAATTTGCATTCTAATATATACTCACCGTCATAATCAGTGCTTCAGTTTTCAGCTTGGTAGCGTCTTCGACTAGAATTACTTCTGGTTTTATTAGACTCATCACCACTCTTAATTCTGCTCTGTCTGATGGATCTGAAGGCACAGCTTCGTCCGTGCTGCCCGATGACACCGCTGCAGCCAACAACACAACATTATTTATAAGCCAACAAATTTACCAGGAAAAAACAAATTAATCTAAAGACATACACAGCAGAAACTAAGCAATCAGTATATCTACTGACATTATTTGCTTTGAAACTTATGATGGGGTAATAAGAATGATATGCAAATGAAAAAAAAATTATTTCATCAAGTTTCAAAGCTAATCAAGGCAAATGGATCATTTTAACAGAATGCAAGGGCAGTATTATGCAAATTCAAACGTGATGTATATTTCACTATTTCTTCTATAGATTATGCCTCTGCAATGGAGTAACATTGCATCATATTACATTATTAATTAATTACACTATTATTATGACCAAATTGTAAGTGACGAGGCAGACTAAACGTGTTCAAGTAGACAGTTCCAGAATTGTGGTCCGGCAGCAGAGAATGAGTGGTTGCCAACGGTGATGAGTTGTGATCGATGAACAAGAAGTCCAGAAGTGGACAACTAAAGTCGACTTCTCGGTGGTCGACCAACAACGTAGCAAATCAGGTCAGAGAGATACCGAAGGGCAGTGCCATAAACAGCTCGATAGACAACGACTCCAAGTTCAAACTTGGCATTATTCTGGTGCTCGTAGCCAATGAACACTGGAAAGATTGTCAGTGGTGTGGTCCGAGCGACAAAGACTGGCAATTAAACTGCGGCATGAAAACAGACTGGAGACAGTTGAGTAACGGTTATGGAGAGTTTGCGTAAGTTGTCAGTTCTGCCTGCACTACCTAGTCATAGTGACAGACAACTTTTGTGACCGAGACCGCAGCCACAGTGTTATGGCATAAAGAGTGACGCAGTAACTACTTATCAAGCACCAACTGACTGTAGATTCATGAATACTGTGATTAAAGAAACCTGTCACTTCTACTTTTGCTGTAACTTCATCAACTGTTGGCCAATTAAACATTCTTCCTGGGAACAGGTTGTGGACTGATTGACTGAGTAAAGATTTAGTGTCCCACGACATAAAATAAGTCATTTCAGAAATGCTCTCTTGGCTAGTATCGAGAAAACAGGTTGTGGAAAAGGACTGTCAAACTCAACAGACTACATAAGAAGGATGCTATGGACTGTAGTAAAATTAATTTAAAATACTGTAAAATGTGCACATAAATAAGGAGTGAGTGACTGAATGTTATTATGGTAGCGGCTCGTCCAGGTTGTCCTGGATAAAGGGCCAAAATATGGGTTGCTGTTTACTTGTGGACTCAATAGTAAATCTAGACTAAAGCAGTTGTGATCTATCATTAGTCATCATATACGTTTACATAATCACTAGTCTTCTGACATCAGTATTTCACAGTAAAGCAAAAAATCAGGTGATGATATTTATTAATCAACCTATCGTAAATTCAATGCTGAGTACAATTATGAAACAATTTTGTAGATTTGTCAACATTTGGCAAGCGTACTGCAATTTTTCTGAATCACAGTGTAACAACACAGGCTACAAACCGGAAGCCATAACAGCAGATGAGCTTTCTGGTACGACTGACATTCCACGAATAAAGAACTCAGCCAGCTGAAGCAGATACTCAACACAGAGTACAATGTGAAGACCCGTCATTGTAATCTCCACTGTCAATTTACAACAAATTAAAGATGATCGACCGCTTACGTGCAACTCGCTGAACGCCCCCTGATTACTGAAAAACAGACCATTTCAATGGACTGGTAATGATCATTCGCAATTACCACTGTCTGAACTCGGCAAGCCGAGTCCTAATATCGACCTGCTCCGGACCACTGGTTCAAACGGGAGAGCATAAACAATTTTCACTGTTTGACCTTGACCTTTGACCTACGACCTTGACCTATAGCCAAAGTCAAGG
>Ga0209782_1001357_pt1 | contig 12642 bp, 9 predicted proteins | sample WorMetmaBAHAMAS1_FD_187390 | JGI IMG/M metagenome (GOLD analysis project Ga0209782, IMG submission 187390) | Marine gutless worms symbiont microbial communities from Max Planck institute for Marine Microbiology, Germany - Inanidrilus... | ecosystem: Host-associated > Annelida > Digestive system >... | reverse complement strand
GTCCAGTACGTCCAGAGATATTAGCCGAAATACGTCGAACCACGTGATCATGCAACGCAATTTCCATTTGTTAGCCTGTTCTCTGCCGAAACTACTGGACCAATCTTGACCAAAATTTTACACGTTATTGTGGCGTTAGCGGTGCTATTTATGCATGCATATACACCACGTTATTCCATTCCGTTTCCAAATGGCATAGCTACAAAGTAGATTGGTGCGGGAAAAACGCCGATTTGTCGACTTTGACTCGTTGCCATGGCAACGTCCCTTGAAAAATCAAAAAAAGCTCAATAACGTGAGCAAGCCCTTACGCCTGTCTACCAATCCTGAAATTTTGGTGAAGATTGCTCCATTAGTGTCTGAGCTACGTTGGCTAGAAAGTCGACCATTAAAAAAATAAAGAAATAAAGAAAAAAACACGGTAAAATATATAGCCCTTCCGGCAAGTTTGCCGAGCGGGATAAATCAGTAACTCAATTTTGACAAAAATTCCGACAGGGTGCATTATTTCTGCAAACCCACGATACACTACCGGTACTCAGAATTTTTCAAAGAAAAGCTGCGCCAGTCTTCTGCCGTATGCTCGCGGACCACTGAAAATAAATATAGTTAGTCAGATTGGTTTTGATGCAACATCAAAACTAAAGAAATGGCAAAGAAAGACTGGCACGATCAGTAGCAGTGGCCGTCCGACAAAACTTCGAGCTGAGCAAGTATTGTGCTCAGCTGAAATCCAGACGTCCACAAGCCGCGTGAAGTGGGACCAGCGGGCGTGTACAGACAAATCGACATCTATCTCCAGCGGTAGTTCGAGCACATCCAGCTGACCGCCCGGTACCGACGACCTGAACCTGACGGGCAGCAGTGCTCGGTGTGGGAGTCCTTCAGCTATCCACCACAGTCGGCCACTGATGACTGCGTCAAACTGGCTTCGGAGGCAGTCATAGTGACGCATGTCGGCCGTCAACATCCGACCAACTGTCAGCTGCAGACTGTCGGTCTTCTGGTCAACGTTGACTGTCGCGTTTATATGTAGCCACTGTCCGACGTACGTACCGGCATAGTCGCTCAGTGGACGCGGAGGGATGTCACCCCGAAACTTCCTTTCTGGTCGCGGAGTTACCAGTTTGTACTCGGGAGCAGCATGTGGCGGGATGCTGAAGACGACTTGGTCAGAGATGGCGTGCATCAAGTCGTAGAAAACGTCAGTTGTATCGTAGCGCTGAGGTCCTGCGATAGCGGCAAAGATCCCGATGCCGGCATCTGGGTAAAGCCAGACGTGAGCCTTGTATGTTGATATGCTGCCTGAATGCCATACACGACGCTTACCTGTGTGTAACACAACCACGAACACTGTAAAACAGGCAGGTGGTCAAAAGATGTGTACAACAGGCCGCGTCGCAGGGGTGGGCATTCTCATCGCATCCTGGACCAGACACGGAGGCAACAGTGTTAACCCTAACCGTAACCCCTAACCTTAACACTACGACGAACAAATGTATGCATAATAGGGGCTATAGGGCCCACATGTGTCTGCCAAAAAGGAACATGCCACAGTGCAAGCGTTGTTGTAGTCTTTGACCACATCTCGAAAGGATGCAGTGTATACGTGAGTAGCGATAAACGGCTGCTTTTGGACCACTTCCACTTCCGGTCACGTGACCGCCGCCATTTTGTTTTAGAGATGGTCTAATTTTTAAAAATAAAATTTAAAAATATTAGTGATGGGCAAGCTACGGTATTTTGATGGTATTTTACGGTATTTTTCTAAGGCAAATATGCCTTTACGTAAGACGGTACGGTATTTTTTAACGGTATGTCGTGATACATCGCGGTATTTTGACGATATCTAGGGTTATTCGCAGAGCAGTGGACTGTGGAAGGAAAATTATTTTTATTAATATATGTATGTTTTTAATTATGAGAATATATTGATATCTATGGTCTTGTGACGTCACACAATAAGTAAGTAAGTGAAAGTCGTTATTTCACGGCATAGATAGTTTAAGTGTTAGTAAGCCTAGACCTTGGGTTAGGCTAGCCTAAGCTTAGGCTTAGGCTAGCCCTAGGCTTAGGCTAGCTCAATGTTATTATCTCGCAACCAATCAGAATGAAGGCAACTTTAAGTCTTACTAAAAGGTCTAAAGTAAATCTGAGAAACGTATATTGCATAGGCTACTTCTATGAATAGACCTATCCATTAGGTTACAAAAACGTTAGGCTTACGAGGATTGCATATTAGACTAAGTTGAATTTTTCAAAGTGAATATATGGTTACATTTAAAAACGATAAACGCGAAAATGAAAGTTTTATTTTAGTTAGTATAACTCGTTAACATTCCAAATAAATGTAGGAGGTCTGTTTCATAACATTGTATGGATGGATGGTTTTAAGCTGTAGGCTTAGTTTCAAGCTAGCCTGGGAATGGAGCACGCTGCAAAGCCTATACGCCTGCATCATTATCATCGGTAAGCTGTGCCAGCTGAATTTTTGTGGAAGTCTGTTTATGTCAATTCTTCGAAGTTGCCGAACAACCTAGGTTTACTAGGATAGCCTAGGGCTATGTTAGCTAGTAAGCTTAGGTCTATGCTTAATAGACATAGGCTTAGTGGACCTGGAGCTATGACTAGCATCAACTTCATCATTGTTCTGTCATTTTAACACTAAGGTTAGCCTACCCATAAAAATGCTCAATAACGATCCAACATTGTTGTCGTAATATTGGCAATAAGCCTAGTCTATTCACGAAATGTTCAATATTGTTCCTACATTGGTCCGTTATTCATACAATGTTAGGCCTATATTTCGTAACGGAATGGATCATAGTGATTTTTGCGAGTGAGTGACAAAATAATCTCATATGCTATCGTTCTATGAAGTGTTTCTTTCGACCTATGGCATTACACACAAAGTTGAATCGCGTTGCTTTTTGAAATGTACAAAATTGGCTAGGCCTACTTTAGTATATGATGAGACGATGAGAATAAACAAGACAGCTGACTATTATAGCAATTTTAAATGCAACCATGCGTTGATTTTAACACTTCAATAAACATGTAATGCAACAAAGTAAACACCTAGCATGTTATTAGTTGTAAACGCCTGACACCTTATAGTAAACAGATGGACGTGTTACATTTTTCTATAAATTAGGCCTATGAAATAGCCTATGGATAAAACGGATTGAATTTTTTTTGCAGCAGCAAGATGAAAAAGCGTAGTCTAATAGCAGTAACACCAATGTTTACGATTAATGTCATCATCTATCAATTGTCATGCTCTCCACTTGTGCGTCAGTAGTTCTTTTGCTAGTTCCGGATATTCTTCGTGGATAGTTGGTATAAATTCTAAGAGCCGTCTCCACTCGTTGAAACTAATACTTATACCTTCGCGGTATGGGTATAGAAGATAGAAAGTACATATTGTACACATACAATCTGCATAACACTTCAACGGATGAGGTAAGTATTGAAATATGTGCACATAATACCAACCGTCTTTCATGCTCACGAAATAATAATCACCAATGTGTACATGAAAATTCACCGGTTGTGATTTGTTGTCGAGCGCATTCACTTCGTTGACGATTTTTTTGCAATAGTAGAGCGATTTTGCACACTACTTGGAGTTCAGATTGAAAGTCATATTCTCCTGAGGCTTCACTTTAAATTTGTTGTAATTTTTAGTTCACCATGTCTCCGCTTTCGATCGACAATGAAGTCCCAGTCGTCGCTGAGAATGTATTCACTCCATCCTACAAAAGGATCTTCATCATCATCTTCTTCAGCACTGTCGAAGTCTTCCATATCATCTTCTCTATAAACGTACATGTTCGTCAGCTCGATGGACTAGAACTAGACTAAGTTTATTCTGTCAACAACCACAAGAATAACCAGAGTCTTAGGCTTACTTGACTTTTAATACTCGTAAGCTAGACCTATAGGCCTAGGTCGTTAGGAGCTAGACATAGCTTATGAGCTTTAGCTTTAGCCTAAGCTTACACTTAGGCCTGGGGCTAGAGGCCTAGGCCTAGGCCTCTAGCCCTAGGACTACTCCTAGCTCCCAACGTCTGACGGTTCGACTTCAAAGAATACCATAAACGATTTTTTTCTACGTTCATGCAGACTTGCGCAACCGTGGTGTTTCTTTAAAGTTGTGTAGGCCTACATATGCACACCATGGGATTTTCCATCGTGCATTGTAGCCTAGGCACATTCTTAATGACAATGTTGGTCCTATAGCCTAACTAAGCTTATTACAACTAGTGGTTAGTTTAATGAGCATAGACTTAGATCTATGATTCTTTGGCAACTTTTTGAGTTTTTTTTCTATTGCTTCGTTGAATGGTTGATTGTATTGCTGCCTACATAACAATTGAAACTAGGGCCTACGATAAATTGGAAATTCACGCGGTTATCACAATGATATGTCTGTAAATAAGTTATATATAATACGTCATCTTTATAAATAGAAAATCATGACAAAGCATTTTGGTAACTATAAATATGGACTATAATATCATTGCTGCATTAGTAGTTCAACTTGACTTTATCTCTAACAATTGGTAGCCTATTGTTTTTCTTGACAAGGAAAACCGATTGAATACAATATGCAGCGAACTTGATCAAATGCTGTATGATTACTCTGAACAGCATCCAGATACGTGGAATGACCTAAAAGCACAGGAGTTATGGAAGTGCAGCAGCAGCAGCAGGAGCAACGCAGTTATCCAACATTGGAACAGTTTTATAATAAACGACAGGCAGCATTGGAACGTTATCACGTTGAGTATGAACTAGCTCATGGACCCCAGCTCACTAATGAACTTGCAGAAGATGAAATTGATGGTAGAAACTGAGTTATCTATCTAGCAACTGCAACTCATTAACGTCCTGATGATAATGACGATATTAGCATACTGCAGTGCAATCGTGATAATGATTTCTGGAACGTTTTATTTAGTTACCAGCAGTTGATTGTTATAGCCTATAGGCTTCACCACGATAGTGAACAATTGTGCTCTGACGTGCGTCTTGACAGCGATTAAACTGCAAATGAAATCCGCACACTTGTATTTAGTTGCTTAGGCTTACTAAGTATATTAACTTCCTTAACCTCAATTGAATGCGCATTTACCGAATATAGGGAACTATAGGCTTAAAACTGAACATCCTGTGTTCAATACGAATCGTCATTCAAGCCAAAAACGAACTTCAAACCAAGCGACGTGCCTAAGTGTTGGCAGAAAACAAAACAGACACCAGTGCGAGGATCACAATGAACGTTGGATCAAAACAGACAGCATGGTGTCGCAGTGATTGATTTATTTGACGTTGTATGCTGCATTGCCGTTGCCGCTATAGCGACAGTGGAGCTGTCTGTGGTTAATTAGGTCTAGGCTACTGCAAATAACCAACAAATAGCGAAGTCGTAAAATCATATACAATAGGATATAAAACTTGCCTTAAACATTTTCAAACCATGTATTCAACCGAAATGTGAAAGACATGTAAAAATTATTTTTATATCTGAATTGATTGATTGATAGTGTTACTACCTTGATCGCATTGCGTTCAACATCATTAGGCTACGTTACAAGCTACTTAGGCCTGAGATCGATGTGCTATGTTGAGTGTGTTTTCTTTAATTTGTTACTAGAAAACGCGTTTTCCAGTGAACTTTAGTCACAGCTTAGATTTAGATGACTAGGCTAAGCTAACGTTAATTTGTGTTTCGTGAAGAAAATTTATTCTTTGCATACAAATCCAGTGTCACTTCTTATAATGTTTGTATGTTACATCGTAAAAATACACTTGCTAACTAGTCATATAACTGCGGTAGTGGCTTTGTAGTACGAACACAACTAGACCAATGTGAGACTTTGAAAGCATTCGAGGATGGTCCGAGCCGACTGGTGCAGCTACAGCTGCTGCTGACTGCAGCTAGCTTCAAGTTTGCGACTAAAATACCACATGATGGAGGCATCGGTGACGTTGGCGGTGGAAATTCTTCGTGCAGCATCATCTGGTTTGTTTCGAAGTGATGTCCACCTACACACTTCTGACTGACACGGCTTTGAAGTTTTGACAACGAAGAAAAACGAAGTGTTTGTAATGAATGAAATTATGGAATTTTTTTTGAATAAGGAAAGTTGATATTTGCTACTAAATTTTTTCCAATGCAAAGAAGAAGATTTGTCTCGATAAATAAATAATTATTAGTCTTAGCGTTTTGCAAGGATTTTAATCCAATAATGAACACAAACTAGCATTAGGCCTAACGCGTGGCTAGTATTGTGTCTCGTAGTATCTTTGCGCCACCATTCGAAGATGACACATAGGCCTAGGCCTAGGACTATAAAGCCTATACTCGCACGCACTGCTAACCACAGCCCACTGAATGATTTATTTAGTCTAGTGGGCAATGACTTAGCATGGCTCTGTGGGATGGATGTTGCTTCGCGCGAACTATTTAACATGCATTCTATCTGCAAACAGTCTGAATGACTGACAGACTGGCTGACTGACTGACTTAATAAGCAGTTGAAGATGAAGCGTGAGTTTGAATAATTAAATGACGAATTGAAGGCAATTGTTATTGATACTGCACATTTCGGAAATGAAATTGTCGATTTGCAACATCTTCGTTCGTTCTTGGCCTGAGGAAGGAACTATTGCTAGTCATCAAGCTAGGTGTAGTGAGATTGTCCAGTCCGAATAACTTCGTGACGTTAACGCCCGATCATTGGATGAAATTAATCGACTACTTGGTGGAGATTGACGAAGAAATGAAAGCATTCATTCACATGTCTCGGTCGGTGTCTTATCGTGCACACATTGGCGATGAATACTACGTGACTATTAACAGTTCTTCACGTGTCATGGACATAAGTAGATATTTGATTCTATTGTACGCTCCATCCTGCGTGCATGTATATTCTACGGGCGAGGGTGTCTCTCTTCATTTTGACGAGTGGACTCATCTCTCAGCATTGATACCATCTATCCACGAATGCCATCCGGAACTAAGCATAGGCTTAGGCCGAGCTTAGTCTAACTTAGTGTACAGACGACATACAATTAGGCTATAGGTTAAGGAAGTTAATCGCATATATTGTGGTGTTAATAATATTTTCGTGACAAAAACGTATTGCGTATGTTATTCTTCAAACTGCTTTCAAGCGAGTTGCGAATCACGAGTTTCTTAGCGTGTTGCATTAGCGCTTGCCAAATAGATTCGATAAGACACCTCCTCCGAGAGTAGCTAGTATCGGGGCTAAAATAGCACCCAGAAAGCCTCCTTTCTGTATAATCTGTCGCTTCTTTTTCAACTAAGTCTTCTTTATCAACAGACGTCTCAGATTTTGTCTGTTACGACGAAGAGCGGTCTTCTGCTTGGCCGACAACTGCACGTTACCTTGTAGGATGTTTTTGGTGCACTCACTTATACAGTCCAGAAACTCTTTGTTACAGCGTTTCGCGTGCTGAGTTTTTTCCTTGTTTCCCAACTTATGTATTCGCTTCAGTAATGGCAAAAGTTTTCTCATACGATTACTCATGCTGAGAGTTCAATTCAACATCGACATCGGTCGTCGGTCGATACTTTACGATGCGATAACCACTAACAGAAGATGCAATTAGCATGAGCGTCAGCAGGATGAGTTCTAGCACCAAATTTAGAATCGACGACGACGACGACGACGCGGATGATGTACAATTACTAACGAATGGCGATGATGTGTTCGCTATCATATTCAGCGACCGACTGACGGAATAATCATCGTCGCTAGCTTTTTATTCGATCGGAGTGTCTAGTATTACAAACAAATGCAGATTCCTTTTCAGATTTTGTCCGTGCCTAGTCTTCTGCTTGGCCGACAACTGAAGACATCGTAGAATGTTTTTGGTACACTGATTGATGTTATCCAAAAACTCTTTGCTGTGACGTTTCGCACACTGACTTCTCAACTTGTATCCCATATCGATGCGTTCGCTATCGACTTCACAGAGCAACTGACGGAATAATTGCATCACGACTACGGTTATTGTATGAAGGTAAATTAATAAAATGATAAATTCCATATTACAGACCAAAATTTACTTTTGTTTTTAAAATTCGTTTTACTATCGATCGCTCCGCTTGCTCTCTCAGCGTAGCGTTTTTGATATCGTCCAATTCTCTGATCATTTTTCTGTTGGCGACATTTATTTTCGGGACGTCCGAATGTTTCGAATACGCCAAATCGTGTCGGTAAGCCGTGCTGTCTATGCGATTGATGGACCTCGACCACGATTTGGGTGTGCTGTCCGAATTTCGTCTCATATCGAGTCTCGTTCCCGGCCCCGTGAAACTATGACCTGGCAGGTGAAGTTCTCCCGGAAATTTAGCCCAAGGGAGTTTAGTGCGTGCTGTTCGTGCACTTAGCGAACTGGTGAAATCGCCACCTTTCTGTTTTTTTGATAAATTTCGTCTTATTCGACCCGCATTTAGAACACTTTCCTTTCTGCATTCGTTTCCCACGGACATATCGAGCATCTCTGGTCTTTGTCATCTTTCTACACTTCATACAATAACCGTAGTCGTGATGCATCTTTGTCGACGTCCGATGGCCGCATGACTCCGTTCGTGATATGCATCGTTATTTCTTTCTTACGTATACGTATTGATTTTCCCCCGGAAAAATGTTTGTTCGAAGCCGACACCGTTCGTCTTCTAGATCCGGTCGTGGGTCCACCAGGAGGTAGCTGAATGGACTGCCGGTTGCGTCCCGGTAGGCTTCGACTGCAAATCTCCAAGACTCGGGATACATCTGTCGTGATAGCACGGCAAACTGGTTGGCATCTCGAGGATTTTTGAATAGGACTAGATAGTGCGTGTTAAGACTGATGGTTCTGGCGTATTTGTTTTTGTCGAAGACATTCTGAGTCATAGATACCACGCTAATATCTCGATGATGCAATATCTTAGTGAAAATATCGGCCACGAGCTGATTGGTTTTGGACATCAGGTCGTCGATGATTAACATCGTCGGCTGGCTGCCGTCGAACACGCTGTCAGTCATTTGTGAAAGTCCTTCGTGAAATATCACCGATGGATAATTGTCGAAAATAGGCTGATACTCTTTGTAGCAATAATGAATTCTCGACGGCGGCGGATCGATCATTTCCGATGCATTTTGCACGAGTTTCAAAACCCAAGCCGTTTTTCCGCAGGATGTGGGACCGGCAACGATGGCCGTTAACGGATGACGTAGTTTACACAGCGACATGTCAAATGTAAAGGACTATTTTTTGTACGTGTTTGCGAGTATTTATCGATTAACGTGTGCGCTTCGTGCGCAAGATGCACGCGCACCCCTCCCCCACCCAGGGAGGGGAATGGAAGGGATTTGTGGATCGAGATATTTCGAGATTCCTTTGCCCTCGCAGTGCAGTTGCAGTTGCTGCTGATGCTGGATGCTGCTGCTGCTGCTGCTGCTGCATATTTCAGTCAATGGCTGTCTGGCCAATCACACACGAGATGCTCTGCATTAACTGGTAACTAATAAATTGACGTGCATCGACGTCAGCAGACACTTGAGTCGATCAAGGTGAAAAGTTAGAGTTGTGTTAAGACAAGAGGCTCTGCTATGGCAGACGGACCGCGCGATGCACTTGCGCGACGCACTTGTCAGTAGAAATTGTGCAACTACAAAACATCCTATTTGAAAACTAGAGTATGGGGCCAATCGTTTGGCATTATTTGCGTGATCCTACGTTTAGTCGTTTTCATGCAATACCGGAGTGTGACAGACACACACACACAGACAGACGGACGGACAGATACAGCATTGATTTGCGCGGTAAAAATCGACCATATTGCACTGCATACCAAGTATAATTACAAGGCAATGAGCGTCGGTTAATAGCACATTCTAGGCAGACCAAGAAATGTCGGTTATTAGCACATATTTGAACGATAATGCTCAAACTCCACTTAATGGATTCGTTGTCTATATGTTATACAAACAAGTTTGCAACAAACACGGTGAAAAATCGAACCGATGGAGCTTAAGCCTTAGTGTATGCACTGCACCACCGTCGACCGTCGGAGGTGTGATACTCAATAGCTGTCGTCGAGGACACGGTTGATAGCAAATCACGGAGTGCAGTGGAGATTTCGTACATCGCGTGTATTTGAAACGCTCAACACCATCATTGTGTAGATTTTTGACTAGAACATCCAAACTTGACGACAGAAATTTATAACTGTCCAGATAACGTATACCATCAATTTGAAATCCGATAAACTGTTCCGTATTGCTTGGAATTACTGTTATCTTCGATTGCTTCTTATGAAGATAACATTTGTATTTGCTTTTCACTTGACTTGCTACCAATCTAGACATACTTTGTACTGAAAGGTAATGAAATCTTTCATGATCATCCATAATCATGAGAAGTGTAACATGATGTTTGCGCCGATCAGTAAATGTCGAAGTACGAATGGGTACGATTTGATCACCATCATGATATAACACATTCACCGAAATGTCGGGATTCTGACTCTCAAACTTGCCAATAGATGATATTGGTACGGGTGACTGAATACCGTCCATATTCAACAAATGCATGAATGGCTTATAAATCCCTGCCTGGTCTTTATGATAATTTGAAATGATCGAAACTACATTCATACCAGCTAGTACAGAATACTGAAAACAATAGTTATCTGAACTGTAAATGTTCACAACGGCTTTCTTTATTGCAATATGTTTCGGTGTTGGAATGAACATACCGACTGCCATAGGACGATAAGATCCCCAATACAATCGTAGGTAATTTACCTTTGACACAGTCCAACCACTGTTCTGTCCACTAAAAGCATCGACCTTTTCCAGGAACTGCTTTAACACGTTGTTAATGTCTAAGTTCTCCACATCCGATGTTGTTGGTGGTATGAAGAACCTGGCTGATGTACTTTGAAGATTTCCATCTTGAGTTGTCCGTTGAAAATCAACAACCATTTCCAAGTAGTACTTTATAGCAACATTCTCAACTGTAGCTGTCTCGTATGTAGATATGACATCATCACTAATACGACGAATGAAATCACTGACACTCATATCGTCCTGGGTTCCAGTCCACGTTCGATCACCAATTAAACGATCAATGGCATACCGACCGACGCTGTGTGCATCACGATTCTGACATGCATTGCATATGTGATCATCATTATGATACAAATGTGTCGGTAAATAACGATAACATCTATTACAACGTATATGGTTTCGACACGATTCACAGAGAACATTCTGTGTTGGTGCACTACAATTTCTACACCGTCCTGTTGGCAACATAACTAACACTAAAGCTTCCTGGTATAATGGACTGAACTGATGTGTGTTTGTGTATTTATACCATCTCAGAACAAAGCACCACATCAATCATCGCTTTGATCCTCTATACCTCATGTAGGGAAAACAGCATTATGTACTGGTACTGACTGGTACTATCATACACGTGCTGGTAATGTAATGATTCTCAGCACATGTTGAATGATCTACGATCGAGATGTAACGTAGATCATCACGTACCATATCCTTTGATCGTACGGGTGATCAGACGGACTGGTATCCTACACGGTCCAGTGATGCTTAGCTGGATAATAATTGAATAGCGATCGACGGACTGCTGAACCGTGTAGGTGCAATAATTGACATTGGCATCGTCAAGGCATCGTCCGACGAGTTCTGGTTATCAGCATTGCTGCACGCCGGCTGCTGGTGGTCAGCCAGTAGCCGTCGGCAATGCGTCGGCCGTGGCAATGCATATCGGCCACCACGCTGATGCGTATCACCGTTAAACGCTTGATAATTGATACGTGAATGGTACGGTGATGCACGGGTGAATTCACAGACGGACCGTTGATCGCCGACGCGTTGCCGTCGCCAGCGACGGCAGTCGACGAGGTCTACTGGCTGACTGCCAGACGGCATCCAGCGAAGCTGAGCGTCCGACGAGTTGTGATCAGCCATGCATAGCGGTAATGCGGCCGCCACATGTCCGACGAGCAGTAGTCGATAATTGACTCCATATATAGTCGGCTGACGCGTTGCTGACGGCAATAGCAATAGACACCAGCGAACGGTGATGCATGCATTGCCGATCCAACGGCGACGTCGTATCGTAAGCCTATGCATTAGCATGTTGAATGATCAACTGGCCTTTGATCATCATTAGCGGTGAAACTCCCAATAGCAATGAACACCCCTCGCGGTGTGCCCTATCAACGGAGTGCCCTATCAGCGGACTACTCTACTAAAGTCTCTATGTTTACTCACTACGAAGATATGGAAGACGACGAAAAATGCAACAAGAAACTCTGCTATGGCAGAGGGACCGCGCTACAGCTTGTCAGTAGAAATTCTGTAACTACAAAACATCCCATTTAAAATCTGTCGTGTGGCATTATTTGCAGACAGACGGACAGACATGCGACGACGGCATATACCGCGCTTAGCGTAGCGTCGCGCGGTAAAAATCGACCATAGGCCTATTGCACTGCCCACCAAGTAGAATTACCAGGCAACGAGCATCGGTTGATAGCAAATCGCTAGGCACACCGAGAAATTTCGGTTTTTACAGCATATTTGAACGATA
>Ga0209782_1001356_pt1 | contig 12643 bp, 10 predicted proteins | sample WorMetmaBAHAMAS1_FD_187390 | JGI IMG/M metagenome (GOLD analysis project Ga0209782, IMG submission 187390) | Marine gutless worms symbiont microbial communities from Max Planck institute for Marine Microbiology, Germany - Inanidrilus... | ecosystem: Host-associated > Annelida > Digestive system... | reverse complement strand
GTACAACGTCTTCGGGCAGACCATTCCATATACGAGGACCAGCGACGCTAAAGCTCCGGCTACCGACAGTAGACAGTCTAAACGTCGGCACCACCAGGCAACTGGAGCTCGCAGAACGGAGTGCCCGCCGACTAGGCAGATCTGCCACACGGTCGAGTGGTCCGAGGTATCGCGGTGCTGTGCCACTTCTATAGTCCATCCGGCTTTATAAAATGACATGACAGTTACAATCGGTTACAGGTTGGCAAAAGACTCACACAACTGTTAAAACGGTGCCAGATATCTCACTGGGTAATGCAGCAATATTTTAAGGCACGGTAAAGTCATCTCAGTTATAAATAATTTACTTTAATAATTTAATTTAGTTTCACTCGTACTTTGTAGAATAAAAGGTACTGAGAATAATCAGCAACTAGTAAACTCAACACAAAGTGGCACTTGCTTTATTTACACCAGCAACCTGTTGACTAGAGTTAATGCAATCCATGAAAAAATAGCTGGAGCTGATTCAGTAATTTTATGTCACCTGGACCGGCCGAGTCACTACCTGGTCCAGTAGTGACAAACACCAATGAATCATGCTATGTTTCCTGCAGTTGATGGTGGTAATCAGTTGGTTATCCAATCCTGCAGCAGTTTACCTGATGGCATCAGCACCAGTTCAGCTAAGTACTGATAAAATTCAACACATAAAGCAACCACCCATGTTGACAATGTTTGGCCAACATCAAAACAGACATGCTGCCAACACTAATTACTGGTACTGTTGGACCAATGCTGATCTACAAAAAAGACCAGCACCAATTCAATCTACAGTGGACCGGATGTGGTTCAAAATCAGTACCAAGATCTGTTATAACTCTACCATAAATGTCCTTACAAGTCTTAGTCTAGATGTGTACCTCATTCAGCGGATATAACTGACTTCACAAAGTGATGCAGTAATCAATGCAACAGAGTCACTTCAATATAACACACTACATTACAGTACTTGCTAAGTAAAATCAGATGGAGCTAGTTACAAACCATCATATAAAACAACAAAAAATAAAGATACATGATCTTAATCAAGATAGAACTTGATAAGCTTAAACAGCATGCTTTCCAGCCATGAAATAATCTAACCAGTGTCTGCAGCAAAGCAATAGACTGCAGCAAAATTTCCTGATGTCCTAACTTTATGACACCAATATGCTCGAGATCTTCATTTGTTGATGTCAGCAGCCGTCGGCCTGTAATTCCAGCTAGTGCAAAACAATCTGCATATCCTGCCACACTACTGTCTAAACCTACAACATAGCACACATCACCATAGTTATACTCAGCATAAAATTACTAAATTTCTGGAAAAAAATTATGGTTACCATTGGTACATATCTACACAACATTGTTACACAACAAAAACAACATTTTGTCATGCATATTCATAACAATGGCAGCAGATGAGTTCCCACAAGTGGTCTGACTATGACAGGACACTGAGACAGACAACGGAACAGTCGGGTAGCGTCATTGTGACTGTCACATCCGTCTCGCCCGCCGAGGAATGCAACACATAGCCACCTGTGCATTTCCCCCACATACTGCTGCATCATGCTGCATTTTTTCTCATATTTGGTAACAAAAATTGTTCTATCGCACATATACATGTATACATTATATGGGCACTTTTAGAAACATGAAATTTTGAGTTGACACTGTTTAGATCAATTCTGCTGTTATCCGACAGCCCAAGAGTCGTCGTCTCACTTATCGTCTGACCTCTTCGCAAAACCAACGTCCTGAAACTGTCCCGACGTTTGGTTCAGTTGTCATATAATAAATTTATTTAGACCCACCACAGGCACTTTGCAGCCGATAGGTCAACACGTTAATCAGTAAAACACTGAATATCCGCAAATTTACAACCTCTAATCCATGAAACAACATTATCAGTCGTCCAGGTATCAATTTCTGGCACAGATACCACTCTGTTTATCGACATTCTACAACTGAAATCAACTTAAATCACCCGCATCCACAGCCCGCATCTAACTTCCGTGTTTACTGTTTACATTGAGAGCGAAGACTATTTAATAACATTTCTAAGCTCTATTTAATCACCTGCTCACGACGGGCTACGGGCCGCGAGAGGGACGGCCCAAGCCGCCCAACCCCACAGAGTTATATTTTTTTCTATGTAAATGGGCCCAACCACAGTTCTGTCTGACCACATAAGACAACGTACAACATAAAATGGAATATAAGTGGGGTTTACTGGAATGCCGTCAAAATTGTATACAATGTAGATAAATTCATTCTATCTAATCTTTTGAAATGCGATATTGCAATCCATTTCAGAATGGCAGCGCGACAAAGTAGATTGGTCCCGAAAAACCCCAATTTTTCGACTTTAATTGGTTGCCATAGCAACGTCCCGTGAGGAATCAAAAAAGAGGTCCATGCAGATCGGTCATATTCGAACAAATACCTATCATTTGGTGCAAAGATCTCGAAAATCGGTCCAGAGGATCCTGAGATAGGCCTAATTTGTCTGCAATTAAAAAGACAAAAAAATTACTGCAAGCAAAGTATATATAGCCCGGTCGGAAAGTGTGCTGAGCGGGCTAAATAAATGATCAATTACCTATATGATCTATTACCTTGCTAATAACTAAACATTTAAGGCCCTGCTTTTGACGTTATCATTGTTGGCTATTGCTTAGTAGTGGTACTAAATGCTAAGTATGTTTTATACAATGTTTTAAATGTAATAATATATACATCTCGTGTGTTAAATATGTTTTATGTTATTTTAGCATTTAGTACCACTTCTAAGCAATAGCCGACAATGTCAATGAAAACGTCAAAAGCAGGGCCTTAAATGTTTAGTAAATTTCACGAAATTTTATTGTTTTTCCATTGAACATTTCACCTTACATCTCAACAAACTGTGTGAGAGCGCAATATGAATGATAGTATGCAGAATAGCGACATCAGGTCTTCTTCAAAATATATACAACCAACACAAAAATGCAAGTAATTAACCACAAAGCTAGTTTTAGTCATCAAATCACAAACACATACCAGTTTCTAAATTACAAACCATATCTAGTTCATAACGGCATCAACTAAAACGTTTTCGTTACATGGCCAAAGCCGTATGCACACATAAAATCAAAGCAAATAATTGCTGCCACAAACACTTATTTTGTAGCAGCATTCATTCTAAAACGAAGACTTGCAAAAGACTGTCAAGCATGTAAATTAAACAGGGAGGATGCCCAGTCATGCGTCCCCAGTCAGATGTTTGGCGCCCCACTGCACCTCCACGGGAAATTTCTGCTGAGTACAGCTGGGCAGTTGGGACGAAAAGTTAGTGATAATATTGCGGTTTTATGACAAAAACTGCATATCTGAACATATATCACCAACAAAAATTTTCCACTGACCGGACCCAACCCCTTCGGAGATTCCTCCCATCCCATCCCACCAATGCCACCACATAGGTGAAGGTACTAGAACCGCCCGCTGTCTACATGTTAGCCACGGCCACGATACCGCAAGATAGTTATTATCAGAGAGTCAACAGGAAGAAGAGTCGGATATTTCAGAAGATGAACGTGGAAACTCCGCAGCTGGCTATACTGATCGGCGTGACAGGTCGCTCGTTGATCGTCTGCTCTTTCTCAATCGCTGCCAGCGTAGCGGTTCCCTCCACCACTTTCCTGACAACGAAATTCCATCGTACACACACACATACATACACATACACACACAGACAAATGCAAGCAAGTTGCTTCAGTAATGGTACCGACGGCACGCATAGCTGCCATCCGTTTTTAGCGCGAGATGTAATATATAGGCCTACATCTCGCGCTTATGCTACGATGTCAGTGTCCGTCTGTCTGTTGGTCTGTCTGTGACGGAAGTGCATTGGCGCATTATAGCTAATTTAGGTTTCAAATTCCGATCCAAATTTACCGCGCATTGTGGTCGCGGGGAGGGGTAATCTAAACAACAACATCTCGCGCTATGCTATAGCCACCGCTAGGCCCTCTTGTTTTGTAGTTCAACTGCAGTCACCAGGTTCCACCTAATACATGGCTCGTTAGGTCCACAAGAGTCAACATTATAAACAGCATCTCGATCGGTTCAACCATTTTTGCAGGGCTGACTAGTCAGATCAACACACAGACACACATAGGCGTAGTGACAGATGTCAATACATCAGCAGCAATAGGCCTAGACGGCATCTGTGTCTCTAGTGCACAGACGCCAGTTATTGCGTCAATCTTTTAACGCAAAGTTATGCCAATCTCAATCTCTGATATTTGCAACCTTCTTTGTCACTTTTCGCCTGGTGACTAAATAAAAATGTGACACAAAAAACTCCAAAATTGACATCATCAATGCACCACAACTGCTGCAGCTGCTGGTAATGTTGGCATGATGTCCGTTACCCAAAGGCGACGTATTTTGTGTCCATCCATTTGGCCGGCTGCAGCGTTACGTAGAACTGGGATCCGTTCGTATGTCGACCCTTGTTCGCCATTCCGACAATACCTCGGCGATCGTGCGACATCACGAAATTCTCATCTACGATATACAACACATAACCGACATCGACCGATCAACAACGTTTATAAAGTAATTTGGCAAAGGCCCACAGAGCCAATCACCACCGCACTGGTACAAATGTCTAGAGTTGTTTACACGTTTTGTAAGACCTTGCGGTTGTCTGTCGCAGGCTCTGGGCAGCCACTACTGCATGGTATTGGTTTTTCCAGTGTGGGATCTGGACATCCACCTAACACGTTTTCTTGGACTCAGAACAGTCGGTAGGTCTATCTCAAACAGCATTTAAGTCGGTTCAGCCGTTTGTGCACAGCTGACGGCTGTACCCATCACAGACTCTATGTTTGACAGATATTTAGCAATAGGCCGCACAGTGTAAAAAGTACAAGTAGACCAAGAGAATATAGATTTGTTTAGCACTTTAAATATTGCACTCACCTGTAACGGGCTTAGGTAGGGCACGTGTTAACGACAGATGATGCATTTTTTACCTGTCACCCACAAGTTTAATTTATGAGTGGTGCCTGCATTTACTGCCGTGTCACAGAGCATCGTCACACTTTAGCCAGCTACTTATTTCACATTCTCGGTATGATTAAAGGCTAAAAGGCTAAGCTGGCCTGAGTAGCTAATTAAATACCAGGAGAATAAACTGACGAAAGGTCACCCATCTCACTAATCTCAGTACAAACTGGGATCCACGTAGAATAACTCTGTTGAGGCAACATAAGCTAAACGGACACATAAAATGATAACGACTACTGGTAATTAACTGAACACACAGCAATAGTATAAATTAAAAATTAAACAACTAAACATTAAAAAATTTAAACAAACACTTGCTGAATTAACACAAAAATACCTAATAAAAATATAGGGTAATAAAATAAAACAAGTCGGTTGCAAATGCCAGTCAAAAGATGCCAAAAATCTCACCAAACCATTTAGTGACTCAGTATTGACACACAAAAGGTGCGACGTCTGTTTTTAACGATAACTTTATTATAAATTTACAACTGAATCTGTCAGTAAAACTGTGAAAAAGACATTTGGTGAAGTTATGGGCAAGAAGAGATTGGCAGTGCACATCTTCGTTGACTTGTAACAGCTAACGGCTAAATTCTGCTTAATCCTAGGCATCATCATTTTTATCCATTGTTTCTCTGCTGTTTGATGCCAGCATCTTTATCAGAAATCCTTTCCATCACACATTTCTCACAAGCACCATCACAGACAATCAATGTTTTCACTCTCATGTCTCTTTTTCTGTGTTATTTCAGTTCTTTTTCAGATCATTTTGACTTCAGTTACATGCAATGCTAACAAGAAATTCAGATGCCATGCATCAGTTTTTTTAGAGCATGTTTATTAATATTATTAAGTACTGAATGATGAGAAAAACAACTTAATCAACTTAATGGATCGCATTGTGCTATGAACTAGCTGCTACTAATGGACTAGACTAGCTGTTATAGGCCTGTCACATATAATCAATACAGCAAACCTTCGAACACGGGTCCATAGATAGATTCACCGCCATTTCCACGTTTCATCCATATATCTGAAAACATCAGTACTCAACTAACATATTTCTATGTATATATGACAATTAACTGTTTCACTTTCTGGCACTGATAACTATATCACAAAATTATTCAGAACGAGTTGTAAGAACATTTTTATTATAAAAAAGGCGAAAGGTTGTTCTTAATAAATCAGTATTCAGTAACTACATTGAGAAGAAGTGAATGTGCAAGGCAGCCAAGACGCCAAGATGAGAAGATGTCAAAGTTAAAATTTTGCATGACGATAAATGTCCCAGCAGCCTCTAGTTGAGTCCTGCCTCTTTGTTACTAACATGCCATGAAAATCTGTAAATGAGGCTGTTGTTGAGAATAATTCAATAATGCACCAATTCAATAGAGCATCAAGCTCAATCACACGTCTTTTGCTTTTAGGGCAATACATGATGAAGCCCACATTATCTCTCTCGTATTCTTATTCCTTACCTTCCTTCTCGTGTTCTTAGAGTCTTCCTCTTCTGACCTCTTACAAGATTCTCACACTAATCTTACTTCTGGTTCTTGCTGCTGAAGCTATATTGAAATTTGTGCTACCATTAACTCAATCCAATGCAGTATACATATGTAACTATGGCAACAAAGGTTTCTTATTACGTGCTGCAACCGATCACTTCAAATCACAAGCCAATCAAACCAGAATGAAAGCAGCAGTGCCAAAGATGTCTGTACTCTACGAAGTATCCATCAGAACTGCAGTTTGTCCATATAGACTGAAAGTCGTTGACACACACTGTCACTTACCACCACCCTGAATCCAGCCATTAGGGACAATGCGGTGAATTAGCGATCCTTCGTAATGAAGTTTGAACTCCGAGTCGGGTGAATCGCCACGTTCGCCAGTGCACAAAGCACGGAAATTCTCGCAAGTCTTTGGCACAATGTCGTTGAACAACTGCCTCAAAAACATGTGCCAAAACCAACAATGCATAATACTCATTTCACTTCATTATTTATTTTAATATTTATTACTCTGCCCTTGTAGGAATCTGAAGCATTGTGATAAGTACGTCTGTCTATGTGTAAGTTTGTCCAACTGACTACATGCATGTCTTGGAAACCACATATTCAAACTTCAAAAAGTGTCTGTGCACGTTGCCTATAGTGATCGCTCAAGTCCTTTTCCGGTGGCATTAATTATGTACTATTTGCTTGTGGATGACATCACATTTTCCCATAATGGGCCCTATGGTGGCATGATGCTACTGCAGCAGCCTCAATGCAACCTGTATAACTGTGTACAGTCTGTCACAGATTAGAATTTGGTGGTTTTAGGGTGAGGTCTATTTGCAATTAAACGAAAAATGGAAATTTTACAATTTTATTAAAATAACAAAATAAGCAATATATTTACAAAGCAGAGTACAAAATAAGCTAGGCCTAATTACATATAATTGAGTATTTAGTGTGAATGCCAGCATTTATCTCAGCCAATTAAAGCTAGCATTCAATTAAATGACCCCACAGGGATGCAAGGCTAAGTTGACCTAGTTAGCTGGTTACATACCAAGGTGGTATACCGCCCAAAGACGGTCACTGATCCAGTACACACTAGGCTCGACATAGAGTAACTTCATTGATGCAACAAAGGACGTTAACACTATGCTAAACTGTGAACCAAGATAAGACAAAGTGTGCTTTGTGTACATAAATCTACCATTATAAGCTGACAAAGGTAACTATGGCAATTCAGCAGTATTGAAACAAGAGAGCCTAGCACTGGCTAAAACGGCGCGAGATGATCCGCCCGCAAGCAGCACGGCGAGCAGCACGGCGCCCTCCAGCAGCACGGCGGCCAATGCGCGGTAAAGTGGAATTGGAATTTGAAACCTAAATTAGCTATAATGCGCCAATGCACTACCGTCACAGACAGACGGACAGACGGACACTGACATCGTAGTATAAGCGCAAGATGTATATACTACATCTCGCACTAAAAATATACAGCTGCATGAGTACCTCAATCACAAGTTGATCACAGAACTCATTACCAATTTTTAGTTCCAAGAAAACAAATTCATGCTACCATCCACAACATCAACCAACAATAATTACGAAAGATAATTAATTACAACATTATCACATGTAGTGACAATGTATGAGAATCCAAACATCATGGTTACTGAAAAATAAGTCAAAAATTAAATTTAAAATTAATTTAAAATTAAAGTAACAATAATGTTACTTTTGAGATACTAGGATAACAATATAAATGATAGAGCCAGACATTGATGTACAAGATTACCTGGAGCACAAGCATTGCAAAATCATTACAAAACAAAATGGTGACAATTTAAGACATTCCAGAAAGCTGCCAAGTTAGTTAGCTGGATAAGAAGAGATGGAGTCCATTTGTACAGTTTTGTGAGACTAATGACATGGAATTGTTGGACGCATGCAAATACAGTAAGGTGCATTTACTACTCACAAAACTGGTAAGACAATGCACTGTGTCAAGATGTAGACCCACACTGATGCCAAGCACCTTAAATGTGAAATATGACAAATTGTGTAATTTACAGAAATTTGAAACAAAACTGCAGACACTGCAAAATATTCTCTGTATTTACTACTGTTTAGGTACCAAACAATTGCATGGCCTGATGTGTGTGTCTGTGTGTCTAAACAATCATGTTTAAAATTGATGACCTTTTACCTGGTTAATACTGACAGATCTAGGTCACGTTTAAAGGTCAAGGTCAAAGTTGTCATTCACATGAACAAAATGTTACTAAAGCAATCGCTGTGACCTCAACTGAGGGCTTACTATTTGTCTGATATTTCAATCGTATATGCCAAGTGGTACCAAAAGCATAAGAACAGGTGAGTCATGATGGGACATGTGCCAACATTTCTAGTTGATTGTCAGTTACCACAAAATAATCCTATTGATATTGTTTGAAATACCTTGCTGGAAGTACGATAAGTATGGTATGCCTCTTCAGCAAGTGTGGAATAAAGTGACAACGGTCGGAAGTTCACATAAGCTTGTTCTTCCTCAGCCCAGTGAAGGAATTCCTGAGGTCCTCCAATCAAGATTCCATTGGCAAAACAAATGGCTTTGTCATCAAAAACCCACATTTCACCTCGTAACTCCTGTAACAATAAGCCAACTAGTTGTTTGATGATTTAGTTCAACATAACACCCTGCAATCAATCACTAAACGCAGAGAATGACATGTTATGTAACTAAGTGCAGATATCACTTTATACAGTACCCCAACATGATAAGGAAAAACTGGTAGTAAAAATTTTGCTGTCAACACCAGTGCATATACCATATACCACCAACAGCAAACTTGTGTCACAACGAAGGGAAACAAGGCATTAAGACCAAAACAGGTATATTTTTATCAATGTTTTAAAATATTTTTGCAAGGCATTAAGCACAGCAGACTTTGCCCCCACATGCAAAAACACAGGGTGCACCAATAAAAACAATCCCTTTGGAAAAATTCATTATCTCAGTTACTGTAACAGATTTTTTCACCAGATTTAAGTATTTCACAGAGGAGGATTCAGGCCACATACATAGCAAATTTTGTTACAATATTTGCTATGGTTAAAAAAATACAAACATTTGAACTTAAAATTACATTTTTCTAAGTGAACAAGTAACTAAACTGCGATTCTGATGTAAAAAATAATAGCAAATACACCATATTGATATGCCAATGGGTTATCATCTGTGGGGTGCTATGGTGGAATACTATCAGACACATGTCAAAGCTGGCCAATATCATGCCGAAATAAAACAGTGCTTTGTCGACAATACAGAATGATTTGCTTCACAAGTTCATTGATTAGGCAATTGTATCATTTTGCAACAGATTTAAATTGTGTGTTTCTGTAACTGGTGGACACTGACATTGTAAATACTCTGTTTAAATACAGAGTGTGCTTAGGCATCTGATGTTCATGATTGAAACATCTGAACTGTTGTTAAAAAGCTGTGAAAAATTTGATTTGTTATTTGTGAATATTTAATGTGCAACTGCACGTTCACTTGAAAAAGTGAACTTTAAAGTTTAAACTGCTGTATCTGAGGAACCATATCAGTCATTTCAATAACATTTACAGGATATGTTGTATTAATACTCCTATACAAAGCCTGAAAGTTTGGCTCAAATCCGTACTACCATGGCTGAAATACAGCATTTTTTCTAGAGGATTGTTTTTATTGGTGCACCCTGTACAGACACCACCCACAGACACACTGACAGTAATTCAAATCACACCCACGTTGCACAGTGAAACTCCACTACCATTTTTATGAGTTCTATAGGCTATGCCTCATAATAAGCAAACACAATGCAAAACACAAAACTGGAAGTACACGATGTATTGCACTGTCACAAACTGAGTCATGGCCACAGGTAAAACTACAGCAAAGTGTGGTGAATTAACTTGACGACAAATGTAATGAAAGTAAAAAAAGTATGTGCTGTGTATAGACCCAGTGTGATTTGTATAAATACATATCACAGCATACATAGTAATATACTGGGTCTTCCAATATAATGGTATAATTTATATATATACCCATACATATATTCATGTTGGGTCACAGACCCAATTTCTGAAGTTTGGACGTATTGTTTTTTTTACATATGTGAGCCTACAATCACACAAACAGACATACTTTGTACCTCTCCCAAGGGCACAGTACTGTAACAACTAAAATAGAAAATATTTCAGCAATAAACAGTGTTAACAATTGCTGTTATGTAAAGGTTCAAATATGGGTAAGCAACATTGCAGCAAATTGGCTACTTTCTTGCATCAGAACATTGACAGTAAATATACATGGCACTTTGTAAGAGTCCATCTCAATCTAGTTGGGTGTCTCTCATTAAAAATGCTCAAATTAACACTTAGGTCCGGTTTTTCCACAGCAAATTAATCTCCCGTAAACGGACGATTTAATTGACAAACTGCCGGTGGAAAAACGACATCTGAGTAAATTGATCATTATCTGCCGGATTTAATGCCGGATTAAATTAACGGGAGATTAATTTGCTGTAGAAAAACCGGACCTTATGATCAGACTTACCTTTCGTTTCTCTGCAAGAAACAAGTTCCATTCGAATTCCAACAGTCCTGTGATCTCTGGTGCTGGATATTTGTCTGGATCTCTCTGGTGCAGATCCTGCAGTTTATAATAAGCACGAATAAACATCCAAACACACTGAGTAGTAAGTATGGCTGATAAAATGGGCAAAACAGGCACATATGAAACACTAAAGTCAACTGAACAGTGAATCTGGTTAACATTTTAATTGAATTTTGTTACTGCACGCTGCCATGCTAGCGTGGTATATACTGTGTCCGTGTGTCTGTCACATAATGATATTCTATCAAAAAGGCTGAACACAGAATCACACAAATAATGCCACACAATAGCACTGGGACTCTAGTTTTGTGATGCCAAGGATCTTGACGTAATTTGAACGGGGTCACCCCCAACAAAGGCACCAAATGCAGGTGGTGCAGGTTAAACTCGGCAACTGTCGTCATATAACTCTCTGTAACTCGAAAATGGTGCAAGATAGACACAGTTTTTTTCTATTAAAGTCAAATAGAAAGTCAAATGGTTATGTTGCCATTGACATGTGGGATCCCTAACCCCAAACCACCCCAATTTATACATTATGCACTGTCTTTCATACCTTTAAAGCATGTGAATATAAAGACTTCAAATTTGGAACACAAGGTGATCATAGCAAATCCCACCACATAGATGACAACCATTCCTAAAGTCCCTAAAAGGGGTAGGGTTATGTCATGTGACCCATTTTACATTTTGGGGGCCCATTCATATCTGAGTAATGGCTATCAACTTGTGTACACTGGTTGACCATGTGACATGTTAGCATTGGGATTAAAAATTGTCCCTCATGTGGACATGGTCGATGCCACGTGACATCTTTCGATTTTGGCAAATATTCTTCATTTTAGCAGCTAACTTCGTCTTGCTTGCTGCCATATTCGTGTACACTAACGTTTAATTTCGTAAACCTGTACACTATTCGTAATCGTGTACACGCGCACATTCCCATGACAGACCCTAATCTACATTCACCAGCATCACACACACCTCTGCCCACAACGAGTACAGGTCGACTGTGTTTACCTCTGCACAGCATTTTGCCATGTGAAAAGTGACATCATTCAGTAATCCGGATACTGAAAGTGCGAAACATCCTTCTCCTGCTTCTCCGGCCATTTTTTGTTGTCATTGGATACCATAGCATAGAAACAACATAGAGACATTGGCTGCGTTTTTTTATTCCAGACTAGATTAATCTTGTCTAAGACGAGACGACGTAGACAAGATTAATCTGCCCCAGAATAAAAGAACGATAAAGCGTTGCTACTATAGCAACTACTAGCAATGTCAAAGTAAACAGACCGGAAAGTTTAAAGCAAACCATAATGCAGTTTACAGTTGATATAGTTACGAACTGAAAGTCTATCTAATAACTAGGCCTACAACTGTTTAGCAT
>Ga0209782_1001355_pt1 | contig 12647 bp, 9 predicted proteins | sample WorMetmaBAHAMAS1_FD_187390 | JGI IMG/M metagenome (GOLD analysis project Ga0209782, IMG submission 187390) | Marine gutless worms symbiont microbial communities from Max Planck institute for Marine Microbiology, Germany - Inanidrilus... | ecosystem: Host-associated > Annelida > Digestive system >... | reverse complement strand
GCCTAAAGACATACACACACATACAAACAACCGGCGTCCATCAGCTGGTCACTTCAGATGATGACACATCAGTGATGGACGAACACACAGCAAGTCTCTGCCGTGCACGGCCGTGCGTGCACGGCACTTTATGTACAAACTCCAGTATCTTCATCATTACAATCAATCTGCTAACGTCAATGAACCGCGCGACGCTGCCTCGCACAAAATCGACCGTATCGCGCTGTATGTCGAGTGTAATTACCAAACAACAAGCGTTGCGAGCGATATTTAAAGCACATTGCTACACTGACCGACAACTGAGTCGGTTATTAGCACATATACGCGCACGGTAAGGCCCAAACTCCACTTGGTCGATTTCTTGTCGACGTATTATACAAGCAAGTTTGCAAGAAATACACAAAATCAAACCACTGGAGCTTATGAGCCTTAGTGTATAGCATCACTGACATCTAGCGCCATAGGTGTGAGCAACAGAGGTCCGTTGTCGACGGTATTGTTGATCTCAGTTAAGCTTAAATTCCACGGAAGCAGTTTTCCTCCTAGCATCCTCGCGACAGGCACGAGGATGCTACGAGAAAATCGGTCCCGTGGAATTTAGGTTTTAACGGCGTGCCGTGGCGAAATTTTTATAATACCACAGTTGCTCATGCAAAAATGGGTCACATGAGCCCAACCACGCCCATTTTCGGGGTGATTTGTCATCCATTTGGCAAGACTTGATATAATCTCCCTATGTACAACATTTGACAGCTCTATAGCTTCAGCTATTCCTGAGATATAAATAGGACCCCTCAAATTTACAAGAAGCTCTGCTATTGCAGAGAGACCGCGAGACACGCTTATCAGTAGAAATCTTGCAACTACGAATCATCCCGCTTGAAAAACATTGCAATCAACAAATAATCTTGAAGTATATACACCCAAGGTCATTGTGATTGCTGCTTTTAGATAGGCCATATATCATATCTGTGAGTGGCCTGTTGTTATAATGTTTCTATCTAGCACCGTTTTAGATATACCATTTTTGAAGTAAACGTGACTGCCTGTGACCTTGAGCGCTCTTCAAGCCTATGGCGCAGTGTCCCAGATCCATTGCAAGTCGTCTAGTTATTTTTAATAATTGTCCTTTCTGTCACGGTACATTTTAGTTACGAATGTTACGCACTTTCCTATCATATCATAATGTATCGTATCGCTGACTGTAGCTGCAGTGTGACATATATGGCTAGCTGGAACACAATCTCCGACACATTACACGCACTGATTGTCAAGTCAAATGTCGTGAGATTCTTGCCACGACATGTACAATAACTGCTTGCGAAACGGCATGCACTGTCGTTAAACGTCGCACGAATTTAAAAAAAAACATTATCTGCAAGACTAAAAAGCAGACAAACGCACCGAATATTCGTGAAACGTTTAATAATGCGGCCAAGGCGTAAATTCAACTGCAAAAAACTGCAGTTTTCGGTACGTTTATTGTTACCGCACGTTGAAAATTTGCATCAAAATGCGGAGAGAAACGAGCGAGCGGCGGCATTGGATTGCGTGAGTTGGCGGCGGCGGCGGCGCTAACCGACGAGAAATGGTTTGCGACATGGCGTCATGTGATGTAAGCCGGATTAATCGATAGACGTGCGCGTCGACGATAGAAGCAGTCCAGTCCAGCTTGCAGTCAGCTTTAATTACGACGCCCATACCCACACACACACACAGCCGGCCGTCGCCAGCACTCAGCGACGGACGGACGGTCGGTCGGTCCGCCGTCGTTATCAACTCGTCTCATTCTTGCATGACGTAAACACTGTCATCTCGACCCTGAGCTCCTTCTCCTCTATTGATTTTTCCGGCCGTCCGCGGCGACCGCTCCACCGCAGTGCCATCCCGGACTGGCGGCTTCTACCAGCCGGACTTCGACCGCCATCACCACCCGCCGGGGTGGTGCAGTAACGACGTCGGTGATGGTGGTCGAAGTCCGGCTGGTGGAAGCCGCCAGTCCGGGATGGCACTGTGGTGGAGCGGACGCCGCGGACGGCCGGAAAAATCAACTATTAAATTCGCGACCATGCACTACTTCACCCTCTGTGCACGCACACCGACAGAAGCGCGTCCACGTAATGAGATCGGTCCAGTTTCTCGCATCGCACCCACTGTCCGTCATCGCACGAAATGATAAAAAAGCCGCACGAAATTGGGAGAAAATGTTCGCTATACATGACGCAGAACAATCGACCAGAATTCTGCGAGTGGTCCCCGGAACTGGGGAGTATTCTTTCTTTTGTCCTCTCTTCCCCTTTCTCAAAATACAACTCGTCCTTCCGTCTCGACCTTCCCCTTTTCTCTCCCTTTCCTCCTACTTTTAGTGAATTTGTAGCGCTGTTTGTGGGTGTATGACTGCGCTTACGTGTCGTACAGCAAGGCCTGCAACCAGCTGTATGTCGATCACTGCACTCCAAGTAATTCAAGAAGCCAAGTATACACACTGAAGTAATATCCATTAACGAGTGAGTGGATCTGAAAGGGCGTCTATATAGGATGGCGCCTGTGGGTGCGTAATCGTATCAGCGACGTGCCTTCTGACGTCGCTATACGCCCCTTTGTGACAGCGTTCTGTCAATTCACACCGCCCGCTCGCGACACAACTCGAGTTGCGTCGTGTCGGGGAGGGGATGAACTGGCTATAAGTTGGCTTGTTGACATTGCTGTTTATTATTTAGCCCACCCGACATGCTTGTCCGGCCAGCTATATGTTTTGCTTCTCTTTTCTCTTTATTTTTAGTGGTCGACTTTCTAGACACGAAATCTTACAAAGTACCAAATTTTCATGATTGGTAGATGTACGGGACAGGCTGATTAATCTGACATTCATTTTGCGGTCGCTCAAGGGACGTTGACATGGCAACCAACTTTAGAGGCCAAATCGGCGTGGCACACCCACCTTCATTCTTTGTGCTAGCGTTCGACAAGAAATTTGAATATCGCTATGCTGATGAGCGCATTAATAGCGGCGACGATTCATCTACATGGCGTAGAAAATTGGTGAGCTTCGGTCCCTCGGAGACTACGAGGCTAGAATGTGTACAGCAGGCGTCCAGCAATATGGGGTTAGTTAACGACGTTCACTAGAGGGTGGCACTGTTGAGCACCGCGTCGATCACATTTCGGGTTTGTTTCGCTACTAATCGCTAGAAAGGCGACATTGCTATGCCGGGCTGGCTACACGCTAGGCTTTGCCGTCTTTCTAGTTATTATTATTCAATGACGAATAGCTGACACTGACTCAGCATGCTGACGTATAGTGTCTGCGTTGCTTGTATGAACGACAAATCACAAACTGCGTTCACTACTACTACTACTACTAGTACAAATGTCAAGATTATGGTGACACCATCACAAAAAAAGTTGCGGGGGCACCTTACACAAATTAAGACTTAAAACACGTGTCCAAGTTCAGTTACATAAAAACATCAGAGTGAATCAGACACGTCTAGCAGCTATAATACCAGCGCTGTAGGCCTACTCTGACATTGTAGTCTAGATGATAACTTCCGTTGCACTAACATGAGATGAACGACAGAAAGCTCGTCCATTTGCTGTATCTCAAGTTGTATCTCAAGTTGTCGTCGAGTGCGTGGGTCATCCTATCCTTGTGTGTCGCGAAAAAAAATCTGTGGTAAGGTGACTGCTCGTGTGCTTAATTGCTTCGCATATCACGTATAATATGATCGTTGATGCGCGTTTGTTACAGTGAGGAAGAATTTAAGTTATCGTTATCGTATTTGCGATGCGACCAGAAATATGTTCAAATATATAGGTTGAATGCATGCAAAGAACCACATGGTCACAGCCAAAATATCAAAAACAGCCAAAAACAGCCAAAATAATTACTAAAAACAACAAATTCAAAAGTTATTTGGAAATAGGCCGCGTCGGGCATAACATACTATATGCGCAATGCGGGCCAAGAACTAATCACCAGTATGTAAAAGGTGTCAAGTCAAACATACAAACGTGTCTGAGAGTGAAATATGAACAAGACTGCCCAAAGTAATCTCGGAACAGGCCGCATCGCCACCGCTGGTGGCAGACGCATTCATAGCCGCCGTGTATATTCGTTCAACCGAATTTGCCAGATGGCGACAAAGTGGTGCCCATCTAGTACATAATGCCTTTGACCCACCCGACCTACCACCACGAAACATCATCTAGATCGAGTCAGCCGTTTTTCCACAAAACCAAAACACGCTCGTTGCCAACGGACGGACCGACAGAGTGCGACACGTAAGACTGTGCCGCTTTTGCTATATGCGCAATGCGGGCCAAGAACTAATCACCGGTATGTGAAAGGTGTCAAGTCAAACAATAAACGAGCAGATAAATGCAAAATCTTCAAAAAGTATCTTGGAGACACTATCTTACGTCTCCATAACACTTTTCTAAAAAAAATCTTTATTTTGTATCTTCAAGAAAAGGGACTGGCTGCGTACAGAGGATGACGTTGAGACATGAAGTAATGGCGTTGCACGCGACGCGTCCGTTGGCAAGGTAGCCGATCTGTCGATCAGCCGCTGAAGCGTGCGTGACGTCAGCTAGGCTGATGGAGATGCAGAGACGCAGCTGCGAGGAAGCATTGGGCGCAGGAAGCAAGCGTTGGCGGCGTGCTGTGGGTCGCTGATAGTAAACAGATGTGGAGACGAGAAGCAGACGAGAGAGAGAGAGAGAGAGAACCATGAAAGCCGTATAGTTGTGCGGACATTTCACGGCCCTAGACTCGCGTAGTAGGGACTGGCCGTAGTTGTGGGGACGACTCGACGATCCCCACAACTACGTCCTCACTATGTTAGCGTAGGGATATGAAATGACCCGACCACTACGGCTTTCATGGATCTCTCTCACAGTGTCCCCAGAACGTTTTTTTCGCGTCTAGTGAGAGAATTACACCAGCAAGTGATGCCACCTGGTGGCAGAAGTCATCAGTCCTCAGTACGCTTGAGTCTCACTGTCCTCACTATTCTAACCATGAGAGAGAAACCATATAATGCACGCGAGGCTTTCATTTATTGATGTCTTTATGGCAAATACGATTAATGTTTGGTAAGCAACCACAGGATGCCTACGTGGCATGTGCGGTACCACTGTATTTACTGCACGACACTATGCTGGTGCGGTATTTGCTGTAGTCGCCTGTCCGTCTGTCCGTTTGTATGGCGTCCGTTGTTTTATTAGGCCCACTATGTGAACGGACAGACAGACGACGGACTGACAGGAAGACAGCATATTTCGTGCTAACATAGCGACAAGCGGTAAAATAACACTTTTAGTAGTCGTATCAATCTGCCAGTGCACTTGATAACCCTGTGACCTTGACCTTTGATCTTTTGACCTGAGGTCAGTGCATGCATAGCACCTGCCTAAGCATATATCTATACCGACTTTGATGTTGATAACTCAAGCCATATTTATCGAGCGACGCTATGCTAAGCGCGGTATTTGCCGTCGTCGTGTGTCTGTCTGTACGTCTGTCTGTCACACTCCGGTAATGTATCAAAACGGCTAAAAGTAGGATCACGCAAATAACGCCACACGATAGCCGCGGGAATGTAGTTTTCTGACACCAAAGTTCACGGCGAAATTCAAACGGGATCACCCCGTACGGGGGCGATAAATGTAGGTTGGGTGGGTTAAAATTGGCAACTTTCGACGAAAAACGCACTATAACTCGAAAACGGTACAAGATAGATGCATAGTTTCTATTAAAGTCGAATAGGAAGTCATATGTGCTCTATCTAATGGCGATGCTTCCGATGAACTTGGGTGACCCCTTACTCCCCAAACCACCCAACTTTTTGCATTATTTGTTGCCTTTCATATCTTTGTATTGGGTGAACGTAGAGATTTCAAATTTGATACACAGGTTGATCGTAACTAGTCCCAGCCTACCGAGAACTGTCCCTGAAAGGGGCGTGGTTATGGTCACGTGACACATTTAATTTTTTACTTCCCTCTAAAATATTACCGGAACGGCTAAAGCTAGACACTTCAAATTACATTTTATACACTGGTTCGCCATGTGATGCTTTAACATTGGAATTACAAACTGTCCCTTGAGTGGGCATGGTCACGGTCACGTGACGTTTTCAAATTTTGGGAAATAAGCGATAGTAACTCAAAAGCGGTACAAGATAGTCACAGAGTTTCTACTAAAGTCGAATAGGAAGTCATATGTGCTCTGTCGAATTGCTATGTTGCCGATGACCTTGAATGACCCATAACCCCAAAACCATCCCAATTTCTGTAGGCCTATTTTTGTCGCTTTTAGGTATCTTCATAATGGGTGAACGCAGAGATTTCAAATTTGGTACACAGCTTCATCATGGCTAGTCCCAGCCCACTGAGGACAAAGCGTCCCTGAAAGGCATGTGGTTATGGTCACGTGACCCATTTAAATTTTTACTCCCTCACCCTCCACAAACAGATTTAATTTATATTTTATAGCTACTTTTTCACTGCCACCGCCACTAATATGTGTGATCGTACAAAATTTCAACAAAATCGGCCAAATGGTTTTGGCGATATTGCAATTTTTTCGATTTTCAAGATGGCCTCTGACCGCCATCTTGAAAGCCGAAATTTTTAAATTTTTGGTCAACCGTCAGATTGGAGGCCTAATATGCATCGCTATACCACATTTCACCAAAATCGGTCAAACCGTTGCTGAGATATTGCATTTAACAAATTAACGTTTTTCAAAATGGCGGCCGTCCGCCATCTTGGATTTTTAAAAGTTTGATTTTTTGATCAGTTGCCCCATCCATATCTCAGGAATGGCTGAAGCTAGATAGCTTCAGCCATTCATGAGATATGGATGGGGCACCCAAAATATAAAACGTGTCACGTGACACCCCTGTAGGGAATGATCTCGTTCGAATTTCGCCGTGAACTTTCGTGTCAGAAGACTAGAGTCACGGGGCTATAGTGTGGCGTTATTTGCGTGATCCTACGTTTAGCCGTTTTGATACAATACCAGAGTGTGACAGACAGACACACACACAGACAGACGGACACACGACGACACCATATACAGCACTTAGCATAGCTGTCGTGCGATAAAAACTATACGCGAGGGTGATAGGCCTATTTCACGCATACGCCGCCACGCTCTCAATGGGGCGATCGTTCTGAATTTTGGCGTGTGGGGAGTCATCGCCGACGTAATCTAGCTCCCACGACAAATTTTTTGTTAATCGGTTCAGGGGTATGGGAGTTCTGACCTCCCCCCTCCCGAAATTTTGCTATCTCCATAGAATTGGCTGGTCGATCTTACAACAGTGTAAGCACTGCAGTGCTATACTGTGATAAACAAACAGTACACAGAAAGAGCCGCTGATGTTGCACGAGACACCTGCATGACCTTGGGAGAAAGTTGGCGTGGACATTTGCGTGGATAATTGCACGATCAGACAACAAAACTATCTAATCACTGTAGACTATCTGAGTGAGTGGATCGTTTACCGTCTAAGCCATTGAGTGAGCGACGTGAATGTTGCCTCAAAGTGCAGTTCACTCGCCACGGCCTGCCTGCCGCTAGAGGGCGTCAGTGACAATAACCCATTCAACGCCGCCGAGTTCCGTCGCTTCGCCCCTCCCCCCACCGCCGAGAAATACGACTTCAAGCACACCGTGTCGTCGCCAGGCGAACGGCCATGCCACGCCAAAGCCCGTCAAGACAATCAAACGTTTATCTGAAAAGGCGACAGAAGACAGACGGGACCCCCATCTCGCGTTGCTAGCGTGGGGTAACAAGCCAGCTGAGCAATTAAGACCGTTACCGGCACAGATCATGTTCGGATGGGGTACTAGAACTAATCTGCCAACAACCAGTGAATTAGGCCTACTGAGCGGCGCGTACGACGAGACGGCAAGTGACATGCTACTCGATCGCTGCTAACTACAGCTAGCGTCGCACAGTAAAACTACGGCTCTGTTCCATCTATGCATCTTTATTTGTTCATAAAACGGTAAATCTACATAAAAACGTGACAGTTGCCACTTGCGTGAATAGGACCAAAAATAGCTCTAAAAATAAGCTACACTATGTACACTGAAGCACAAAAACGCAAAAAAAAACAAAAAAAAACATCTAATACAGAATATTGCAGAAAAGCACTACAAATAGTGCATGTGTTTAAATGCTGTTAGTGATAAAAAAATTACAGTGGCAGGCAATGAATTTCAAACATTAACAACACGTTCAACAAACAAGAAGCTCTGCTATGTCAGAGGGACCACTCGACGCACTTGTAAGTTTAGAAAAAAACTTGAAATCGATGACCTTGACATACACCCAAGGTCATCACAGTTGCTGTTATTACCGTAAATGGCCATATGGCATATCACTTCCTGTTTGTGGACTGTCGTTTCAAGGTCTTTATCTAGGACTGTTTTCACGACACTACCACTTTTGAAGTGAATGTGACTGCTTGTGACCTTGAGAACTCCTTCATATTTGACAACAAAGCTTAAATTACAAGCCACATGTGCTTTCTAATTTATGTGTAAACATATCGTAGTCAAATCGCACTTTATCTATGAGCTATAGCCATTACAAAGGTGTCAGACAACAAAGTGACCTTCAAACTCACTCAAGGTCATTGGCAATCATGCCATACGATAGCCCATAAATGATTTTCTGTTTGTCTTCTATATTGTAACTGTCACAATCTTGCACCGTTTCTGAGATATTATCGCTCATTTCTGAAAATTTACAGTCACGTGACCGTGACCACGCCCATTCAAGGGACAGTATGTAATCCCAATGCTAAATCACCACCTGGCGAAGCGCTGTACAAAATTTGAAGTCTCTAGCTTTATCCATTCCGCAGATATCGTAGGGGCACTAAGAATTTAAATAGTTCACGTGACCATAACCATGCCCCTTTTGGGGTGATTTTTTTATTCTTTTGGAAAATCTTGATATAGCTCACCTGTGTACAAAATTTGACAGCCATTCCCAAATTTACAAGTATATCTGCTAACGCCGATGGACCGTGTGACGCTGCTTCACGTAAAATCGACCATATTGCACTGCCCACCAAGTAGGCCTATAATTATCAGGTAACGAGCGTCAGACCGAGAAATGTCGGTTATTAACATATTTCAACGATAATGCTCAAACTCCACTAAATCGATGTGTTGTCTATGTTATACAGCCAACTTAGTGTGGCTTCGAGCACCATAGGTGCGATAAGCAGTAGTCAGTCGTCGACACATTGTTGATCGCAGTTGACAGATGCCGTGGAGAATTTTTCTAAGTCCACAGTTGTGCATACAAAAATGGGTCACGTGAGCAAAACCACGTCCCTTTTAGGTGTGATTTGTCATCCCTTTCGCAAGACGATATAGTCTCCCTTTGTACAAAATTTGACAGCTCTAGCTTCAGCCATTCCTGAGATATGGATGAGGCTCCAAAAATTTAAAACAGGTCATCTGAGGTAACCACGCCCCTTTCAGGGAAGCTTTGTTGTCCAGAGGCTAGGACGTGTACCGTTTTCGAGTTATAGGCCTAGCACGTTTTTCGTCGAAAGTGGCCAATTTTAATACACCCCAGCTGTATTTGTCGCCTCCGTCGGGGATGATCCCGTTCAAATTTCTCCGTGAACACTGGTGTCAGAAAACTAGATTCCTGGGGCTATCGTGCGGCATTATTTGCGCGATCCTATGTTTAGCCGTTTTGATACTAGGCCTATACTGGAGTGTGATAGACACACAGACAGACAGACACACGACGACGGCATATACTACGCTTAGCATAGCGTCGTGCAGTAAAATATGGGTCACGTGACGAAATCACGCCTCTTTCAGGGACGGCTTGTAGTCCGTATGCTGGGACTAGCTACGACCGACCTGTTACAAATTTGAAATCTCTACGTTGACCCACTACAAAGATATCAAAGGGGACGAAAAATGCAAACAATTGGGTGGTTTGGGGGGTTAGGGGTCACCCAAGGTCATCAGCAACACAGCCCTTCCATAGAGCATCTGCATCTATCTTGTACCGTTTTCAAGTTATAGCACATTTTCCCCCGAAAGTTCCCAATTTTAACCCACCCCACTTGCATTTGTCGCCCCCATAGCGATTGATCCCGTTCGAATTTCGCCATGATCTTTGGCGTCAGAAAACTAGAGTCCTGTTGCTATCGTGCGGCGTTATTTGCGTTATCCTACATTTAACTGTTTTGATACAATACTGGAGTGTAACAGACAGACAGACAGACAGACACATGACGACAGCATATACCACGCTAGCATAGCGTCGCGCGGTAAATCTGTGTTAACTGTGAAAAAAAGTAATCCTTTCTGACAGTCTTGGTGTCATGTCGAGAGGCGGAGTCGCTGACAGACAGCTGTAGGACTGCTACGCACGCACTCCAAGTCCAAGCAGTTGCAATGCACGGAAGTGCGATGGGCTAAACGTTCCACCGTTTAGTGGCCACGTCCGTCCGCCGTACACGCCCACGCTTTAGTATCAGTAGGCATAGCAAGGATCTTTAATGTTTCTGTTTCAGAGGCGTCTTTGATGACTCCTTACCCATGCCTGTGTTCACTAGCCGATACATGGGTGTGGGATAACCAGTAGCGTCTGTATCGGTCACTTAGTCTGTGTGTGTCTGTCCGTACTCTACAAGACAGTATATCAGGTATTGCTGATGGACCACGCGACGCTGCCTCACGCCATATTATCTAATATATGTTGTACACAGATCTTACAAAGGTTTCAAACAGCAAAAGTGACCTTCAAACTCATTCATGGTCATTGGCAATTGTGCCATTCCGTAAGGCCATATATGATTTCCTGTTAGTCTTCCACTGTAATATTGTCTCTATCTATCTTGCACCTTTAACGAGATATTATCGTTTATTTCGCAAAAAAATTAAAGACATCACGTGGCCATGAATACGCCTACCTGAGGGACTATTTGTCATCTTATTGCTAATATGTCACATGGTCAAACATAGTGTACATGATATTGAGAGCCTGGGCGGGCAGCACAACTCACGGGCTTTTATACTGTTTCCGTTCACAGAACTGCTAGTCTAAACCTACATTGACATGTGGTAGCAGATATCAAGTTACAGCAGGGCTGAAACATACGCTGGTCGCGTCAGCAAGTTGGCATCATGGACTTGTCTATAGAGCAGTGTGCAACCAATGCCATGCAGCTGGGGTGTTAGCTCGTGCACGCGACAGACAGACACGACATCGCCGATACCAGACTGATGCTTTACACGAACTTACTGTTGTGAACGCGGCCAGCGTATAATCGCCATCATAAATATTCTTAAACTTAAAGTTACATGCACTTGCACAACGATTAAACAGCCACGCTATGGCCAACGGGGCTTTTAGTGAGAATGTGGCCCAAAATTCTCCAAGATGTGAAATTGAATACGGACACAGTAGAGGACATAAATAGGCTCTATACTAATGAATATCGACCTGCATATACTCACGCCGGCAGTTCATTTGATAACCATGTGACCTTCACCTTTCATCTTTTGACCTTATTTTCTTAGCACGGCGGCCGCCGGATCCCACGGACTGTAATTGTGTACCAAGTTTGGTGTTGATAGCTCTAGTTGTTTTTCTTTCACAGTGCGGACAACCACACAGTCACACAAAGTCATAAACGCCACTGATCAACTGAAAATGCGTTACAAATGATCTGCATTCATCTACAATCACCCATAGCATGAGAAATAGGCTGGTACATGTACATGGCTATAGCACACATCCACGCTGACACGTCTGACACGCCGGGCACATTAATTAGATAAACGGTCTACCACGGCACGGACTAATTACGACATCCGCTATACGCTGCTCGTTCAGCTACTGGCAGGGCACGATGATTATGATGAGGGCAACACCTGCTGCTGACCAGTGGCGCATGACTGGCCGGCGGTGGGTGGACACGTTTAGCTCCTCGTGTTTAACCCATCGCCGTTATAGTGTCAGTCAGGGGAGGACTAACCTTCTACACCGAGCCCTGGGCACGAAACATATTGCTAGCAAGCAACTCAGTGATTTTTACCGTGCGACGCTATACTAGCGCGGTATATGCCGTCGTGGTGTGTCTGTTTGTATGTCCGTCTATTTGCGTGTGTGTGTATGTCTTTCACACTCCGCTATTGTATCAAAACAGTTAAACGATACGATTATGCAAATAATGCCAGCCAATAGCACAGGTTTTCTGGTGCCAAAGATCACGGCGAAATTTGAACGGGATCACCCCCTACAGGGGCGCCAAACGGAGGTGGGGTATGTTAAATCAGCTAAATTCGAAGTACAACTAGCTATAGCCTAACTCGACAAGAAGCTCTGCTATGGCAGAGGGACTGTGCCGTGCGACGCGCTTGTGAGTATAGACTAGAGACTTGAACCTATCGTGTGGCATTATTTGTGTGATCCCACGTTTATCCGTTTTTACCGCACGAGGCTATGCTAAGCGCGGTATATGCCGTCGTCGTGTGTCTGTGTCTGTGTGTCTGTCTGTCACACTCCGGTATTGTATCAAAACGGCTAAACATAGGATCACGCAAACAACGCCGCACGATAGCCCCATGACTCTAGTTTTCTGACGCCC